>Ga0116227_10000020_pt1 | contig 290579 bp, 268 predicted proteins | sample S1TSphgellanicum_FD_89693 | JGI IMG/M metagenome (GOLD analysis project Ga0116227, IMG submission 89693) | Host-associated microbial communities from peat moss isolated from Minnesota, USA - S1T2_Fb - Sphagnum magellanicum MG | ecosystem: Host-associated > Plants > Peat moss > Unclassified... | reverse complement strand
GCGACCAGCATGATCTGGCGGCCGGCTTCCATCGCGGCTTCCAGCGCCTTGATGGACTTGGGGCGCCCGACGAACAGCGGGATGACCATGTGCGGGAAGACGACGACGTCACGCAGCGGCAGCAGCGGCAACGTGATGGGATCGGCGGGAAGGATGGGATGTCCGGACATGAAGACCTCTCTTTCTCAGGCCGATGTGCGGCCTGAGGGGGCTATTGCAAGTTGAGGGCTTGGTGGAGGCTCAGGCGCTGGCCTTTTGTTCGCGATAGACCAGCAAGGGACGTGCCGATGTGTCCTCGATGTTGTGCTCGTCCAGCACGACCTTCTCGACACCATCGAGCGCGGGCAGCTCGAACATGGTGTCGATCAGGGACTGTTCCATGATGGAACGCAGGCCGCGTGCGCCGGTCTTGCGGGCCAGCGCCTTGCGGGCGATGGCAGCGAGCGCCGGCTTGCGGATCTCGAGCTCGACGCCGTCCATCTCGAACAGCTGCTGGTACTGCTTGACCAGCGCGTTCTTGGGCTCGGTCAGGATCTGCACCAGCGCGTCTTCGGTCAGTTCGCCCAGCGTCGCGACGACCGGTAGGCGGCCCACCAGCTCGGGGATGAGGCCGAACTTGATGATGTCCTCGGGCTCGCACTCGCGGAAGACCTCGCCGACGCGCTTGTCGCTCTTGCTCTTCACGGTGGCACCGAAGCCGATGCCGGACTTCTCGCTGCGGTTCTGGATGACCTTCTCCAGGCCGTCGAACGCGCCACCGCAGATGAACAGGATGTTGGTCGTGTCGATCTGCAGGAAGTCCTGGTTCGGGTGCTTGCGGCCGCCCTGCGGCGGCACCGAGGCCATCGTGCCTTCGACGAGCTTGAGCAGCGCCTGCTGCACGCCCTCGCCCGACACGTCGCGCGTGATGGAGGGGTTGTCGGCCTTGCGCGAGATCTTGTCGATCTCGTCGATGTAGACGATGCCGCGCTGCGCACGTTCGACGTCGTAATTGCAGTTCTGCAGCAGCTTCTGGATGATGTTCTCGACATCCTCGCCCACGTAGCCGGCTTCGGTCAGCGTGGTGGCATCGGCGATCACGAACGGCACGTTCAAGAGGCGCGCCAGCGTCTGTGCCAGCAGCGTCTTGCCAGAGCCCGTGGGGCCGATCAGCAGGATGTTGCTCTTGGACAGCTCGACCGAGTCCTTGGTCGCCGCCATGTGGCGCAGGCGCTTGTAGTGGTTGTAGACGGCCACCGCCAGCGTGCGCTTGGCGACGTCCTGGCCGATCACGTACTGGTCCAGGCTCGCCTTGATCTCGCTGGGCACCGGCAGGTCGGACTTGGCCGAGCGCGCTGCGGGCGCAGGCGCCGGAATCTCGTCGCGGACGATGTCGTTGCACAGCTCGATGCACTCATCGCAGATGAACACCGAGGGGCCTGCGATCAGCTTCTTGACCTCGTGCTGGCTCTTGCCGCAGAACGAGCAGTACAGAACTTTTTCGCTGGAGGTGCCTTTTTTGTCGGCCATGGGCTGCTCGGGAGATGCCAGTAATCAGGCGGGTACCTGAATGATGATAGTCCAAACGATACCAGGGCCCTCGTGGGGATAAGGGCCCTGATTCCGCTGCGAATTGGGAGGCCGGTGACGGCCTCTCACGACCTTCAGGGGCGGTGTTCCAGCACCTGGTCGATGAGGCCGTAGCCCTGCGCCTCGGGAGCGGACATGAAATAGTCCCGCTCGGTGTCGGACTGGATTTTCTCCAGGCTCTGGCCTGTGCGCTCGGCCAGGATGCGATTGAGCGCGTCGCGCGTCTTCAGGATTTCACGCGCATGGATTTCGATGTCGGTCGCCTGCCCCTGCGCGCCGCCCAGCGGCTGGTGGATCATGATCTTGGAATTGGGCAGCGCGAAGCGCTTGCCCTTGGCGCCGGCCGCCAGCAGGAAGGCACCCATGCTGGCCGCCATGCCCATGCACAGCGTCGACACCTCGGGCTTGATGAACTGCATGGTGTCGAAGATCGACATGCCGGCCGACACGCTGCCGCCGGGGCTGTTGATGTACAGCGAGATCTCCTTGTCGGGGTTCTCGCTCTCCAGGAACAGCATCTGCGCGACGACCAGGTTGGCAACGCCGTCGTTGACGGGGCCGACCAGGAAGATGATGCGCTCGCGCAGCAGGCGCGAGTAGATGTCGTAGGCGCGCTCGCCGCGACCCGACTGTTCGATGACCATGGGCACCAGGCCCAGATTGCTGGTTTCGAGAGCGCTCAATTCAGTTCCTTGGAAACAAGTCAGTGACTGCCGATATGGGGGCAGATTATGGCCACGCAAGTAACAAGGGCGCCGGCCTCGCGGCACGGCGCCCTTGATGAGGCCAGGGGCTATCAGGCGTTGGCCGTGGCCATCAGCTCGTCGAAGGGCAGCGACTTGTCGACGACCTTGGCCGTGGCCAGCACGAAGTCCGTGACATTGTTCTCGACCACGACGGCTTCGACTTCGGCCATGCGATCACGGTCGCTCAGGTACCAGCGCATGACTTCAGCGGGCTTCTCGTAGCTCTGCGACAGCTCTTCGATGTGCGCCTGCAACTGCGCGGGCTTGGCCTGCAGGTTGTTGGCGCGCACCAGCTCGGCCACCACCAGGCCCAGGCGCACGCGGCGCTCGGCTTGCGGCTTGAAGATGTCGGTGGGGATCTCGGCCTTGTCGGCATCCTTGACGCCGCGCTTCTTGAGGTCCTCGCGGGCCTGGCCGACCATGCGCTCGGCTTCGCTCAGCACCAAGGCGTTCGGCACGTCCAGTTCGGACACGGCCACCAGCGCATCCATGACGGCACCCTTGTTGCGGGCCAGCACGCGGAACTTCACTTCGCGCTCGAGGTTCTTCTTGATGTCGGCGCGCAGCGCCTCGACCGAAGCGTCCTTGATGCCCAGCGACTTGGCGAACGCCTCGTTCACTTCGGGCAGGTGCTGGGCTTCGATCTTCTTGACCGTGACCAGGAAGTCGGCTTCCTTGCCGGCCACGTCCTTGCCGTGGTAGTCCTCGGGGAACTGCAGCGGGAAGGTCTTGCTCTCGCCCGACTTCATGCCGCGCACGGCCGCGTCGAACTGCTCCAGCATCTGGCCTTCGCCGATCAGGAACTGGAAGGCCTCGGCCTTGCCGCCGGCGAAGGGTTCGCCGTCGATCTTGCCTTCGAAATCGATGGTGACACGGTCACCCACCTGGGCCACGTCGGCGGCGGCGCGCTGGGCGAAGCTGCGGCGCTGCTTGCGCAGGATCTCGACGGTCTTGTCGATGGCTTCGTCGGTCACGTCGCTGGTGACGCGTTCGACTTCAGCGGAGGCCAGGTCGCCGATCTTGACTTCGGGATAGACCTCGAAGGTGGCGTCGAACGCCATCTGGCCTTCAGGCGCCTGGTCCTTCTGCTCAATGCGTGGCATGCCGGCGACGCGCAGCTGCGCCTCGTTGGCGGCGGCATTGAAGGCCTGGCCGAGCTTGTCGTTGACGACCTCGTACTGCACCGAGTAGCCGTAGCGCTGGGCCACGACATTCATCGGCACCTTGCCGGGACGGAAGCCATCGGCCTTGACGGTGCGGGCCAGCTTCTTCAGGCGGGATTCGACTTCGCTGTTGATGTCAGCCGCCGCCACGTTCAAGGTGATGCGGCGTTCCAGCTTTTCGAGGGTTTCGACGGTGACGGCCATGATGGACTCGGAAACGTTGTTGACAGTGGTGCGCGGGGCCGGACTCGAACCGGCACGCCCGTGAAGGCGTCAGGACCTAAACCTGGTGCGTCTACCAATTTCGCCACCCGCGCGGTCTGGGTTGGGCTGCCCGCATTCGCATGAGCACTCTCGCGCTCATGTCCATGCCGTGGCAACCCCGTAGGCGATTCGGCAAACCGGCGATTGTAGCGACCTCGCGCGGTCAGCCCGCCGCCCCTTGGTCGGGGGCGGCACAAACCCTGAAAACCGACCTTGAGGAAACGCAGGCCGCGCGCATCAAAGCGGCGCGCCGGGTTCGGTGTGCAGGCGGCTGTGCTCGTGGGGCCGCTGCACGCGGAACCAGGCCGCGTACATCGCCGGCAGCGCCAGCAGCGTCAGCGCGGTGGCGACGATCAGGCCGCCCATGATGGCGACGGCCATCGGCCCCCAGAACACGCTGCGCGACAGCGGGATCATCGCCAGCACGGCGGCCGCCGCCGTCAGCACGATGGGGCGGAAGCGCCGTACCGCGGACTCGACGATGGCCGACCAGTCCGGCACACCGCGGGCGCGGTCCTGCTCGATCTGGTCGATGAGGATCACCGAGTTGCGCATGATCATGCCCATCAGCGCGATGACACCCAGTTGCGCGACGAAGCCGAACGGCCGGCCCAGCAGCAGCAGCGCCATCGCGACACCCGCGATGCCCAGCGGCCCGGTCAGGAACACCAGCATCGCGCGACTGAAGCTCTGCAGCTGCAGCATCAGCAGCGTGAACGTGATGAACAGCATCAGCGGCACGCCGGCAACGATGGAGCCCTGGCCCTTGCTGCTTTCTTCCACCGCGCCGGCGATGTCGATGCGGTAGCCGGTCGGCATCTGCTTCTGCAGTTCATCCAGTTGGGGCCAGACTTCCTTCGTGACGGTGGCGCCCTGCAGGCCCTCGGCCACATCACCCTGCACCGTCACGGCGTAGTTGCGGCCCTCGCGCCACATGACGCCGGGCTCCCAGTCGTATTCGACCTTGGCGATCTGCGTCAGCGGGATGGCGCGGCCGGTGCTGGTGGGTACGTAGGCGTTGGCGATGTCGGTGATGACGGCCCGTTCGTCGGCCGGCTGGCGCAGCACGATGTCGACCAGCTTGTCGGCCTCGCGGTACTGGCCGATGACCGTGCCCGACAGCAGCGTGCGCGCCGACTGCGCCAGGCCCTGGCTCGTGACGCCCAGCGCCCGCGCCTTGTCCTGGTCGATGTTCAGGCGCAACGTCTTGACGTTCTCGTTCCAGTTGTCGTTCACGCCACGCATGTTGGGGTTGGCGCGCAGGATGTCCTTGGCCTTGTCGGCCCAGTCGCGAACGATCTTGGGGTCCGCCCCTGCCACGCGGAACTGCACCGGGTAAGGCACGGGCGGCCCGTTGGGCAGCAGCTTCACACGGCCGCGCGCCTCCGGAAACTCGTCGGCCAGCACCGTGGGCAGGCGCTTGCGCAACTCCTCGCGTTCCGCCAGGCTCTTCGGGACCAGGATGGACTGCGTCACATTGGCCTGCGGGAAGATCTGGTCCAGCGGCAGGTAAAAGCGCGGCACGCCGGAGCCGATCCAGGACGTCACGGTCGCGATCCCCGGCTCCTTCATCATGCGCACCTCGAAGCGCCTGGCCAGCGCCTCGGTCTCCTGGATGGTGGAGCCCTCGGGCAGCCACAGGTCCACCAGCACCTCGGGACGGCTGGAATCGGGAAAGAACTGCTGCTGCACACGCCCCATGCCCACGATGCCCAGCGCGAAGACGAGCAGCGTCAGGCCGATGGTCTTCCAGCGGTTCTCCACGCACCACAGCACCATGGCGCGGAAGCGGTTGTAGAACGGCGTGTCGAACAGTTCGTGCACCTCGCCGCCGGCGGCCTGCTTGCTCTTGAGCAGCAGCGCGCCCAGGTAGGGCACGAAGTAGATGGACACGAACCACGAGATGACCAGCGCCGCCGCCGTGACGGCGAAGATGGCGAACGTGTATTCGCCCACGGTGGACTTGGCCAGGCCGATGGGCAGGAAGCCCACCGCCGTGATCAGCGTGCCGGTCAGCATGGGCATGGCCGTCACGTCGTAGGCGTAGGTGGCGGCGTGCATCTTGTCGTAGCCCTCTTCGAGCTTGCGCACCATCATCTCGACGGCAATGATGGCGTCGTCCACCAGCAGGCCCAGCGCGATGATCAGCGAGCCCAGCGAGATCTTGTGCAGGCCCACGCCCCAATAGAACATGGTGACGAAGGTGATGGCCAGCACCAGCGGAATAGTGATGCCCACGACCAGGCCCGGCCAGACGTCGATGCTGAACTTCCAGCCGGGCCGCACGTGCAGGCCCAGCGAGATGAAGCTCACGGCCAGCACGATGACGACGGCCTCGATGAGCACGTGCACGAACTCGCCCACCGACTTGGACACGGCCTTGGGCTGGTCCTGCACCTGCTCCAGGCGGATGCCGGCCGGCAGGTCGCGCTCGACGGCCTTGAGCGTCACGTTCAGCGCCTTGCCCATCGCGATGATGTCGCCACCCTTGGCCATCGAGATGCCCAGCGCCAGCACCTCCTTGCCCTGGTGGCGCACCAGGGTGGTGGGTGGGTCCACATAGTCGCGCTTGATCTCGGCGATGTCACCCAGCCGCATCTGGCTGGCCACGCCGGTCTGCGGGTTCACGGCGCGGATCGGCACCTCGGCCAGGTCCTTGGCCGCCGCGAACTGGCCTTGCACGCGCACCTGGAAGTTGGCGCTGCCGGCGTTCAGCAGGCCCGCGCCCTCCACGGCGTTCTGCGCGCCGATCTGGTTGATGACCTGGTTGAAATCCAGGCCCAGCTGCGCGAGGCGCTTCTGCGAGACCTCGATGAAGAGCTTCTCGGGCTGGATGCCGAAGATCTCGACCTTGGCCACGTCCTTGACCTGCAGCAGCGCCTGGCGCACACGGTCGGCATGCTCGCGCAGCTCTTCGCGGCTGAAGCCGTCGGCGGACAGCGCGTAGATGGAGCCGTAGACGTCGCCGAACTCGTCGTTGAACACCGGCCCCAGCACGCCCTGCGGCAGCGTGCTGCGCATGTCGCCGATCTTCTTGCGCGTCTGGTACCAGAGGTCGGCCACCTCCTTGGGCGGCGTGCTGTCCTTGACCTGGAAGATGGTCAGCGACTCGCCCGGCTTGGTGTACGAACGGATCTTGTCCGCGTAGTTCACCTCCTGCAGCGTCTTCTCGATCTTGTCGGTGACCTGGTCGGCCATCTGCTGCGCCGTGGCGCCCGGCCAGAAGGCCTGGATGACCATGGCGCGGAAGGTGAACGGCGGGTCTTCGTCCTGGCCGAGCTGGAAGTAGCCGACCAGGCCGGCCAGCATCAGCACCACCATCAGGTAGCGCGTCAGCGCCGGGTGTTCGAGCGCCCAGCGGGAGGCGTTGAAGCCGCCGACGCGGGGCTGCTTGGTCACGGGGGAGCTGTTCATGCGCGGGCCCGGTTCAGCGTGAAGCCGCAGCGGGCGCGGGCGTGGCGGCGGTGGCCCCGGTCGTGCGCGGCGGCACGTAGCGTTTGACCTTCTGCCCCGGGTTGAGCACGTGCACGCCCGCCACGACGACCTCCTGGCCTTCGTTCAGGCCGCCGGCGATGACGACGTCGTTGCCCTCGGCGCCGCCCACCTGCACGGGCACCGCCTTGACGGTCATGGAGCCGCCGTCCAGCACCCAGACGGACGTCTTGCCGCTCTGCTGCAGCACGGCCGCCAGCGGCAGCTTGATGACGTTGCCCCTCTGCGGCAGCGCCAGCACGACGGTGGCGGACTGGCCCAGCCGGGCGTCCAGCTTGCCGGCATCGGCCTTGATGAGGAAGGTGCGGGTGGCCGGATCAGCCGCGGCGGACACCTCGCGCAAGGTCAGCGGGTAGGTCTTGTCGCTACCCCACAGGCGCACCTGCAGCGCGCCCGGCTGGCTGGCGGCGGCGCGCACACGGTTGATCTGGTCCTCGGGCACCGAGAAGACGATGTCGCGCGGACCGTCCAGCGCCACGCGCACGACCGGCGTGCCGGCGGCCAGCACCTGGCCGGGTTCGGCGTCGATGCCAGTCACCACGCCGGCCACGTCGGCCACCAGTTGCGCGTAGCCGGCCTGGTTGCCCTGCACGTCCGCCTGCGCCTTGGCCTGCTCGAGCTGGGCCTGCGCGGCCTTGAAGGCGGAGTCGCGACGCTCCAGCTCCGCGGCGCTGATGAAGCCCTGGCGCTGCAAGTCCACGAAACGCTTGTAGTCCGCACCCGCCTGGTCGCGGTTGGTACGCGCGGCGGCCACCCCGGCGGCCGCAGCGGCCTGGGCCAGCTTCAGGTCCTGCGCGTCGATGCGGGCCAGCGCCTGGCCCGGCTTCACGGCGTCGCCGAGATTGACCGAGCGGCTCAGCAGCTTGCCGCCGACACGGAACGACAGCCGCGACTCGATGCGCGGCTTCACCTCGCCGGCATACTCGTGGCTGGCGCTGGCCGAACCAGCACTGACGAGTTGCGTGCGCACCGAGCGCTCCGGTTCCGGGGCGGCGGACTGCTTGCCACACCCGGACAGCAGGGCGGACAGCAGCACCGCCAACAGCAGGGGCGGTGCTAGACGCAGAAGATGGGGCATTCAGACCTCGGCAGGATGTAACGACCGGCCATAAAATTTAATGACCAGCGGGTCAGTAATGTATTCAGGCCCTGTGACAACTGTCAAACCTCGCTGAACTTCGCTGAAACATCGGGGCTTTGCAAGCGGAACTTGAGAAATAGCTTGAGCGTCGACCACTACGAGAACTTCCCCGTCGCCTCGGTGCTGTGCCCGCCCGCCCTGAGGCCGGCGGTGGCCGCGATCTACCATTTCGCCCGCACGGCCGACGACCTGGCCGACGAGGGCGACGCTCCCACGGCCGAGCGCGTGCAGGCCTTGCACGACTATCGCGCCGATCTGGCCGCCGTCGTGGCGGGCCAGGCGGCTTCACCGCGCTGGATTCACGTCTTCCAGCCCCTGAAGCGCGAGATGCACCGGCTGCAGCCTGCGCTGCTGCACGACCTGCTGGACGCCTTCGAGCAGGACCTGACCCCGCCGCGATACAGCGACCGCGCCCAGCTGCTGGACTACTGCCGCCGTTCGGCCAACCCGGTGGGCCGGCTGCTGCTGAGCCTGTACGGCGTCAGCGACGCCGACTCGCTGCGCCGCTCGGACGCCGTCTGCTCCGCGCTGCAGCTCATCAACTTCTGGCAGGACTTCAGCCGCGACGGCCCCAACGGCCGCCTGTACGTGCCGCAGGCGGACCTCGACCGCCACGGCGTCAGCGCGGGCGACGTGCTGGCCTGCCGCGACAGCCCCGCGGCCCGCGCGCTGATCGCCGACCTGTGCGGCTGGGCGCGCACGCTGATGCGCGAAGGCGCACCGCTGGCCCTGGCGCTGCCCGGCCGCGCCGGCTGGGAGCTGCGCTTCGTCGTGCAGGGCGGCCTGGCCATCCTCGACAAGATCGAGGCGCGCGGGCACGACAGCCTGCTGCACCGCCCCGCCCTCAGGGTTTGGGACGCCCCTCGCCTGGCCTGGCGCGCATTGACAATGCGGGCCGCACCATGACGCCAGCGCCGTGACTCCCGAACAGTACGTCCAGCAAAAGGCCGCCGCGAGCGGCTCCAGCTTCTATTACGCCTTCCTGTTCCTGCCGCCGCCCCGGCGCGCGGCGATCACGGCCTTCTACGCCTTCTGCCGCGAGGTGGACGACGTCGTCGACGAGACGCAGGACGCCGGCGTGGCCGCGACCAAGCTGGCCTGGTGGCGCAAGGAGGCGGCTGCCGCCTTCGCCGGCCAGCCCAGCCACCCCGTCATGAAGGCGCTGATGCCACACACCGCCACCTACGACATCCGGCTGGAGCACCTGAACGCCGTCGTCGAAGGCTGCGAGATGGACCTGCAGCAGACGCGCTACCTGGACTTCCCCGGCCTGCAGCGCTACTGCCACCTGGTGGCCGGCGTGGTGGGCGAGGTGGCCAGCAGCATCTTCGGCCACACGCAGGCGCAGACCATCGCCTACGCCCACAAGCTGGGCCTGGCGATGCAGCTCACCAACATCATCCGCGACGTGGGCGACGACGCGCGGCGCGGGCGCATCTACCTGCCCGTGAACGAGCTGCAGCAGTTCGGCGTGAAAGCCAGCGACATCCTGTTGCGCACCAAGCCCTGGGGCTACAGCGAGCGCTTCACGGCGCTGATGACCTTCCAGGCCGAGCGCGCGCACCGGCTCTACGACGAGGCGCTGGCGCTACTGCCCGAAGCCGACCGCGCCACGCAGAAGCCGGGACTCATGATGGCCAACATCTACCGCGCGCTGCTCGTCGAGATCGAACGCGAGGCCTTCCAGGTGCTGCACCAGCGCATCGCGCTGACGCCGCTGCGCAAGCTCTGGATCGCGATGAAGACCAACTGGCGCGGGCGGTGAGCCGCGTCGCCGTCATCGGCGGCGGCTGGGCGGGCATCGCTGCCGCGGTGACGCTGGCCGACGCGGGCCACCACATCACGGTCTTCGAGATGGCGCCGCAGCTCGGCGGCCGGGCACGCAGCGTGGCGGGTGAGCCCCCGTACGACAACGGCCAGCACATCCTCATCGGCGCCTACCGCGACAGCCTGGCGCTGATGCGGCGCCTGGGCGTGGCGCCGGAACAGGTGCTCCAGCGCCTGCCGCTCGCCCTGCCCTACCCGGGCGAGGCGGGCCTGCGGCTGCCGCCCGGCCCGCCGCTCGTCGCATTCGCACGCGGCGTGCTGGCGCATCGCGGTTGGCCCCTTTCGGCGCGGCTGGGCCTGCTGATGGCCGCGGCCGGCTGGCTGGCGCGGGGCTTCCAGTGCGCTGACACCTTGAGCGTGGCGGCGCTGTGCGCCCGGCTGCCGCGCGACGTGAATCGCGACCTTGTGGAGCCGCTGTGCGTGGCCGCGCTGAACACGCCGGCCTCGCAGGCCAGCGCGCAGGTCTTCCTGCGCGTGCTCAAGGACGCGCTCTTCAGCGGCGCGGGCAGCGGCGCGGGCAGCGCCGACCTGCTGCTGCCGCGCCGGCCGCTGTCCGAGTTGCTGGCCACACCAGCCACCGCCTGGCTGGGCGAGCGGCTGCGGCTTGGCACCCGCGTGCACGGCATCGAACCCGGCTGGCGTGTGGACGGCGAGGCCTTCGACGCCGTCGTGCTGGCCTGCACCAGCACCGAGGCCGCGCGCCTGGTCGCGCCCCTGGATGCCGGCTGGGCGGCCACGGCGCAATCGCTGCGCTTCGAGCCCATCGTCACCGTCTACCTGCACAGCCCCGGCAGCGCCCTGCCCGCGCCGATGCTGGCGCTGCGCGACGGGCCGGACGCACCGGCGCAGTTCGTCTTCGACCACGGGCAGCTCGGCGGCGCGGCGGGGCGCTTCGCCTTCGTCGTCAGCGGCGCGGCCCCGTGGGTGGGCAGCGGCGGCTGCGCCGAGGCGGTGCTCGCGCAGGCGCAGCGGGAGCTGGCCTGGGCCACGCCGCCCGTCATCGACAAGGTGCTGACCGAGAAGCGCGCCACCTTCGCCTGCAAGCCCGGCCTGGCCCGCCCGCCCGCCCGCATCGCGCCGGGGCTGTGGGCGGCGGGCGACTACGTGGCCGGCCCCTACCCCGCCACGCTGGAAGCTGCCGTGCGCGCGGGCCTGGCCGCCGCTCAGGGCGCCGGTGCGGAGGCCGGCGGCTGAGGCACCGGCGCGAACGGCGCGGCCAGCGGCTCGCCCACGAACACGCCCTGAGCCGGCCAGGCGACGCTGTGCCAGTAGGCCTCCAGCGCGCTGACGCCCTGGGCGTAGGACAGGATCAGCGCCTGCGGGTTGGGGAACTTCTGCACGTGGTTGCACGGCTCGGTGACGGTGCCGTAGGTCGCCGTCGCACCGGCATCGATCCAGTCGAGCACGTTCATCTGGCCGTCGCTGCCCGTGCGGTCGAGCTGGCCGCCGAACGACGTGAGGTGGTCGGCCAGCGCGCCGGGCAGCCACTCGTGGGCCAGCGGCGCCGGCACGCGCTCCAGGCCGGTTTCGTAGATCAGCGTGCGGCGCAGGGGCGGCAGTGCGGTGCTCTTCACCCGCGCGACGGCGAAGCCCGCCGCTCCCGGCACGGGGCCTGCCGGGGGAAACAGGCGCTCGCGCACGTTGCGCGCGCCGTCGGGCGTGGAGGCGAGATAGGCCATCGCCGGATCGGCCGCGCCCCCGGCCAATGTGTGGTCGGACGCGATGCCGCGCTCGATCATCGCGAACGCCGCCGGCACCGAATGCGCGGCCAGCTGCATCGTGGGCCGCAAGCCCACCACCAGCCAGGGCCGTGAGCCGAAGTAGCCCGTATACGGGCTGGGGCGCGTGGCCGCGCAGGTTTGCGCACAGACGTTGGGCTGCAGTCCCATGCCCAGCGCGCTGGTCAGCGAGTTGCACTCCACCACGTACGGCTGCACCCAGGCCAGCGCCAGGCCGTTGACATGCTCGGGCATCTTGTCGCGGATGGTCTGGTCCAGCGCCGTGAACTCCTCGCGCGTCAGGTAGAACCGCACCGGCAGCTCCACGCGCAGGATCTGTGCCGCCGGGATGCCGCGGCGCTTGGCGTAGCGCTCACCCACCGCCACCGAGTAGGGGTCGGCCGTGTTGATGACCAGGCCCAGTTCGTTGGCCGTGATGCGGCCGTACAGCTTGGGCATGCGGGCCCAGCGTGCCTCGCTGCCGGCGGGGGCGGAGGCGGGTTCGGCGGCCCGTGCCGCACCCATCGCACCGAGCAGCAGCGCCGCGATGGCTTGCCATCTTCTGAATCCAGCTTTCGCCATACAAAACAAACCCAATCTCCCCCACAATGACGGCATGAAACCCAGAGAGGCCCAGCAGACCCCGGCGATCCAGGTCCTGGAGCGCATGTTCTCGCTGCTGGACGTGCTGGCCGGGCATCAGGATCCGGTGTCCCTGAAGGCCCTCTCCGAAGCCACCGGCCTGCACCCCTCGACGGCGCACCGCATTCTCAATGACCTGACCTTGGGTCGCTACGTGGACCGGCCCGAAGCCGGTAGTTATCGACTCGGCATGCGCATGCTGGAGCTGGGCAACCTCGTCAAGGCGCGGCTGGATGTGCGCGACGCGGCGCTGCCGGCCATGCGGGAGCTGCACAAGTTCACCCACCAGCCGGTGAACCTGTCCGTGCGGCAGGGCGACGAGATCGTCTACATCGAGCGCACGTATTCCGAGCGCTCCGGCATGCAGGTCGTGCGCGCCGTGGGTGGCCGGGCACCGCTGCACCTCACGTCGGTGGGCAAGCTGTTCCTCGCCAGCGACGACAGCGCCCGCGTGCGCGCCTACGCCGCCCGCACGGGTCTGGCCGGCCACACGCGCAACAGCTTGACCGAGGTCGGCGCGCTGGAGCGCGAACTGGCCACCGTGCGTCAGCGCGGCATCGCCCGCGACGACGAGGAACTGGAGCTGGGCGTGCGCTGCATGGCCGCCGGCATCTACGACGACCAGGCCAAGCTCGTGGCCGGCCTGTCCATCTCCGCGCCGGCCGACCGGCTGGAGGAGAGCTGGGTGGTCCGCCTCAAGGAAACCGCGGCGCAGATCTCGTCGGCGCTGGGCCACCGCGGCGCCTGAGACCAAAGCAAACGCGGCGCCGAGGCGCCGCGTTTTCATTCAAGGGTGGTGCGTCAGAGCTTGGCCGACGGCAGCGCGCCTTCGCCCGGCTGCGTGGCCAGCCACTTGCGCATGCGCTCGGCGTCGGCGATCCGCGACGCCTTGCCGCTGGAGTCCAGGAACACCATGATGAGCTTGCGGCCGGCCATGCTGGCCTGCATGACCAGGCACTTGCCGGCCTCGTTGATGAAGCCCGTCTTCTGCAGGCCGATGTCCCACAGCGGGTTGGACAGCAGGCCGTTCGTGGAGCGGAACTGCACCAGGCGCTTGCCCAGCGCCACACGGGCTTCGCGCGAGGTGGACAGGTCGCGCAGCAACGGCACCTGGCTGGTGACGTTGACGAGCTTGGCCAGGTCGGCCGCACTGCTCTGGTTGCGGCTGGACAGGCCGGTGGGCTCCACGTAATGCGTGTCGGCCATGCCCAGGCTCATGGCCTTGGCGTTCATGGCGGCGACGAAGGCCTCCAGGCCGCCGGGGTAATTGCGGCCCAGCGCATGGGCGGCACGGTTCTCGCTGCTCATCAGCGCGAGGTGCAGCATGTCGCCGCGGGTCAGCGTCGTGCCGATGGCCAGGCGCGAACCGGTGTTCTTCTCGGTGTCCTTGTCGTCGTCGGTCACCGTCAGCTTCTCGTCAAGCGACAGGCCGGCCTCCACGACCACCAGCGCCGTCATCAGCTTGGTGATGGACGCGATGGGCAGCACGGCCTGCGGGTTCTTGGAGAACAGCACCTCGTTGGTGTCCTGGTCCAGCACGTAGGCCACGCTGGATTTCAGCGCCAGCGGGTCGTCCACGGCATGCAGGCCGGCCACCTGGCCGAACGTCGCCACCGCCGGAATGACTGGCGCGGTCGCCTTGCGCAGCACGACGGAGCGGACCTTGCGGACCGGCACGGCGCTGGCCTTGGACGTCCGGGTGGCTTTGGATGGGGTGCCGGACGCCGCGGCCGTGGCCACGCCAGGCAGTGCAGCAAGCAGGGAAAGACTCAGGAAAGCGGCGGCAAAAGTCTTCAACGGAGATCCCCAACAGCAGGGCGGCAGTGTACGTGACGCCAAAAGTACTGACAAGATAAGAACTTAAGTGCGACACCTCAAGTGAACTCTTGGCCCGCCCATGCGGTCCACGCCACAACAGGCTTGCCACCGGCTCTTTCGCTTTGCAGCTGACTCCAAACGCATGCGAGTAGGCCCGCGCTGACAGGAATCCGGTATCGGGTCCGCCCCGGATGCCAAAGATTGCCGGCCAGCATGGCCCATGCTGCTCACGGATGGCCTTCAGGCTTGATTCTGCGGCCGCGCATGGCGCCCTGGCACCCGAGCAGCGGGGCAAATCCGCGCCTGATTCCACGGCGTGCCGGCGCACGTCTGGTGGAAGCTGGACGGGATGTGCGGACCATCCGGAGCGGATGGTCATGGCAGCGCTGGCGCTTCCCAGCGCCAGCGCTGCCGGAATACCGCCTTACCTGCCGGCGCGACGGCGGCGGACGATGGCGGCAACGCCGACCAGGCCCATCAGCATGAGCGCGTAGGTTTCAGGTTCCGGCACAGGTCCGACCTGCACGTCGATGGTGACGCTGTTGACCATCGAGGCGCCGTTCCAGGCTTCCAGCGTGATGGAATACAGGCCCGCCTGGTTGACGTCGAAGATGCCGCCGGGCGTGTCGCCGAAACGGACGTTCTGCGAGTTCTGGAAGCCGATGAACGGCACGGGCGCGATGGCGTTGTCCGACCAGTATGTTGACGGGTCGACATAGGCGTAGCTCGTCGCCGCGCTCGGGTCGTGGTCGATGCCGAGCCGGTAGGTCAGGCCCGTGAGCGCGCCGCTGTTGACGGAGAACTCGTAGCTCCACATCGCCTTGGGCGCGCCCGTGCAGGTGGCGCACAGGCCCAGATCGGCGGTGTAGGTGCCCGACGACCCATCCAGCAGCAGGAAGGTTTCCCGGTTCTTGGCGCGCAACGCCAGTTCGACGCCGCTGTCGGTGCTGATCGTCCAGTTGCCGTTGGTGACGCCGCCGGTGCCGAAGTAGACGCCGGGCGTGGCGATGTCCCCGTAGGTGGTGACAGCCTGTGCACCCACCGACGCCAGCGCGAGCAGGGCGAAGGCGGCAGTGCGGGGCATCGTGCATTTGAAGTTCATGGGTGGTCTCCTGGGAGCGTCTGGGAACGGCTCCGAGACATTCGGTTTGCCGGCGACAACGCATCAGCGGGCGGCGACGCACCACCCCTGCGATACCACGGTAGGCGGGCGGCCGATCAGCGTCTGTGCGCACAGGCACATAGCGCATTGCCGAATGCGCAGGGCGTTCAGGCCTGGCCCCGCGTGAGAAATCTCATGCTCCGCCGCCATCGCGTGTATCGGTCTGTGAGATCACGGCCGCCCCTGCCGTTGCGTTCCTAGACTCTCGCCTCGCGCACTCAGCGCTCAGGATGCTTGTTGATGATCCCCACCCTTGAAGCGAACCGCCGCTCGTCCCTGGCCGCCTTGCGCGGTGCACCGCCGCTGGAGATGACCAGCGATTTCGGCGGGCTCGACGGCGACGCGCTCGACCTCGTGGAGCGCCGCTACGGCGACCGCGGCCTCGTCACGACGCGCGAGCGCTACAGCAGCCGCGACGACGGCCGCGACATCGTCTGCACGGCACGTGACGGCGACGAGATCGTCGGCACGCTGTCCGTGCGCTTCGACGGTGCGGGTGGCCTGCATGCCGATCTGCTGTTCGGTGCCGAACTGGACGAATGGCGCGCGGCCGGCACGCGGCTGTGCGAATTCGGCGGCCTGGCGGTCGACCGGCATTCCCACGACCCCAAACGTGTGCTGGCCCAGATCTTCCACCTCGGCTATCTGCACGCGCACCGTCGGGCGGGTTGCGACCGGCTCGTCATTGAGGTCAACCCGCGACACGTGCCCTTCTACCGACGCTGCCTGGGCCTGCGTCCGCTGACCGCCGCGCGCCACAACCCGCGCGTCGAAGCGCCGGCCGTGCTGATGAGCATCGCCTTCGCCGATGTGCGCGAACAGATCGCACTGTGGGGCGGCCAGCCAGGCATGCAGGCGGCGGCACGCACCTTCTACCCGCTGGCCTGGGACGAGGCGACCGAAGCCACCATGCTGGCGAGGTTGCAGTAAGCCCAGGGCGGCCGGCGCGCTAGGCTTGCGGCCATGCATCCACGAGGCCGCCATGAGCAAGAGCCCATCCACCGACACCACACCCGCGTCCGCCCTCATCGACGAACGCATCGCTAGCCTCGGCGGCTGGCGCGGCGAAACGCTGGCTGCGCTGCGCGCGCTGATCCACGAGGCCGACCCCGACATCGTCGAAGAGTGGAAGTGGAACAACCCGGTCTGGTCGCACGACGGCATCGTCTGCACCGGCGAGGCCTACAAGGCCGCCGTGAAGATGACCTTCCCCAAGGGCGCGTCGCTGCCCGACCCAAAAAAGCTCTTCAACGCCAGCCTGGAAGGCAACGTGCGCCGCGCGATCGATTTCAAGGAAGGCGACAAGCCGGACAAGGTCGCGCTGAAGACGCTGTTGCGCGCCGCAGTGACGCTGAACCAGTCCGGGAAGAAATAAGGGCGAAGCGCCCTAGCCTTGCGCCGCCACCCGCTCCATCTTGCTCTGCAGCTTGTTCAGCGCGCTCAGGTAGGCCTTGGCCGAGGCCACGACGATGTCCGGGTCGGCGCCCACGCCATTCACCACGCGACCCGCGTGCTGCAACCGCACCGTCACCTCGCCTTGCGACTCGGTGCTGCCGCCGGTGATCGCGTTGACGGAGTACAGCAGCATCTCGGCGCCGGACTGCACCACCGATTCGATGGCCTGCAGCGTGGCATCCACCGGGCCGTTGCCGTCGCTCTCGGCGCGGTGTTCCTGGTGGCCCACGGCGAAGACGATGGCCGCATGCGGGCGCTCGCCCGTCTCGCTGCGCTGGGCCAGCGACAGCAGCCGGTAATGCTCGACGTCGTTGATGACGGACTCGTCCATGACGAGGGCGAGGATGTCCTCGTCGAAGATCTCGTTCTTGCGATCCGCCAGGTCCTTGAAGCGCTGGAATGCGGCGTTGACCTCGGTCTCGCTCTCCAGCTGGATGCCCAACTCCTGCAGCCGCTGCTTGAAGGCGTTGCGGCCTGAGAGCTTGCCCAGCACGATCTTGTTGGCGGCCCAGCCCACGTCCTCGGCGCGCATGATCTCGTAGGTGTCACGCGCCTTGAGCACGCCGTCCTGGTGGATGCCGCTGGCGTGCGCGAAGGCATTGGCGCCCACCACGGCCTTGTTGGGCTGCACGACGAAACCGGTCGTCTGCGACACGAGCTTGGAGGCGGGCACGATCTGCGTGGCGTCCAGGCCCACGTCCAACCCGAAGTAGTCGCGGCGGGTGCGCACGGCCATCACCACTTCTTCCAGCGAGCAGTTGCCCGCGCGCTCGCCCAGGCCGTTGATGGTGCATTCCACCTGGCGGGCGCCGCCGATCTTCACGCCGGCCAGCGAGTTGGCGACGGCCATGCCCAGGTCGTTGTGGCAGTGCACGCTCCATATGGCCTGATCCGAGTTGGGCACCTTCTCGCGCAGGCGGCGGATAAAGTCGCCGTACAGCTCGGGGATGGCATAGCCGACCGTGTCGGGGATGTTGATGGTGCCAGCGCCCTCCTTGATGACGGCCTCGCAGACGCGTGCGAGGAAGTCCATGTCGGAACGGTAGCCGTCTTCCGGCGAGAACTCGATGTCGCCGCACAGGTTGCGCGCGAAGCGCACGGCCAGCGTCGCCTGCTCCAGCACCTGCTCGCGGGTCATGCGCAGCTTCTTCTCCATGTGGAGTTCGCTGGTGGCGATGAAGGTGTGGATGCGCGCGCTGTTGGCGCCTTGAAGCGCCTCGGCGGCACGCGCGATGTCGCGGTCGTTGGCGCGCGCCAGCGAGCAGATGGTGCTGTCCTTCACGGCGGCGGCGATCGCCTTGACGGCCTCGAAGTCGCCGTTGCTGGAGGCGGCAAAACCGGCCTCGATGATGTCCACCCTCATGCGCTCCAGCTGCCGGGCGATGCGCAGCTTCTCCTCGCGCGTCATGGACGCACCCGGGGACTGCTCGCCGTCGCGCAGCGTCGTGTCGAAGATGATCAGCTTGTCGCTCATGATGGTGTGTGTTCCTGCTGGTGCGGCATCGTGAAGGCCGGCGTGCGGCGCAGGCCGCTCAAGATGGCCTGCATGGACGCACGCACGATGCTGCCATCGATGCCCACGCCGTGGCGGGTTTCGTCACCCACGCGCAACTCCAGGTAGGCCACCGCACGCGCGTCGGCGCCGCTGCCGATGGCGTGCTCGTGATAGTCCAGCACGCGCACGGAGATGCCAGCGCGCTCGGCCAGTGCGTTGACGAAGGCTTCGATCGGGCCGTTGCCCTCCCCCTGCACGCGGCCCACCCAGTCGCCCAGCACGACCTCCGCGGACACACGCATGCCGCCGCCGGGATGCTCCATCATTTGCGGTTGCATCACGCTGGCCTGCGAATCACCGATGGCGTATTCGCGCTCGAAGATGGCGTAGAGGTCGGCAGCGCTCAGCTCCTTGCCGGCGTCGTCCATGACGGCCTGCACGACCTGGCTGAACTCGATCTGCAGGCGGCGCGGCAGCTCCAGGCCGTATTCGGCCTCCAGCAGGTAGGCGATGCCGCCCTTGCCGGACTGGCTGTTCACGCGGATGACGGCGTCATAGCTGCGGCCCAGGTCCTTGGGGTCGATGGGCAGGTAGGGCATGTCCCAGATCTCGCCGTCCTTGCGGGCGGCGAAGGCCTTCTTGATGGCGTCCTGGTGCGAGCCCGAGAACGACGTGTAGACCAGGTCGCCCACATAGGGGTGGCGCGGGTGCACCGCGATCTGCGTGCAGTGCTCGACGCAGCGGCGCACCTCGTCGATGTCGGAGAAATCGAGCTGAGGGTCCACGCCCTGGGTGTAGAGGTTGAGCGCGATGTTGACGAGGTCGACGTTGCCGGTGCGCTCGCCGTTGCCGAACAGGCAGCCCTCGACGCGGTCGGCGCCGGCCATCAGCGCGAATTCGCCAGCGGCCGTGCCGGTGCCGCGGTCGTTGTGCGGATGCACGGAGAGCACGATGCTGTCGCGGCGCTGCAGATGGCGGTGCATCCACTCGATCATGTCGGCAAAGATGTTGGGCGTGCTGTGCTCCACAGTGGAGGGCAGGTTGACGATGCACTTGCGTTCGGGCGTCGGTTCCCACACCGAAGTCACGGCGTCCACCACGCGCTTGCTGAAGGCCAGTTCCGTGCCGGAGAACATCTCGGGCGAGTACTCGAAGCGCCAGTCGGTGGCGGGATGCGCGGCGGCCAGTGCCTTGATCTGGCGGGCGTGCGTGGTGGCCAGCTCGACGATGCCGTCCTCGTCCTGCTGCAGCACCACGCGGCGCATGACGGGCGCCACGGCGTTGTAGACATGCACGATCACCTGCCTGGCGCCGTCCAGCGCCTCGAAGGTGCGCTCGATGAGGTGCGAGCGCGCCTGGGTCAGCACCTGGATGGTCACGTCGTCCGGGATATGCCCGCCGTCGATGAGCAGGCGCACGAAGTCGAACTCGGTCTGCGACGCGGAAGGGAAGCCGACCTCGATCTCCTTGAAGCCGATCTTCACGAGTTGCTGGAACATGCGCAGCTTGCGGGCGATGTCCATGGGCTCGATCAGCGCCTGGTTGCCGTCGCGCAGGTCCGTGCTCAGCCAGATGGGCGCGCGGGTCAGCACGGCGTCGGGCCAGGTACGGTCCGGCAGGGCGGCTTGGGAGACGCGAGGGAATTGGCGGTACTTGAGCTGCGGTTGCTTCAACATCATGGTGAGTCCATCCGAAGGGGTGGGCGCAACCAGCAGCCTTTGAAAACACGAACGGCCCGCTGCGGTTGCATACGGGCCGTTGGGATCAGTTTGAGCGCTATGTGCGGTGTGAGCGTATAGGCGTGGCTGACTAGCGAACCCGTGGTTCCTCTAGGGCTGGTAGCAGGCTAATTCGCGTGGCGCGGCTCATGGGTCGGGAATCTAGCACGAAAGGCTACTGGTGCAAGCCACGTTCATCGGGCTCGTCGGTGCTCGTGGAGATCACGCTGACCTGCTTGCCCTTGGACTTGCGCCAGCCATAGATCACATAGCCGGACAGCCCGTACAGGCAGAAGATCGCGAACAGCACCGTGGGCGGATCGAGGGCGATCAGGCCGATGCCGAGCATGATGACCACCAGCACGATGAAGGGCACGCTGCGCCGCCGGTCGAAGACTTTGAAGCTGTAGAAGGGTGCATTCGTGACCATCGAAAGGCCGGCGAACAAGGTCACGCCGAACGCCGTCCAACGCAGCCAGGGCATGTTGCTCACGCCGGTGTACCAGGGCGCGTCGATCGCGCACCAGATCAGCCCCATGACGATGGCCGCCGCCGCGGGGCTGGGCAGGCCCTGGAAATAGCGCTTGTCGACGACGCCGATGTTCACGTTGAAGCGCGCCAGCCGCAGCGCGGCACCGGCGATGTAGACGAAGGCCGGGATCCAGCCCGGCTTGCCCATGTCCTTGAGCGCCCACATGTAGACGATCAGTGCCGGCGCGGCGCCGAAGGCCACCATGTCGGACAGGCTGTCCATCTGCTCGCCGAAGGCCGACTGCGTGTTGGTCATGCGGGCGACGCGGCCATCCAGGCTGTCGAGGACGGCGGCGGCGAAGATGGCCACGCACGCCACCTCGAAGCGGCCGTTCATGGCCATGACGATGGCATAGAACGCGCTGAACAGCGCGCCCAGCGTGATCGCATTGGGCAGCGCGTAGATGCCTTTGCGGCGAGGGCGGCCGACGGTGCTGGGCTCGTCGTCGTCGATGGGGTCAGGGCTCATAGGGCGGCAGGATAGCTGACAGATCTCGGCCCACGAGGTTCCTAGCATGGCCGAAACCGACAGAAGGCCGCCGCACCGTGAAGCTCATCGAAGTCCGTACCTACCGGCTGAAGGCCGACTCACCCGACTTGCCCGATGGCGCGCAACGCTTCGTCGCGGCCATGCGCGAGGCCTTGCCCCTGGTGCGCGCCAGCGGCATGGACGTCGTGGCGTTCGGCCGCTCGGACCACGAGCAGACCAGCTTCTTCCTGATCCGTGCCTTCGGCAGCCGTGAGCAACTGGCCGCTCAGCAGGACGCCTTCTACGGCTCGCCCGCATGGCGCGAAGGCCCGCGTGAACAGCTCGTGGCCTGCCTGGACACCTACCTCAACACCTTGCTCTGGCTGCCCGAAGCGGCCGTCGACGCGTTGCGGTGCAACCACCAACTGTGAGATCAATGCCATGCCGCAAGACCTGGACCCCGCCGCCCCGGCGGACTTCGACTTCATCATCGGCGACTGGCGCGTGCTGCACGAGCGGCTGAATGCGCGGCTGGCCGGCTGCACCGAATGGACGCGCTTCGAAGGCCGCACGTCGACGAGCAAGATCCTGGGCGGCTGGGGCAACCTGGAAGACAACCTGCTGCATCTGCCGAGCGGGCCGTATCGCGCGGCTGCCATGCGCTCGTTCGACGCCGCGACGGGCCAGTGGGCCATCTGGTGGCTCGACAGCCGGGCGCCCCATGCGCTGGACGTGCCGGTGCGCGGCGCATTCGAGCACGGCGTAGGCGTGTTCCATGCCGACGACACGCTGGACGGCCGGCCCATCCGCGTGCGATTCACCTGGCACATCGGCAACGACGGCCATCCACGCTGGGAGCAGGCGTTCTCGCCGGATGGCGGCCAGACCTGGGAGACGAACTGGCGGATGCTGTTCATCCGCTTGAACGCCGCAGCGCGCGGCCCGCTCTGAAAGAACAAAGGCCGGCACCTCGCGGCACCGGCCTTCGCGGTTCATGACCAGGCGATCAGTTCTTCGCCTTGTCCACCAGTTTGTTCGCCTTGATCCAAGGCATCATCTCGCGCAGCTTCTCACCGACCTGCTCGATGGGGTGCTCGGCCGTCAGGCGGCGGCGGCTGATCAGCGTGGGCGCACCGGCCTTGTTCTCCAGGATGAAGCTCTTGGCGTATTCGCCGGTCTGGATGTCCTTCAGGCACTGGCGCATCGCGTTCTTGGTCGCCTCGGTGACGACCTTGGGGCCGGTGACGTACTCGCCGTACTCGGCGTTGTTCGAGATCGAGTAGTTCATGTTCGCAATGCCGCCTTCGTAGATCAGGTCCACGATGAGCTTGAGCTCGTGCAGGCATTCGAAGTAGGCCATCTCGGGCGCATAGCCGGCTTCGGTCAGCGTCTCGAAACCCGCCTTGATCAGTTCCACGGCGCCGCCGCAGAGAACTGCCTGCTCGCCGAACAGGTCGGTCTCGGTCTCCTCGCGGAACGAGGTCTGGATGATGCCGGCCTTGCCGCCGCCGTTGGCTGCGGCGTAGCTCAGGGCCAGGTCACGGGCCTTGCCGGTCTTGTCCTGGTAGATGGCGATCAGGTGAGGCACGCCGCCGCCCTGGCGGTAGGTGTTGCGCACCGTGTGGCCGGGGGCCTTGGGGGCGACCATCCAGACGTCCAGGTCGGCACGCGGCTGGACCTGGCCGTAGTGCACGTTGAAGCCATGCGCGAAGGCGAGCGACGCGCCTTCCTTGATGTTGGGCTCGACCTCGTTCTTGTAGACGTCGGCGATCTGCTCGTCGGGCAGCAGGATCATGACCACGTCGGCGGTCTTCACGGCGTCGGCGATCTCGGCGACCTTCAGGCCCGCGCCTTCGGCCTTGGACCACGACGCGCCGCTCTTGCGCAATGCGACGGTGACCTTGCAGCCGCTGTCGTTGAGGTTCTGCGCGTGGGCGTGGCCTTGCGAGCCGTAGCCGATGATGGTGACGTTCTTGCCCTTGATGAGGCTGAGATCGGCGTCCTTGTCGTAGTAGACGTTCATGATGGGTCGTGCTCCAGGAAAAAACTTTGAATAGCGTGGGGTGTGAAGACGGATCAGACGCGCAGGATGCGCTCGCCGCGGCCGATGCCGCTGGCACCCGTGCGGACGGTTTCGAGGATGGACGCGCGGTCGATGGCATCGATGAAGGCATCGAGCTTCACAGCGTCACCGGTCAACTCGATGGTGTAGGTCTTCTCGGTCACGTCGATGACGCGGCCGCGGAAGATGTCGGCAGTGCGCTTGATCTCCTCGCGCTCCTTGCCGACGGCGCGGACCTTGATGAGCATGAGTTCGCGCTCGGTGTAGTTGCCCTCGGTGAGGTCGACGACCTTGACGACCTCGATGAGGCGGTTCAGGTGCTTGGTGATCTGCTCGATGACCTCGTCGCTGCCGGTGGTGACGATGGTCATGCGGGAGAGCGACGCATCTTCCGTCGGGGCGACGGTGAGGCTCTCGATGTTGTAGCCGCGGGCCGAGAACAGCGCCACGACGCGCGACAGCGCACCCGGCTCGTTCTCGATGAGCAAAGCAATGATGTGTTTCATGGGATGTCGTCCTTCGCGCTCTTCAGTGGCCGGGGCGGTAACCACGGCACCTTGGCGGCGGGTTCGAATCGTTAAAAGGGCTGCCTTCGTCGGCTGTGTGCGCCTTGCGCCGCCGGCCTCAGTGCGCGCGGTAACGCGCACCAAGACCCGCGGCTTCAGTCGCTCACAGGTCTTCCGAGCCCAGCAGCATTTCCGAAATGCCCTTGCCCGCCTTGACCATGGGCCAGACGTTCTCGGTCGGATCGGTGCGGATGTCCAGGAACACGGTGCGGTCGGTGAGGCGCATCGCTTCCTTCAGCGCCGGTTCCACGTCGCTGGGCTTCTCGACCAGGATGCCCACATGACCATAGGCCTCGGCGAGCTTCACGAAGTCGGGCAGCGCGTCCATGTAGCTGTGCGAGTAGCGGCCGCCGTAGTCCAGCTGCTGCCACTGGCGCACCATGCCGAGGTAGCGGTTGTTCAGCGAGACGATCTTGACCGGCGTCTTGTACTGGAAGCAGGTCGACAGCTCCTGGATGCACATCTGGATGCTGCCTTCGCCGGTGATGCAGAACACGTCCGAATCCGGCTTGGCGAGCTTGATGCCCATCGCGTAGGGCAGGCCCACGCCCATGGTGCCCAGACCGCCGGAATTGATCCAGCGGCGCGGCTCGTCGAACTTGTAGTACTGCGCGGCCCACATCTGGTGCTGGCCGACGTCGCTGGTGATGTAGGTGTCGCGGCCGCGCGTGAGCTTCCACAGCGTGTCTACCACCATCTGCGGCTTGATGACCTCGTCCGAGCCCTTGTAGGCCAGGCAGTCGCGGCTGCGCCATTCGTTGATCTGGTTCCACCACGCGTTGAGGGCGCCCGCATCCGGCCGAGCCTGCGCATCCTTGATCTGCACGATCAGTTCCTGCAGCACGTCCTTCACGTCGCCGACGATGGGGATGTCGACGCGCACGCGCTTGGAGATCGACGACGGGTCGATGTCCACGTGGATGATCTTGCGCTCGACAGAGCCGAAGTGCTTGGGGTTGCCGATGACGCGGTCGTCGAAGCGTGCCCCCACGGCCAGCAGAACATCGCAGTTCTGCATCGTCATGTTGGCCTCGTAGGTGCCATGCATGCCCAGCATGCCCAGGAAGCGCGGATCGGTGCCGGGCATCGCACCCAGGCCCATCAGCGTGTTGGTGCAGGGGAAGCCGAGCAAGTCGACCAACTGGCGCAGTTCCGCGGTGGCCTCGCCGAGGATGACCCCGCCGCCGGTGTAGATGTAAGGCCGCCTGGCCTGCAGCAGCAACTGCACGGCCTTGCGGATCTGGCCGCTGTGGCCCTTCTTGACCGGGTTGTAGGAGCGCATCTCGATGCGCTCGGGGTAGTTGAACATGGTCCTGGCCAGCGACACGTCCTTGGGGATGTCCACGACCACCGGTCCGGGGCGGCCGGTGCGGGCGATGTGGAAGGCCTTCTTCAGCGTCACGGCCAGGTCGCGCACGTCCTTCACGAGGAAGTTGTGCTTGACGATGGGGCGGGTGATGCCCACCGTGTCGCACTCCTGGAAGGCGTCCAGGCCGATGGCCGGCGTGGGGACCTGTCCCGTGATGATGACCATCGGGATGGAATCCATGTACGCGGTGGCGATGCCGGTGATGGCGTTCGTGACGCCCGGGCCTGACGTCACGAGCGCCACGCCCACCTCGCCGCTGGCACGGGCGAAGCCGTCCGCGGCATGCACGGCGGCCTGCTCATGGCGCACCAGCACATGCTGGATGCTGTCCTGCTTGTAGAGCGCGTCGTAGATGTAGAGCACCGCGCCGCCGGGGTAACCCCAGAGATGGCGCACCCCTTCGGCCTGCAGGCAGCGAACGAGGATCTCGGAGCCATTGAGCTCCGCGGTGGCGGAATTGGGGGAAGTTTGCGGCTGCGCCAGGGCGGCGCGCTTGAGTTCCGCGGCAGACATGTCCATTTCGAACCTTTGTGAATTTCTCTGACGAAAAACCATTGGTGCCCCTCCTCTCGCCCTCGTGAGGCGGACTCGGAACCTGCGCGGTCAACAGATGGCGCCCCTGTCGGGCGTCCATCGAAAGACCCGATGACGCTTTGTGCGAATACGCATTATGCCCACCGAAACCGTTTGAGCCTTCGTATCAGACGAATGCGGTAACGAATGCGATAATTGACTTTGCTGACCCGGACCGCCTCCAAGCCTTGGCCACCGACAAAGAACTCAACGACTTCCTGCGAAACGTGGACCGCCGTGCCTTCAAACGCACGGCCTACGTCGTTCGCGATGACGATGCCGCCTTGGACATCGTGCAGGACGCCATGATCAAGCTGGCCGAGAACTATTTCGACCGCCCTGCCGCCGAGCTGCCGCTGTTGTTTCAGCGCATCCTGTCCAACGCGACGATGGACTATTTCCGGCGGCAGAAGACGCGCAACGCGGTCATGACCAACATGTCCGACTTCGAGGGGAGCTCGTCGGATGAGGATTTCGACCTGCTGGAAGTCCTCGAATCCCAGGAAGGCGCCCTGGGCGCGCTGAGCGCCGCCGACGAGGTCAGCCGGGCGCAGATCTTGCAGAGAATCGAAGCGGAAGTAGAACAGCTGCCGGCCCGTCAACGGGAAGCCTTCCTGCTGCGTTACTGGGAGGAACTGGATGTTGCAGAGACCGCCGCCGTGATGGGCTGCTCCGAGGGCAGCGTGAAAACGCATTGCTCCCGAGCCGTTCACGCATTGGCAAAGTCTCTCAAGGCCAAGGGGATCACGCTATGAAGTCGCCGCAAAATCTTTCCGCCCTGCCCGCTGACCTGGACGCTCGCGTGACGCGATTCGGCCAGCAGATTGCTGCCGGCCTCACGGAACGCAGCGCAGCGTTGCCGCACGACGTGACGGAGCGCCTGCGCTTTGCCCGCGAGCAGGCGCTCACCCGCGCGACCCAGGCACGCGCTGCCCGCACCGCCACTGCGCCCGCCAGCCCTGCCGTGGTGCAGGTGGGTTCGACGCTGGCGCTGGCGGGCGGTACGCGCGGCCAGATGGGCGGCCCCGGCATGGGCGGCAAGGAGGGTGGGCTGTGGGCCAAGCTCGTCTCCGCGCTGCCGTTGCTGGCCCTGATCGCCGGTCTGCTGCTGATGCAACAAAGCCAGATCCACGAGCAACTCGTGGCCGCCGCTGAAGTGGACACGGCCCTGCTGAGCGACAACCTGCCGCCCGCCGCATTCAGCGACCCGGGTTTCGCGGAGTTCCTGCAAGATGGGCAAGAATGACCGCATGATCTGGGCAAATACGCCACTCACCCCGCCACACCGTTTGCTGATTGCCCTGCTGCTCAGCGCAGCGGGGCTTTCTGCTTTTGGGCAAACCATTGCCGATGCCGCCTCGGCGCCGCAGGCCGCCGCGAGCGTCACTCCTGCGCCCAAGCCCAAACCAAAGCCGCTGGTGGCGACCTCGTCGGCCGCAACGCCGCTGCCGTCCGCCCTGGCGCCTGCCCCGACCTGGCGCGAGCTGACGCCCAGCCAACGTCGCCTGCTGGCGCCGCTGGAAGGCGACTGGACCGAGCTCAGCCCGTCACAACGCAGCAAGTGGGTCAATGCCGCGCCCATGCTCGCGACATTGCCCGAGCCGGAATTGTCCCGCCTGCATGAACGCATGCGCGGCTGGTCCAAGATGTCGCCGGCCGAGCGCCGGGATGCGCGAGTGGCATTCCAGATCGCCAAGCAGGTCGACGCCGAGCAGCGCCAGGCCAAGTGGGAGGCCTACCAGGCATTGCCCGCGGAACGGCGCCAGGAACTGGCCGACAAGGCCGCCGCGCGTCGCAAGGCGCAGGCCGCCGCATCGGGGCACAGCGCCAAGATGCTGTCGGCACAGGCCAAGTCCAACACGGTACCCGACGCACCCAAGCTCGTGGCGCCCACGCCGGTGACGGGCAGCCTGCTGCAGGCCAAGCCCGGCGCCAGCACCGTCCTGATCACGCGGGCGACGCTGCGCCCCAGCTACCAGGCCGCCGGCAAGGCCAAGGTCGTGGCCGATCCGTCGCTGGTGGATGCCCACACGCTGCTGCCCAAGTCGCTGAAGGCGCCCTCCGCGTCCGAACCGCAACGATGACGGTGCAGGCGGACACGGGCGCCGCGCCCGCGGGCCTGGCGCGGCGCTTTGCGGCCTTCCTGTACGAAGGCGTGCTGCTGTTCGGCGTTCTGTTCTTCACCGGCTTCCTCTACTCGGTGGTGACACGCCAGCAGCACGCCATGCAGGGCCGCACCGGCCTGGGCGTGTTCCTGTTCATCGTGCTCGGCGTCTACTTCGTCGGTTTCTGGACCCACTCGGGCCAGACGCTGGCCATGAAGACCTGGCACCTGCGCGTGGTGGATGCCGCCGGCCAGCCGCTGCACGCCAGCCGTGCGCTCGTTCGCTACCTGCTGGGCTGGCTGTGGTTCCTGCCTGCCCTGGTCAGCGTCTGGGCGCTGGAACTTCACGGCGGCGGCGCCATTTTCGGCAGCCTTCTCGCGGGCATGCTGGCCTATCTGCTGATCGCGCGGCTGCACCCGCAGCGGCAATTCCTGCACGATACGATCAGCGGCTCGCGCATCGTCACCCAGCTTCCTCGGCGTTCATGAGCAATCCGCACAAGGGCCGCACGGGCCTGGATCGAATCCTTCACGCCACCGGCTACTCCTGGGCAGGCCTGAAAGCCGCCTACACCGGTGAAAGCGCCTTCCGCCAGGAGACCTGGCTGGTCATCGTGGCCACACCGCTGGCCTTCTTGCTGGGCCGCGACTGGGTGCAGGTCGCGCTGCTGCTGGGTTCGCTGCTGATCGTCCTCATCGTCGAGTTGCTGAACTCCGCCATCGAGGCCGCCATCGACCGCGTGTCGTTCGAGATGCACGACCTGTCCAAGCGCTCCAAGGACATCGCCAGCGCCGCGGTGCTGCTGTCGCTGCTGCTGGCCGGTGGCATCTGGGGCGCCGCCGCCTGGCAGCACCTGCGCTGAGGCGCTGCCGTCAGACGGCGGCTTCGTCCGTCTCGCCGGTGCGGATGCGGATGACCTGCTCCACGGGCACGACGAAGATCTTGCCGTCGCCGATCTTGCCGGTCTTGGCCGCCTTCAGAATGGCGTCGATGCAGCGGTCCACCTCGTCGTCCTTCACGACCACCTCGACCTTGACCTTGGGCAGGAAGTCCACGACGTACTCCGCGCCGCGATAGAGCTCGGTGTGGCCCTTCTGGCGGCCGAAGCCCTTGACCTCGGTGACCGTCAGGCCCGACGCGCCCACCTCGGCCAGCGCCTCGCGCACTTCGTCGAGCTTGAAGGGTTTGATGATGGCGGTGATCTGCTTCATGACGGGCTCCGGTTGTCGGGTCCGAGTTTACGCACGGAACCTGGAGGTGATCGGGTAACGCCAATCACGCCCGAAACCCCGGTGGGTGATGCGGATGCCGACCGGCGCCTGGCGGCGCTTGTACTCGTTGACCTTGATCAGCCGGGTCACGCGCTCGACGTCCTCGGGCTTGAAACCGGCGGCCACGATGTCGGCGATGGACTCGTCCTGCTCCATGTAGCGGGCCAGGATGGCGTCCAGCACCGGGTAAGGCGGCAGGCTGTCCTCGTCCTTCTGGTCGGGGCGCAGTTCCGCCGAGGGCGGGCGCGTGATGATGCGGTCCGGGATGATCTCGGGCCCTTGCGCGTTGCGCCAGCGCGCGAGGCGAAAGACCAGCGTCTTGGCCACGTCCTTGATGACGGCGAAGCCGCCGGCCATGTCCCCGTACAGCGTGCAGTAGCCGGTCGCCATCTCGCTCTTGTTGCCCGTCGTCAGCACGATGCTGCCGAACTTGTTGGACAGCGCCATCAGCAGCGTGCCGCGGATGCGCGCCTGGATGTTCTCCTCGGTCGCGTCCAGCGGCAGGTCCTTGAACTCGTCGGCCAGCGCCGCGTTGAAGGCATCGAACATCGGCACGATGGACTTCTCGTCGTAGCGCACGCCCAGACGCTCGGCCATGTCGCGCGCGTCGACCCAGGAGATGTCCGCTGTGTAGGGCGACGGCATCATCACCGCGCGCACCTTGTCGGCGCCCAGCGCATCGACGGCGATGGCCAGCACCAACGCCGAGTCGATGCCGCCGGACAGGCCCAGGATCGCACCGGGGAAGCCGTTCTTGCCCAGGTAGTCGCGCACACCGGTGACCAGGGCCTGCCAGACCTGCGCCTCCATCTCGGGCTCGGGCACGATCCGGCCGGCCAGGCGCCGGGTCGACGGGTCCAGCTCGACGACGACCAGCGCTTCCTCGAACATCGCCGCGCGGGCGGCCAGCGTGCCGTCGGCCTGCATGGCGAAGGACGCGCCGTCGAACACCATCTCGTCCTGCCCACCCACGACGTGGGCGTACAGCAGCGGCAGGCCGGTAGCACGTGCGCGCTCGGCCATGCGCGCCTCGCGCTCCGCCACCTTGCCGACGTGGAAGGGCGACGCGTTGATGACGCACAACGCCTGTGCGCCTGCGGCCTTGGCGGCGGCCGCGGGCTCGTCGAACCAGGCGTCCTCGCAGATCAGCAGGCCGACCTTGAGGCCGCGCACGTCGAAGACGACGGGCAGCAGCTCCGCGTCGCGGCCCGAGTAGAAGTAGCGGCGCTCGTCGAACACCTGGTAGTTGGGCAGCTCGCGCTTGACATAGGTCTGCAGCACGCGCCCGCCGGCCAGCACCGAGGCGGCATTCAGGCACGGCGGCAGCGACCAGCTGCGCTCGCGCATCACGCCGTCCTCACGCGCCGTCGGGTGGCCCACCACCACCTGCAGACCGGGCAGGTCGGCCAGCTCGGCGGCGATGCGCTCCAGCTGCTCGTCGCAGCCGGCCAGGAAGGCCGGGCGCAGCAGCAAATCTTCCGGGGGGTAGCCGCACAGCGCCAGCTCGGGCGTCACCAGCAGATCAACCCCAGCCGAGTGCGCCACGCGCGCTTGCGCAATGATGCGGTCCGCATTGCCCGCCAGGTCGCCAACGATGACGTTGATCTGGGCCAGGGCGATCTTCAAGGGCGAGGACATGGGCGACAGCAATTCAGCAAACGAGAACAGCATTGTCATTCGGGTCGACGACTCGCCTGCGGCGCTGCCCGATGCCCAGTGGGACGCGCTGCTCGCCACCCAGGCGCGGCCCACGCCCTTCATGCGCCTGGCCTACCTGCGCGCCCTGCACACCAGTGGCAGCGCCGTGGCCGCGACCGGCTGGCAGCCGCAGTTCGTGTCGCTGTGGCGCGGCGACGAACTGCTGGCCGCCTGCCCGGCCTACCTGAAGGCGCACAGCTACGGCGAATACGTGTTCGACTGGGCCTGGGCCGACGCCTACCACCGCCACGGCTTGAGCTACTACCCCAAGCTGCTGGTGGCCGTGCCGTTCACGCCGGTGCCAGGCAGCAGGCTGCTGGCGGTGGACGACGACGCACGCGCGCTGCTCGCGCAGGCGCTGCGGGCGCTGGCAAAGGAGACCGACGCCTCGTCGCTGCATGTGCTGTTCGGCGACGACGCCGACCAGGCCGCGCTCGCCCAGGCGGGCTGCACCGCCCGCCACGGCGTGCAGTTCCACTGGACGGCCAACGGCGATGCCGACTTCGCCGCATTCCTGGCCCGATTGCACCGCGACAAGCGCAAGAAGATCCAGCAGGAGCAGCGGCGCGTGCGCGAGGCGGGCGTCGTCTTCGAGGCCCGTGCGGGGACGGGGATGACCGGCGAGGACTGGGACTTCTTCTACCGCTGCTACCAGCAAACCTACCGCGAACACCACAGCACGCCCTACCTGAAGCGCGACTTCTTCAAGCGGATGGCTGCGGAGATGCCGGAGCACTGGTTGATGTTCACGGCGCGGCGCGAGGGTCAGCCCATCGCCATGTCGCTGATCGCGCTCGACCCCTCTCGCCGCGCCGCCTTCGGCCGCTACTGGGGTGCGGTGGAGCACATCCCCAACCTGCACTTCGACGCCTGCTACTACCAGCCGCTGGCCTGGTGCATCGCTCACGGCTACCGGCGCTTCGAGGGCGGTGCGCAGGGTGAACACAAGATGGCACGCGGGCTGATGCCCACGCCGACGGCCTCCAGCCACTGGCTGGCCCACCCGTCGTTCGCGGACGCGGTCGATGAGTTCCTGGCCCGCGAGGGCGAGGCGATGAGTGGCTACATCGACGAGCTCAACGAGCATGCGCCGTTCAAACGACCAGGCGCAGCGGATGCGGCAGCGCAAACAAAAGACGTCGCTGATGCGGCAGCACAAACAAAAGACGTCGCTGATGCGGCAGCACAAACAAAAGACGCCGCGGATGCGGCGTCTTGAACCGGGACAGCGGCGGCTTCAGGCCTTGTTGTAGTTGGCCAGGCCTTCGGTGATCTCGGACTTGGCCTTCTCCGGGCCTTCCCAGCCCTTGACCTTGACCCACTTGCCCTTCTCCAGGTCCTTGTAGTGCTCGAAGAAATGCTGGATCGCGGCCAGGCGCGCCGGGTTCACGTCTTCGATCTTCTGCCAGTGGTCGTACATCGGCAGGATCTTGCTGGTGGGCACGGCGAGCAGCTTGGCGTCGCCGCCGGCCTCGTCGTCCATCATCAGCACGCCCAGCGGCCGGCAGGTCACGACGACGCCGGGCGTCAGCGCGAACGGGGTGATGACCAGCACGTCGACCGGGTCGCCGTCGTCCGCCAGCGTGCGGGGGATGTAGCCGTAGTTGCACGGGTAGTACATCGGTGTGGTCAGGAAGCGGTCCACGAACAGCGCGCCACTGTCCTTGTCCACCTCGTACTTGATCGGGTCGGCGTTCATCGGGATCTCGATGATCACGTTGAACTCGTCGGGCGCCTTGGCGCCGGGGGTCACGTTGTGCAGGCTCATGGTCGTCGTGTTTTAGGAGCTAAGGAAAACCCGCATTCTAGATTTGCTGGTAAACGCTCAACCGCCCGCCCTGACCGGCCCGTAAGCTCCGACGCGCGACGCCCGGCGCAACCCGCGCGGGACACATGACAGCACAGCTACACAGGAGACTCATTCATGTCGACGGAAATGGCGCTGTATTTCGCGCTGGCTTGCGGCCTCGCGGCCGTTCTCTATGGCTTCATCCAACGAAGCTGGATCTTGAGTCAAGACCCCGGCAACGCCCGCATGCAGGAGATCGCCGCGGCGATCCAGCAGGGTGCCGCTGCCTACCTCGGCCGGCAGTACCGCACCATCGCGGTGGTCGGTGTCGTGCTGGCCATCGCCATCGCGGTGTCGGGCCTGGGCACGACGACGGCCATCGGCTTCGTCGTGGGCGCAGTGCTGTCGGGCATCTGCGGCTTCATCGGCATGAACATCTCGGTGCGCGCCAACGTCCGCACCGCGCAGGCGGCCACGAAAGGCATCGGCCCCGCGCTGGACGTGGCCTTCAAGGGCGGCGCCATCACCGGCATGCTGGTGGTGGGCCTGGGCCTGCTGGGCGTGGGCGGCTTTTATCTCGCCATCGGTGGCGGGCATGACAGCACGGCGCTCAAGCCCATGCTGGGCCTGGCCTTCGGCTCGTCGCTGATCTCGATCTTTGCGCGCCTGGGCGGCGGCATCTTCACCAAGGGCGCCGACGTGGGCGCCGACCTGGTCGGCAAGGTGGAAGCCGGCATCCCCGAGGACGACCCGCGCAACCCGGCCGTGATCGCCGACAACGTGGGCGACAACGTGGGCGATTGCGCCGGCATGGCGGCCGACCTGTTCGAGACCTACGCGGTCACGCTGATCGCCGCGATGGCGCTGGGCGCGCTGATGATCACCGGCACGAGCGCCCTGGCCGGCGTGGTCTACCCGCTGGCGCTGGGCGGCGTGTCCATCATCGCCTCCATCATCGGCTGCTACTTCGTCAAGGCCAGCCCCGGCATGAAGAACGTGATGCCGGCGCTGTACAAGGGCCTCATCGTGGCCGGCGTGCTGAGCCTGATCGCCTTCTTCTTCGTGACCAGGGCGATGTTCCCGGGGCCCATCGAGCTGACCGCCGGTGGCACGACGACCGCGATGGCGCTGTTCGGCGCCTGCACGGTCGGCCTGGTGCTGACGGCCGCGATGGTGTGGATCACCGAGTACTACACCGGCACGCAGTACCACCCCGTACAGCACGTGGCGCAGGCGTCCACGACCGGCCACGGCACCAACGTCATCGCGGGCCTGGGGGTGTCGATGAAGTCCACCGCGTTCCCGGTGCTCTTCATTTGCGCGGCCATCTACGCAGCTTATGCGTTGGCCGGCCTGTACGGCATCGCCGTGGCGGCGACCTCCATGCTCAGCATGGCCGGCATCGTCGTCGCGTTGGACGCCTACGGCCCCATCACGGACAACGCCGGCGGCATCGCCGAAATGGCGGAACTGCCCGCCAGTGTGCGCGACGTCACCGACCCGCTGGACGCGGTGGGCAACACCACCAAGGCCGTCACCAAGGGCTATGCCATTGGCTCCGCCGGCCTGGCCGCGCTGGTGTTGTTTGCGGACTACACGCATGCACTGGAAGCGCGCGGCATGCACGTCAGCTTCGACCTGTCGGACCACAAGGTCATCCTCGGGCTCTTCCTCGGCGGCCTCATCCCCTACCTGTTCGGCGCGATGGCAATGGAGGCCGTGGGGCGGGCAGCGGGGGCCGTCGTCGTGGAGGTGCGCAAGCAGTTCGCCGATGGCGCCATCATGGCGGGCCAACGCAAGCCGGACTACAGCGCCGCGGTCGACATGCTGACCACCGCCGCGATCAAGGAAATGATCGTGCCGTCGCTGCTGCCTGTGGCAGCGCCCATCATCGTGGGATTGGTGCTCGGCCCGGCGGCGCTGGGCGGTCTGCTCATGGGCACCATCGTGACCGGTCTCTTCGTCGGCATCTCGATGTGCACCGGCGGCGGCGCCTGGGACAACGCCAAGAAGCTGATCGAGGAAGGCTTCACCGACGACAAGGGCGTGCTGCACAAGAAGGGCTCGGAGGCGCACAAGGCCGCCGTCACCGGCGACACCGTGGGCGACCCCTACAAGGACACCGCCGGCCCGGCCGTGAACCCGCTGATCAAGATCATCAACATCGTGGCGCTGCTCATCGTGCCGCTGTTGCCGATGACAGCGGGCAGCAGGGCACCCGAGCCCGTGGCGGCCCCGGCGGTGGTGGCGAGCGAGCCCGCCCCGGCGGCGGCACCTGCCGCGAGCCTCGTCGAGATGCCGGCCTCCGCCGCATCGCAGTAGTCGCCCAAAAGCCCGGTGTAACGGCCCGCAAATCTCCGGTTTGCGGGCCGTTTCCCTGTCGGCCAGACGGCAGAATCTGACGCCATGGCAGGCATGGCGATCACCCGGCACGAACTGACGCGACGGCGCGAGCAGTTGCACGACCTGCAGCGCTACCTCGCCGTGCTGGAAGCCGACCACGACGGCGCCCGTGCCAAGCTGCTGGGTTTTCGGCACCGCTATCTTGAAGCGCTGGGGCCGTTGATGCGCGAGCTCGACGAGCTCGAAGCCCAACTCCATCAGGCCACCCTGCTGCTGCACGACGCCCTCCAGCGCCAGGGCCTGGACACCCCCAGGCCGACACCTGCCCGCGCGAAACCCTGGCCCGACATCGCGGCGCTGCCCGACGCCGTGCCACTGCCGCCCGAGCCCACGGGCCCCATGACCGACCTGCCGCCACCCAGCCTGAAGACGCTGTACCGGCGCGCGGCCATGCGCTTTCACCCGGACCTGGCGCCGCAAGGCCCGGAGCGCGACGTCTGCGAGCAACGCATGATGGCCGTCAACGACGCCTACGCCAGCGGCGACCGGCGCAAGCTCGAAGCGCTGCTGTTGGCAGCGGGCGAACTGCCCGAGAAGGTCATCGGCGGCCCCGCTGACGCAGTGCGTGCCTGGCTGGGCTTGTGCGAGCACCTCGTGCAGGGGCGCATCCGCGTCGTGCAGGCGCAGATGGTCTGGCTGCAAAGCCTGCAGATGCACGCACTGCGCATCGCCATCGAACGCGCAGAAGCGGGGGGCATGCGCCCCCTGGACATCATGGCCGCGCGGCTGCGCTCACAGATCGCCGAGCGGCGCCAGGAGCTCTACATCGGCGAGCGGGTGGGCAGCGACGCCAGTCTGGCAGCGGACTTCCTGCGCAAGCGTTACCTGCGCGCGGCCGGGCGGTAGGCCCGGGCAGGCGCCGGAAGCCGAAGCGCGACAGCCTGGTGACAGCGATCTGGCGTCTTCAGCAGCGGTGAACGGCGCGCGGCACGCGCACCAAAAAGCGCCCCGAACAGGGAAATTCAGGGGATACCCTTGGAGATTTCGTCCAAACTGGTGCCGCCTCCAGCGGGACCCCTAACTTGGCGACGATTTGGCAACCTTCATTCAGGGGGTGGGTGCGGTAACCCATGGTGCGAGCCAAGCCTCGCTCCATTACATTGATTCCGGCCTTGTCGATTCCAGCCAACCGAAGCAGGCCAGCGTTGGCATCTTGAGGAGGAAATTGTATGAAACTCCGTGCATTCGCATCGGCTGCGGCCATCGTCCTGTCCTATGCCGTGGCCTCGCTGGCCCACGCTGTGTCGTTCCAGGTCATCTCCGGCAGCACCACCGGCGCGCCCACCTTCAATCGCGCCGTGGAGGATTTCTCCGCCCTGAGCGGGGTTGGCACGGCCAACCCGTACACGGCCTACACCTTCACGGTGTCGCTCAGCGGCGACTACATCTTCAACACGACGGCGGCGTTCGATTCGTTCGTCTTCCTGTATCAAGGCAGCTTCAACCCGGCAGATGCCACATCCAACGGCGTGATTGCCAATGACGACCTGATCTTCGGCAACAGTTTCTACGCGTCCGGCTTTGAAGTCGCCTTGACCGCTGGCACGACCTACATCTATGTGGTCACCGGTTTTGACCTGCCCGATGCCGGCGCCTACAGCACGACCATTGCCGGCCCGAGCATCACGACGGCGGTACCCGAAGTGCAGACGTACCTGCTGATGGCCCTGGGCCTCGCAGGCTTGGCTGTGGTGCGCCGCCGCCAGTTCGGCCAGCGCTGACCGGCCGTCAGCCGTCTCCCGTGCAAACGGCGCCTCGCGGCGCCGTTTTCTTTTGGCGTCCAGGACGCGACGCCCCCGGCCTACACCTCCAGCCATTCCTTGCGGACGTAGGCATTGCCGCGCAGCTCGGCCGGCGTGCCCTCGAAGACGATGCGACCATGGCCCATCACGTAGCAGCGCTCGGAAATCTCCAGCGCGATGGCCAGCTTCTGCTCCACCAGCAGCACCGCGATGCCGCGGTTCTTCAGTTCCTTCAGGTACTCCGCCACCAGCTCGACGATCTTGGGCGCCAGGCCCTCGGTCGGCTCGTCGATCATGATGAGGTCGGGGTCGCCCATCAGCGTGCGGCACAGCGTCAGCATCTGCTGCTCGCCGCCAGACAGCACGCCCGCCTCGGTGTGCTGTCGCTCCTGCAGGCGCGGGAACATGCGGTACATGTCCTCGAAGCTCCAGCGCGGCTTCTTGTTCTTCGTCTTCTCGCCCAGCATCAGGTTCTGGTGCACCGTGAGCTTGGGGAAGATGTCGCGGTTCTCGGGCACGTAGCCCAGGCCCAGGTGCGCGATCTCGTAGGCCTTGCGGCCCACCAGCTCGACGTCGCCGAACCTGACCGAGCCCTTGGCGTCGACCTGGCCCATGATGGTCTTGACCATCGTCGAGCGGCCCGCGCCGTTGCGGCCCAGCAGGCTGACGATCTCGCCCGGGTTCACCTGCAGGCTGACGCCGTGCAGCACGTGGCTCTTGCCATAGAAGGCGTGGACGTTGTCCAGTTTCAGTTCGCGTCCGCTGCTCATGCTGCCGCCGCTTGCGTTTCGGCCAGGACCGAGCCCAGGTAGGCCTCCTGCACGCGCGGATTCGCCCGCACGGCGTCCGGTGTGTCGAAGGCGATGACCTCGCCGTAGACCAGCACGGCGATCTTGTCGGCCAGGCCGAACACGACGCCCATGTCGTGCTCCACGGTCAGCAGCGTCTTGCCCACGGTCACGTCGCGAATGAGCTGGATGAAGCGCTTGGTCTCGCTCTTGCTCATGCCGGCCGTGGGTTCGTCCAGCAAGATGACGCTGGAGCCGCCGGCGATGGTGATGCCGATCTCCAGCGCCCGCGCCTCGGCATAGGTGAGGTTCATGGCCAGCACGTCGCGCTTCTTGTCGAGCTTGATCATCTCCAGGATCTGTTCGCTGCGCTCGTTGGCATCGTCCAGGTCGGCGAGGAACTTCCAGAATGCATAGCGGTGGCCCAGGCTCCACAGCACGGCGCAGCGGATGTTCTCGAACACCGACAGCCGCGTGAACAGGTTGGACACCTGGAAGCTGCGCGACAGGCCCTGGCGGTTGATCTCGTAGGGCTTCTTGCCGTCGATGCGCTTGCCGTGCAGGTGGATCTCGCCGGACGTGGGCGCGAAGCGGCCGCTGATCAGGTTGAACAGCGTGCTTTTTCCCGCGCCGTTGGGGCCGATGATGGCGACACGTTCGCCGGCCTGCACGGCCAGCTTGGCGCCGCGGATGATTTCGCTCTTGCCGAAACTCTTGCGCACGTCGCGCAGCTCGAGGGCATGGGTGCTGCTCACAGCGCTTCCCTCCGCTTGATTTCCTTCTCGATGTCTTCCTGGATCTCGCCCCATTCGTGCACGTAGTGGCGGCGCACCAGCTCGAACAGCGCCACGCCGACGATGACCAGCAGGCCGGCGCCGAACCACGCGTCCAGCCCCGCGCTGTTGAGCGTGGCGCCCATGAAGCGCAGCTGCGGCCCCAGCGCCTCGTTGAGCTGGCGGTGGTACAGCATCTCGATCATGGTCGCCGCACCCACCAGCGCCACCAGCGCGGTGCCGGCCAGCGCGAGATAGGAGGTCCAGATCGCCTTGAGCCGGCCGAACGCGGCGACGCGCAGGTTCATCAGGATGAGGCTGGCAAAGCCGCCGGGCGCATACATGACCATGAACAGGAAGATCAGGCCCAGGTAGAGCAGCCAGGCCTTGGTCAGCTCCGCCAGCATCACGCCGCAGAACACCATCAGCACGGCGCCGATGATGGGACCGAAGAAGAAGGTCGCGCCGCCGAGGAACGTGAACAGCAGGTAGGCGCCGGAGCGCGCCGCGTGCAGCGCATCGCTGCCGTTGACGATCTCGGTGTTGATAGCGCCCAGGCCGCCCGCGATGCCGGCAAAGAAGCCCGAGATCGTGAAGGCCATGAAGCGCACCCAGTGCGTGTCGTAGCCCACGAACTCGACACGCTCGGGGTTGTCGCGCACCGCGTTGAGCATGCGGCCCAGCGGCGTGCGCGTCAGCGCGAACATGGCGGCCGTGCAGATGAAGCAGTAGACGGCCGCGAGGTAGTAGACCTGGATCTGCGGCCCGAACGTGATGCCCATGACCGGCTGGCCGATGACGCGGTTGCTGGACACGCCGCCCTCGCCGCCCGAGAACTCGGGCAGCATCAGCGCCAGCGCGTAGACCAGTTCGCCGATGCCCAGCGTTATCATCGCGAACGGCGTGCCGGACTTCTTGGTGGAGATGTAGCCCAGCAATGCCGCAAAGACGAGGCCGGCCAGGCCGCCCACGAGCGGGATCAGGCTGACCGGGATGCCCAGCGTGCCCGCACCCGCCATGTTCAGCGTGTGGATGGCCAGGAAGGCGCCCATGCCGCTGTAGACGGCGTGGCCGAAGCTCAGCATGCCGCCCTGCCCCAGCAGGATGTTGTAGGCCAGGCAGGCGATGACGCCGATGCCCATCTGCGTGAGCATGGTCTGCGCGAGGCCGCTGGTCCAGATGCGCGGCGCGACGAGCAGGATCAGGGCGAACAAGCCCCAGATGACCCAGCGCCCGACGTTGTACGGCTTGAAATGGAATTCCTTGGACTTGCTCATCGGTTCAGTCTTCGCGCGTGCCCAGGAGGCCCTTGGGCCGGAAGATCAGGATCAGCACCATCAGCAAGTAAGGCAGGATGGGCGCCACCTCGGCCATCGTCAGGCGCAGCAGCGGGTAGCCCGGTGTGGCCTGCGTGACGGTGAAGCCCAGGTGGGTCAGGAAGGTGGCGAGCGAGCCGTTGATGGTCAGCGGCAGCGTCTGCAGCAGACCCACGACGATGGAGCCGACGAAGGCGCCGGCCAGCGAGCCGATGCCGCCCACGACCACCACCACGAAGATAATGGCGCCGATGAAGGCCGCCATGTTGGGCTCGGTCACGAAGGTGATGCCGCCGATGACGCCGGCCAGCCCGGCCAGCGCGCAGCCGCTGCCGAACACCAGCATCAGCACGCGCGGCACGTTGTGGCCCAGCGCTTCGACCATCTCCGGGTGCGTCAGCGAGGCCTGGATGACCAGGCCCACGCGGGTGCGCGTCAGCAGCAGCCACAGCGCCAGCAGCATCAGCAGCGCCACCAGCATCATGAAGGCCTTGGTGGCCGGGAACGTCGAACAGATGGCTGCGGCGCAGACGTCAGGCGGCGCCTTGCCCAGCATCAGCGACATGCCTTGCTGCGCGTGGGAGACGACTGTGAAGGCCGAGCCTTCCAGCAGCGCGGGCGGCGTGAACGGCACGGCCGTGCGACCCCAGACCAGTTGCACCAGCTCCAGCACCACGTACGACAGGCCGAACGTGATGAGCAGCTCCGGCACGTGGCCGAACTTGTGCACGCGCCGCAGCGCGATGCGCTCGAAGCCCGCGCCCATCAGCCCCACCGCCAGCGGCGCCAGCAGCAGCGCCAGCCAGAAGCCGACGATGCCGACCAGCGAGTAGGCGACGTAGGCACCCACCATGTAGAAGCTGGCGTGCGCGAAGTTCAGCACGCCCATCATGCTGAAGATCAGCGTGAGGCCGGAGCTGAGCATGAACAGCAGCAGGCCGGAGGACAGGCCGTTCAGCAGGTTGATGAAGACTTGATCCAAGTAGCTGATCCCGAGGGCGAACGTTGGAAAACAGGGGCAGCGGTTGGCTCAGATTGCGTAGCGAGCGGGTCGAGGTCGGGTTCGAGGCGCGCAGCCGTACTCCCGTACGGCGAGCACCACGAGCCCGAGATCGGCCCGCGCAGTAGCAAGATGGGCCGACCGCTCAGCCAGGCCTCTTCATCTGGCAGGAGGTGGGCGTGGACGAGACGTAGCTCTCGTACTGCTTCACCGGCGCCAGCGTCATGCCCGTGTTCTCGGGGCTGTAGGGGTACTTCGCATCGGCCTTCTGCCAGACCGAGATGTACAGCGCCTGCTGCAGTTGGTGGTCGGACTTGCGCATCGTCACGTCGCCGTTGAAGCTCTTGACGGTCAGGCCTTCCAGCGCCGCGGCGACCTTGACCGGGTCGGTGGACTTGGCATTGGCCATGGCCTGGCTCAGCATCAGGTAGATGTGGTCCACGCTCATGGTGTACATGTCGTCGTTGAACTTGGCCTTGAACTCGTTGGCCAGCTTCTGCGGCTCGCCGCCCATGTTGTAGTGGCTGTAGGCCACCTGGTAGACACGACCCGCGCCGCCGGTGCCCAGCGCCGTGGGCGTGCCGGTGACGCCGGTGTAGTAGGTGAAGAACTTGCCGTTGTAGCCGGCCTCGTTGGCGGCCTTCACGAGCAGCGCCAGGTCGGAACCCCAGTTGCCGGTGATGACCGTGTCGGCGCCACTGGCCTTGATCTTGGCGACGTAGGGCGCGAAGTCGCGCACCTGGGCCAGCGGGTGCAGGTCTTCGCCGACGACCTGCACGTCCGGGCGCTTGCGGGCCAGCATCTCCTTGGCGTACTTGGCCACCTGGTGGCCGTGCGCATAGTTCTGGTTCAGCAGGTAGACCTTCTTGACATCGGGCTGGTCCTTCATGAAGGTGGTCAGCGCTTCCATCTTCATGGACGTGTCGGCGTCGAAGCGGAAGTGCCAGTAGCTGCACTTGCTGTTCGTCAGGTCGGGGTCCACCGCCGAGTAGTTCAGGTAGATGATTTCCTTGCCGGGGTTGCGGTCGTTGTGCTTTTGCACGGCGTCGGCCAGCGCCAGCGCGACGCTGGAACCGTTGCCCTGCATGATGTAGCGGATGCCCTGGTCGGCCGCGGCCTTCAGCAGGTTCAGCGACTCGGCGGGGCTGAGCTTGTTGTCGAAGGTGACGACCTCGAACTTCACGCCGGCCGGGTTGCTCTTGTTGAACTTCTCGGCCAGGAACTGGAAGGTCTTGACCTGGTTCTGCCCCACCGGGCCCATCAGGCCGGACAGCGCGTCGATGTAGGCCAGCTTGACCGTCTCGCCCTTCTGCGCATGTGCAGCGCCGACGGACAGCGCCAATGCCGCGGCTGCGGTCAGTGCTCGCAGGGGGAAACGGGCCGAGGTGAAATCGAACATGCTTGTCTCCAGGGGTGGTTGTAATGTGAACGAAAGTTAATCCAGCTCGCAGCGGCGGCGGTCCCGGGCTAACCCGGCACAAACCGCCTTTTACGCAGTGGGGAGCTTGTGGTCGGCCAGCTGTTCGCGCAGCTTGAGCTTCTGGATCTTGCCGGTGGCCGTGTGCGGAATCTCGGCCACGAAGACGACGTCGTCGGGCACCTGCCACTTAGCGATGCGTCCGTCGTAGAACGCGATCAGCTCGTCGCGCGTGAGTTGGGCGTCCGGCTTCTTCACGACCACCAGCAGCGGCCGCTCGTCCCACTTCGGGTGCCGCGCCGCGATGACTGCGGCCTCGTGCACGGCGGGGTGGGCCATGGCGATGTTCTCCAGATCGATGGAGCTGATCCACTCGCCGCCGGACTTGATGACGTCCTTGCTGCGGTCGGTGATCTGCATGAAGCCATCGGCGTCGATGGTGGCCACGTCGCCGGTGGGGAACCAGCCGGGCTCGCCATCCACGCTGACCAGCGGCGACGTGTCGTGGTTGAAGTACTGCGAGATGACCCAGTGGCCGCGCACGACCAGGTTGCCGGAGCTTTGGCCGTCCCACGGCAGCGAGCGGCCCTCGTCGTCGATGATGGCCATGTCCACGCCGTAGATCACGCGGCCCTGCTTCTCCAGCAGGCGCTGCTGCTGCTCATGCGGCAGGTCGAGCTGGCGGGTGGTGAGCTTGGACAGCGTACCCAGCGGCGACATCTCCGTCATGCCCCAGGCGTGGATGACCTCCACGCCGAAGTCCTCCTGCAGCGACTTCATCATCGCCGGCGGGCAGGCCGAGCCGCCGATGACGGTGCGCTTGAAGGTCGAGAACTTCAGTTGGTTGGCCTTCGCGTAGTTCAGCAGGCCCAGCCACACGGTGGGCACGCCGGCACTGAACGAGACCTTCTCGCCCTCGAACAGTTCGTACAGGCTCTTGCCGTCCAGGTGCGGTCCGGGCATGACGAGCTTGCAGCCGACGATGGCCGCCGTGTAGGGGATGCCCCAGGCATTGACGTGGAACATCGGCACGACCGGCAGCACGACGTCGCGGCTGCTGCAGTCCATCGCATCCGGCAGCGCGGCCGCATACGCGTGCAGCACCGTCGAGCGATGGCTGTACACGGCGCCCTTGGGGTTGCCTGTGGTGCCGGACGTGTAGCAGATGCTCGATGCCGTGTTCTCGTCGAACTGCGGCCAGGTGTAGTGGCCGTCCTCCGCGTCCAGCAGTTCGTCGAAGCACAGCAGGTTGGGAATGGCCGTGCTCGCGGGCATGTGGGCGCGCCCCGTCATCAGCACGAAGTGCTGCACGGTGGTCAGCAGCGGCGCGATCTTCTCCACCAGCGGCAGGAAGGTCGCGTCGAAACACAGCACCCGGTCGCGGGCGTCGTTGGCGATCCAGACGATCTGCTCGGGGAACAGTCGAGGGTTGATCGTGTGGCAGACCAGCTCGGAGCCGGAGGTGCCGTAGTAGATCTCGAGGTGGCGATAACCGTTCCAGGCGAGCGTCGCGACGAGGTCGCCGGGCTCGCAACCCAGCCGTGCAAAGGCCTGCGCGGCCTGGCGCGAGCGGCGCGCGACGTCGCGCCAATTGCTGCGGTGCAGGTCGCCTTCGACCCGCTTGCTGACGATCTCGGTGTCGCCCGAATGCCGCTCGGCGTGCCTGAGCAACGACGAGATCAGCAACGGTTCCGCCATCATCCGGCCCATCAATCCCATGCTTGTCTCCTGCCGGTTTTATCGACCCAGTCTAGCCCGCGCTTTCCGCCGTCGGCCGTCACACCCGCGACCCTTTGCCCCCGGGGAAACACCCAGGAACTTCAGGCCTTGAGGTCAATCACTAAACTGGTGCGATGACACCGCTGGACAGCCTCGCCTGGAGCAATCGCTTTGCCACGTTGGGCCCCGAGTTCTTCACCGAACTGCACGCGCAAGGCCTGCCCGACCCACACTGGGTGGCGCAGAGCGCGGCCTGCGCTGAGCTGCTGGGCTGGCCGGCCGGCTGGGCCTCGGAATCCGGCGCCCTGCAGGCCTTCTCCGGCGGTGCGACATGGCCCGGCATGCGGCCGCTGGCCTCGGTCTACAGCGGCCACCAGTTCGGCGTGTGGGCCGGCCAACTGGGTGACGGCCGCGCGCTGTGGCTGGGCGAAGTGGAGACGCCCCACGGGCCGCAGGAGCTGCAGCTCAAGGGCGGCGGCATGACGCCCTACTCGCGCCGCGGCGACGGCCGTGCGGTGCTGCGCTCGTCCATCCGCGAGTTCCTGTGCTCCGAGGCGATGGCCGCCTTGGGCGTGCCGACGACGCGCGCGCTGTGCATCACCGGCTCGCGCCTGCCCGTCCGCCGCGAGACGGTGGAGACGGCCGCCATCGTCACGCGTGTGGCGCCCAGCTTCATCCGCTTCGGCCACTTCGAGCACTTCGCCCACCACGATCAGCTCGAGGCGCTGAGGCACCTGGCCGACTTCTTCATCGCCCACCACGCGCCCGAATGCGCCGATGCGCCTGAGCCTGCCGTCGCGCTGCTGCGTAAGGTGGCGCTGCAGACGGCCGACCTCGTCGCGCACTGGCAGGCCGTCGGCTTCTGCCACGGCGTCATGAACACCGACAACATGTCCATGCTGGGCCTGACGCTGGACTACGGGCCCTTCGGCTTCATGGACGCGTTCGACCCCGGCCACGTCTGCAACCACAGCGACGACCGCGGCCGCTACGCCTACGCTCGCCAGCCGTCCGTGGCGTTCTGGAACCTGCATGCGCTGGCGCAAGCCCTGCTGCCGCTGCTGCCCGTCGGCACCGAAGCGGAGACCGAGGCGGCGACCGAACGGCTGCTCGGCGCCGTCGAGGCCTTCCGCGAGCGCTTCGCCAGCCAGATGCTCGGCCGCATGCGCGCCAAGCTGGGCCTCGCGACGGCGGACGATGGCGACCAGCAGCTGGCCGACGACTTCCTGAAGCTGATGGCCGCATCCCGCGCCGACTTCACGCTGAGCTTTCGCCGGCTGTCTCGCGCGCTGACCGATGCCGAGCCGCTGCGCGACCTCTTCATCGACCGCGCCGCGCTGGACGCCTGGCTGGTGCGCTGGCGCGAGCGCGCCGCACGCGAGACCGGTGTCGAAGCCCGCATGCTGGCCACCAATCCCGCCGTGGTGCTGCGCAACCACCTCGCCGAAGGCGCGATCCGTGCAGCACAGCACGGCGACTTCAGCGAGATCGACCGGCTGCTGAAAGTTCTGAGCCGCCCGTTCGACGAACCGGTTCTCCCCAGCGATGCGGCCCTCCCGCCCGACTGGGCCCAAACCCTCGAAGTCTCCTGTTCATCATGAGCCAAGCATCCGACAAGCCCTACCCCGTCCAGAAGACCGATGCCGAATGGCGTGAGCAGCTGGACCCGATGCAATACCAGGTCGCCCGCCAGGCGGCGACGGAGCGCGCCTTCACCGGCAAGTACTGGGACCATTTCAAGGACGGCCACTACAACTGCGTCGGCTGCGGCACGCCGCTGTTCGAGGCCGACACCAAGTTCGACGCCGGCTGCGGCTGGCCCAGCTACTGGGCGCCGGTGAACAGCGAGGTGGTCGAGCGCATCGTCGACCGCAGCCACGGCATGGTGCGCGTGGAAGTGCGCTGCAACACCTGCGGCTCGCACCTGGGCCACGTGTTCCCGGACGGCCCTGATCCCACGGGCGAGCGCTTCTGCATCAATTCGGCGGCCATCGATTTCGTCGGGGACAATCCTTGAACTCGGGGACAGACCGCCCGAGCGGAGCGAGTCGCTCTGTCCTCGACTGCCGCAACACATGAAGTTACTGCTCGACTTTCTGCCGCTGATCCTCTTCTTCGGCTCCTACCAGTACGCCAAGAGCCACGCCGCCTGGGCCGCCGCGTTCACCACCGAGCACTTCGGCTTCATGGTGTCCGGCGGCGTCGTGGGCACGGACGAAGGCCCGGTGATGCTGGCCACGCTGGTGGTCATGGTCGCGACCATCGCCCAGGTGCTCGTGCTGAAGCTGATGCGCCGCAAGATCGACCTGATCCTGTGGATCAGCCTGGTGCTGGTCGTGACGCTGGGCGCACTCACCGTGTGGTTCCACAACAAGACCTTCATCATGTGGAAGCCGACTGGCCTGTACTGGGCCATGGCCCTGACCTTCTGGGGCTCGCAGGCCTTCTTCCGCAAGAACCTGATCCAGAGCATGCTGGGCAACGAGCTGCCACTGCCGGCCGCCGTGTGGGCCACCCTCAACCGCGCCTGGATCGTGTTCTTCGGCGGCATGGGCGTGCTGAACCTCATCGTGGCCTACAACACGGATGAAGCCACCTGGGTGAGCTTCAAGGCCTATGGCGCCACCGGCCTGATCCTGCTGTTCACGCTGGCGCAGGGGGTGTACCTGGCCAAGCACCTGCCGCCCGAACCCGAGGAAGGCGGCAAGCCATGATGGTCACCGAGATCGAGACGCGCCTGCACGAAGCGCTGGCGCCGAGCGAACTGCACGTCCGCGATGACAGCGCCCAGCACGCCGGCCACGCCGGCGCCCGCGAGGGCGGGCATTTTCATGTGGCTGTCGTGTCGGATCGCTTTACGGGTCTGCAACGATTGGCCCGTCACCGCCTCGTTTATCATTGTCTGTCCGACCTGATGCAGCGCGGCATTCATGCGCTGGCCATCGACGCCCGCGCGCCGGGTGAAGCCTGAAGGTCGAGCGTGATCGAACCGCGCGCCCAATCCGGGCGCGTTTTTTTAGCCTGATTCACCCAGCCAATCCCATGAAGAAGTTTGCGCTTGCCGCCATCGTCGCGGCCACCATCTCGGCCCTGCTGCCGGCTGCCGCAGTCGCGCAGAACGTCACCACCGTGAACGGCAAGCCCGTGCCCAAGGCACGGGTCGAGACGCTGATCCAGCAGGTCACCAAGAGCGGCCAGCAACAGCGCTCGCCGGAGCTGGAAGCCCAGGTCAAGGACGAAGTCGTCCGCCGCGAGATCTTCATCCAGGAAGCCGAGAAGCGCGGCATCCCGCAAGGCGCCGACTACAAGACCCAGATGGATCTGGCCCGCCAGATGCTGCTGATCCGCGGCCTGATGGAAGACTTCAAGGCGAAGAACCCCGTCAGCGACGCCGAAGCGCAAGCCGAGTACGACAAGTTCAAGGCCGCCAACACCGGCAACGAGTACCGCGCCCGCCACATCCTGGTCGAGAAGGAAGAGGACGCCAAGGCCCTGATCGTCCAGATCAAGGGCGGTGCCAGCTTCGAGGAACTGGCCAAGAAGAATTCCAAGGACACCGGCTCCGCGCAAAACGGTGGCGACCTGGACTTCGCCAACCCGAACAACTTCGTGCCCGAGTTCAGCAAGGCCATGATCGAGCTGAAGAAGGGCGAGATGACGCAGGAACCGGTGAAGAGCCAGTTCGGCTACCACATCATCAAACTGGAAGACATCCGCCCGGCGACCTTCCCCGCGTTCGACGACGTCAAGGCGCAGATCAAGCAGCGCATCGAACAGCAGAAGATGGCCGAGTTCCAGCAAGGCCTGATCGAGAAGGCCAAGACGGATTACAAGTTCACGAAGTAAGCCCACCCCCAAGGCGCTCCGCGCCTCCCCCTCAAGGGGGCGCAGCCAGTGGCCTGGCAAAGCCAGTTCCACGGCTGCCGCTGGAGGTGCGGCGGCTGCCTGACGGCAGCGCCTGACAAAGCCCGCCGGCTCCTGCCGGCGGGCTTTTTTGCTTCAGGCCGCGAGGCGGCCGGCCTCGATGCGCAACTGCCGCTCGCAGCGCGCCGCGATCTCGCGGTCGTGCGTGACGAGCACCAGCGTCGTGCCGGCCTCGCGGTTGAGTTCGAACATCAACGCCATCACCGACGCACCGGTCGCGAAGTCGAGGCTGCCGGTGGGTTCGTCGGCCAGCAGCAGCGCCGGGCGCTGCACGAAGGCACGCGCCAGCGCGACGCGCTGCTGCTCGCCGCCCGACAGTACGCGCGGGTAGTGCGAGAGGCGCTCGCCCAGGCCCACGCGGGCCAGCATGGCGGCGGCCTGCTCCCGGGCATCGCGGTCGCCGCGCAGCTCCAGCGGCAGCATGACGTTCTCCAGCGCCGTCAGGTTGGGCAGCAACTGGAAGCTCTGGAACACGAAACCCAGCTCGCGGGCGCGCACGGCGGCGCGCTGGTCTTCGTCCAGCGTGAACAGGTCCTGGCCGCGCAAGTGGACGGTGCCGCTGCTGGGCGTGTCCAGCCCCGCGAGGATGGCCAGTAGCGTGCTCTTGCCGGAACCCGATGCGCCGACGATGGCCACCGACTCCTGCGCCGCCAGCGTGAAGCTGATGTCATGGAGAATCGTCAGCTCCCCGGTCGCGTCGCCGACGCGCTTGGTGATCTGATCAACTTGGACGAGGACTTCTGGCATGTCGGGACTGCGGCGTCGGGCGTGGGTGGCGCACTGTAGCGTGGGGCTGCTGGCCGGCTGGGCGTCGGGGCTTGTGGCCGCGGCCGAAGCGCCGGTGCTGCTGGTGGTGGGCGACAGCCTGTCCGCCGAGTACGGCCTCAAGGCCGGCGACGGCTGGGTGGCGCTGCTGCAGAAGCGCCTGAACGACCAGAAGAAGCCCTACCGCGTCGTCAACGCCAGCATCAGCGGCGACACCACCGCCGGCGGCCGCAGCCGGCTGCCGGCGGCGCTGCGCACGCACAAGCCGGCCATCGTCGTCATCGAGCTGGGCGGCAACGACGCGCTGCGCGGCCTGCCGCTGTCCAGCACGCGCGACAACCTGCAGGCGATGGTGAAGCTGGCGCAGGCCGCCGGCGCCAAGGTGCTGCTGGCCGGCATGCAGGTGCCGCCCAACTATGGCTCGGCCTACGGCAAGGACTTTGCCGGCCTGTTCGAACAGGTGGCCCAGCCGGCGCGCGCGGCCGTCGTGCCCTTCCTGCTGAAGGGCGTGGCGGACCGGGCGGACGCGATGGACTGGTTCCAACCCGACCGCATCCACCCGCTGGCCAAGGCGCACCCGCTGATGCTGGACAACGTCTGGCAGGCGCTCAAGCCGCTGCTCTGAGCCTGCCTTCAGGCCACCGTGTCAGGGCTCGACCTGGCGCGGCTCGCCGCCACGCCGCTCACGCAGGGGCACGCCCTCCGGGCGGGCACGCTGCGGGCCTTCGTTGCGCGGCTGGGCCTGCTGGGGCTGGGGCTGGGGTTGCGGCATCTGCAGGCGCGGCGGTTCAGGCGGGCGCTGGCGTTGCGGTTCCTCGGCGCGGCGCTGCGGTTGCGGCGGCTCCATGGCGGGCCGCTCGGGCATCTGGATCACACGCTGCGGCTCGGCTTGCTGTTGTTGCGGCTGCGGCTGCGCCTGCGGCTGCGGCTGGATACGGCGCATCTCGTCACGGCGTTCCTCGCGCCGCGGCAGGTCGTCCCGGCGCGGCTCCTCGCGGCGCTCGCGCATCTCGTCGCGCTGCTGTTGTTGCTGCTGCTGAGCGCGCCACGGCATGTTGTCGCCGCCGCGCTGCGGCTGCTCGATGTTCGGCCGTGGCTGCGGTTGCTGCTGCACGGGCATGGCCGGCTGCGTGACCGACGGCATCGCGGGCAGCGGGCGCGCGGGCAGCGGCTGCGCCTGCATGTCGGGGCCGCGTTGCGGTTCGCGGCGCACCGGCACCTGGCCTTCGCTGCGCCAGCCCATGTTGCCTTCGGGCGTGCGCGGCGTGCGGCGTGGCAGGTCGGCTTCCGCCGGGCGCGTGGGCGCCGCGGGCAGCACAGCGGCCAGGTCGCCGCGGCCGGGCGCGCCGGGCAACGGGCGGCCCCAGCCGGGCTCGGGCTTGCGGTCGGAGCCGCGCACCGGCAGGGGCTGGATGCCCACGCCCGGGCCGGGCAGCGTGCTCACGGCGGTCGGCACGTCGCGGTAGCGGTTCGGACGCTGCACGGTGACGGGATCGCGCACGTCGCGCGGGTCGTTGACGCGGTTCACGTAGCGAGGGCTGTGGCGGTAGCCCGGCACGAATACCTCGCGCGGCGCCAGCGGATACCAGCCGTAGCGCGGCGGCGCCGGGCGGCCGCCGATGGAGATGCCCACGCTCACGGACGGGCCGCCCACCCAGCCCACCAGGGCCGGCGCATAGGCGGGGCGCTGAACATACGGGCCGGGCGCCCAGCACCAGCGGCCGCCCCAGTTCACCCAGCGGCCATAGTGGAAAGGCGCGAAGCCCCAGGGCGCGTCGTCCACCCAGGTCCAGCCCCACTGGCGCGACCAGGCCCAGCGGCCGTAGCGGTAGGGCGCCCAGTCGGCGACGACGACGGTGGTCGGGATCCACACCGCGCCGTAGTCCGGTGCGGTTTCCCAGCGGCCATAGCGGTCCAGGTCTTCGGCGCCGGTCATCTCCGGCGACACGTAGCGCGCGACGGGGCGGTCGCCCTCGTCACGGCTCTCGGCCAGCACCCAGTCGCCGAAGCCGTCGCTGAACAGCGGCCCACGCTCGGCGCGCGGGCCATCGGGCCACCAGAACTCGGCCTGTTCACCGGTGGCCAAGGTCACCGGCGCCGCAGCGCGCGCCCAGTCGAAGCGCACGCGGCCCTGCCAGACGTAGACCTTGCTGCCGCGGTCCAGCTGTTCCACGCGGTACAGGCCTTCGCGCTCGGGCTGCGTCGTGCCCTCGCGGGTGCGCAGCCGCGTCTCGGCCGCGTTCTGTGCGTTGCGCAGCCGCACGGCGACGTCGCCGCGGTCGATTTGCAGCAATGTCTGGCCATCGTCGAGTTGGCTCATCTCCAGGTCGCTGCGCTCGTCCACCCAGATGGTCGTGGAGCCCACGCGCAGGCTGAGGCGGCCACGGTCGTCGGTGCGCACGCGGTCGCCCTCGCCCACCGTCTGGTTGCGCGTGAGCCGCATCCACTCGCGGGTTTCGTGGTCGAACAGCCAGGCGTCGCCGATGACATCGACGACACGGGCTGCGCGCGCAGGCGGGTCACGATCGGCGTCCTGCGCATGCGCGCCGGGCGCGAGTGCGAGCAGCAGCGTCATCGCGAGGACGCGCCAATGGCGACGGTTCAGGACGAGTTCTGGGGCGGCTGAGGCCATGGGAAAGGCTCCTTTACCGGAAGCTAACGCACCGGGCACAGCCGCGGTGCACGACGCTTACAAAGGTTTCAATCCGGCGGTCAGTCATCCGCGTTCGGGTCCAGTTCAGGGAACAGCACCGACGTGAAGCCGAACCGGCGGAAGTCCTGCACCCGCATGGGGTAGAGGATGCCGTCCAGGTGGTCGCATTCGTGCTGCACGACGCGGGCATGGAAGCCGTCGGCGATGCGGTCGATGGGCTGGCCGTCGGCGTCGTAGCCGGTGTAGCGGATGCGCTCGTCGCGCTCGACGACGCCACGCATGCCGGGCACCGACAGGCAGCCCTCCCAGCCTTCGGTGCGGCCGCCGTCCAGCACCTCGATGACCGGATTGATGAGCACCGTGGGCGGCACGGGCGGCGCGTCGGGATAGCGCACGTTCCTGTCGTAGCCGAAGATGACCAGACGCAGGTCCACGCCGATCTGCGGCGCCGCCAGGCCCGCGCCGTTGGCGGCGGCCATGGTCTCGAACATGTCGGCGATGAGCGCCTTGAGTTCGGGCGTGCCGAACGTGGCGACGGGCTGGGCCACGCGCAGCAGGCGCGGGTCACCCATTTTCAGAATCTCGTGAACGGCCAAGCGGGCCTCCTTCGGCTATCGTGCGCCGATTCTAGGAACCCGCTTCCCATGCGCCCCGAATTTCTCGAAGACCTCGGCCACGGCATCTACGCCATCGACACCGGCTTCCAGCAGCGCCCGCGCTTCGATGCGGCCTACCTGGTCGTGGAAAACGGCCGCGCCGCCTTCATCGACACCGGCACCAACCACGCGGTGCCGCGCCTGCTCGCCGCACTGACGGCGCTGGGGCTGACGCCGGCCTGCGTGGACTGGGTCATCCCGACGCACGTGCACCTGGATCATGCGGGCGGCGTGGGCCTGCTGATGCAGCAGCTGCCCACCGCCCGCGTGCTGGTGCATCCCCGCGGCTTGCGCCACATGGTCGATCCCAAGGGGCTGTGGTTCGGCGCGCTGGCCGTCTACGGCGAGGCGGAGATGGAGCGCAGCTACGGCCGCCTCGTGCCGGTGCCGGCCGAGCGCGCCGAGGCCAGCTTTGACGCGCAGGTGCTGCTGCTGGCCGGCCGGCCGCTGCGCCTCATCGACACGCCGGGCCACGCCAGGCACCACCATGGGATCTGGGACGAACGCAGCCGCAGCTGGTTCACCGGCGACACGTTCGGCCTGTCCTACCGCGGGTTCGACGCGGACGGCCGCGCCTGGATCCTGCCCACCACGACGCCGGTGCAGTTCGACCCCGAGGCGCTCAAGGCCACCGTCGCGCGGCTGCTGGCCGCCGAACCGGTGGCGATGCAGCTCACCCACTACGGCCGCATCGGTGGCTCGGTGGCCGAGGTGAAACGCCTGGCCGCGGAGCTGCTGGCGCAGGTGGACGAGATGGTGGCGCTGGCGCTATCACTGCGCGAGGCACCGGACCGCCATGACCGGCTCAAGGACGGCCTGTTGCACGGCTATCTGGCGCGCATCCAGGCCCACGGCTACCCGGGCGACATCGCCGCCGCGGCAGACTGGTTGGGGCCGGATGCGGAGCTGAACGCGCAGGGCCTGCAGGTCTGGCTGGACCGCCCCGCCGGCTGACATGCTGCCCCGGCCCAGCCTGGCAACCCAGGTTTTTTCGGCCGGTGTCCTCACACTTGGGCCTGCGCGCGCCAGCGCCCCCCTCGTTTGAAGGGCGGCCGCAACCCTCGCCGTCGAGCGCCCAGGCGGTGCCGAGTGCAGAATCGCCGCTGCGGGCGAGTACCGGCATGGGTGCCGGCGCTTCGCCCGCGTTGACCCCAGCCAGGAGTTCACCATGCGCGTCGCCTACCCCGTCACTTCGACCGCTTGGCTGCGCCGCGGTCTGTTCGCGGCCGGGTTGCTGGCAATGTCCGCCACCGCCAGCGCGCTGAACACGTTCACGTTCAATCCGGCCGCTGCCGGGCTGGCAGGCACGGCGTTCTCCGCGGACAACCTGCTGATCTCGGATTACGCGACGGTGACACAGACCTCGGCGACCACCTTCACCGAGACCGGCTTTCTGGCCATCACTGGCGCGCAGCTGAACAGCAGCACGCTGTCGGTGCCAGGCCTGAACAGCACATATGGCCTGTACATCGCCTTCACCGGGCAGGGCACGACCGACGGCAACAACCCGCTCACGCAGGTCTCGATCGGCAGCTTCACGTCGCTGACCTACACGCTGTACGGCTACAACGGCACGGCCACCTTCGGCTTCAACGGCACGACACCGGTCACGACCGCCATCGCACCGGTGGCGCTTGCCACCGGGACGCTGGTCGGCGGCAGCGTCGTCAGCATCCCGGGTGGCGGCGCCTTCTCGCCGTCCGCTGGTGCGACGGTGACTGTCGGCAACGTGTCATCGGCCTTCACGTCGCCGCTGGCCTTCTACGACCAGGCGCAGACGTCCTTCAGCAACACCAGCTCGCAAGTCCAGTTGTTTGCCGGCGGCTTCATGGTCCAGCAAGGCGGCGGCTCGATCAACTTCGCAACGGCAGTGCCGGAACCGATGACGTCGGCGTTGCTGCTGGGCGGCCTGGGAGTCATCGGCTTCGTGTCGCGCCGCCGCGGCGCCCGCTGACCCCGCTGCGAACAGTCCCGTGCCGCCACGACGGGCGGCTTTTTTTCGTCCCTTGCGCCCAGCGACGGCGTCAAACGTCCAGCCCCAACTCCTGGATCTTGCGCGTGATCGTGTTGCGGCCAATGCCGAGCTTCTGCGCGGCCTCGATGCGACGACCGCGGGTGATGTCCAGCGCGGTCAGGATGAGCTGGGCCTCGAAGCGCTTGGTCAGCGCGTCCCACACGTCCGGCTCGCCGGCCAGCAGGCGGGCGCGGGCGTCGGCGGCCATGTCGGCCAGCCAGCCCTCGCCGGCGCTGGTGTTGGCCGGTGCCGCCACCGGTGCAGGCGCTGCGCCGAGCTGAACGCCCGCGGCGACGGCTGGCGCGGTCGCGGCCGCGTGCCCGGGCTGCAGCTCGTCCGGCAGGTCCTTGGGCTCGATGACCTGGCTGGGCGCCATCACGCTGAGCCAGTGGCAGATGTTCTCCAACTGGCGCACGTTGCCGGGGAACTCGAAAGCCGTCAGCAGCGTCAGCGCGGCGTCGGACAGGCGCTTGGGCTCCACACCCAGTTCGGTGGCACTGCGCTGCAGGAAATGGCGGGCCAGCGAGGCGATGTCTTCGCGCCGCTCGCGCAGCGGCGGCAGGCGCAGACGGATGACGTTGAGGCGGTGGAACAGGTCCTCGCGGAACACGCCCTGGCGCACGCGCTCCTCGAGGTTCTGGTGCGTGGCGGCGATGACGCGCACGTTGCTGCGCAGCGGGCTGTGGCCGCCCACACGGTAGAACTGGCCGTCGGACAGCACGCGCAGCAGCCGCGTCTGCAGCTCGAACGGCATGTCGCCGATCTCGTCGAGGAACAGCGTGCCGCCGTCCGCCTGCTCGAAGCGGCCGCGGCGCGAGGCCTGCGCGCCGGTGAAGGCGCCGCGCTCGTGGCCGAAGAGTTCGCTCTCCAGCAGGTCCTTGGGGATCGCCGCGGTGTTGATGGCGACGAAGGGGCCCTCGCCGCGCGGGCTGTGCTTGTGCAGCGCGCGGGCGACCAGCTCCTTGCCCGAGCCGCTCTCGCCGGTGATCATCACCGTGACATGGCTCTGCGACAGGCGGCCAATGGCGCGGAACACGTCCTGCATCGCCGGCGCCTGGCCCAGCATCTCGGGCACCTGCGCGGCGGCTTCCTGCTCGCCGGCCTCGCGCTGGCTTTCCTCCTGCGCGCGGCGGATCAGCTCCACGGCGCGCGGCAGGTCGAAGGGCTTGGGCAGGTACTCGAAGGCACCGCCCTGGAAGGCCGACACTGCGCTGTCGAGGTCCGAGTAGGCCGTCATGATGATGACGGGCAGCGCCGGCAAGCGCGCTTTCACCTTGGCCAGCAATTCCAGGCCCGAGCCGCCGGGCATGCGGATGTCGGAGACCAGCACTTGCGGGGAGTCATCGTCCAGCGCGGCGAGCATGTCGCGCGCATTGCTGAAGCTGCGCACCGGCAGCCCCTCGCGGGCCAGGGCCTTCTCGAGCACGAAGCGGATCGAGTGGTCGTCGTCAACAACCCAGATGGATTTCATGCAATTCCTCGACCGCGCCCATCACCTCGTGGGATCAGGGCAGCGGCAGCGTGATTCGGAAATTCGTCAGGCCCGGCTCGCTCTCGCAGTCGATCATGCCCTGGTGTTGCTGGGCGATCGTCTGCGCGAGCGTGAGGCCGAGGCCCGAGCCGCCCTCCCGCCCCGACACGAGGGGGAAGAAGATGCGATCCCGGATCTCGGCGGGTACGCCGGGGCCGTTGTCCTCGATATGCAATTCCAGTGCCAAGCGCCAGCGCTGCTTGCCGATGGTGACCTGTCGGGCCACGCGCGTGCGCAGCATGATCTGCGCGTCGCCCGCGTGGATGCGCGAACCCAGCGCCTGGGCGGCGTTCTGCACGATGTTCAGCACCATCTGGATGAGCTGCTCGCGGTCGCCCCGGAAGTCCGGCAGCGAGGTGTCGTAGTCGCGCAGGATGGCCAGGCCCTTGGGATGCTCGATGAGCACCAGCGCCCGCACCCGCTCGCACAGCTCGTGGATGTTGACGTCGCCCACGACATGGGCGCGGCGGTGCGGCGCGAGCAGACGGTCCACGAGGCTTTGCAGGCGGTCGACCTCATGCACGATGACCTGGGTGTACTCGGTCAGCTCCGCGTTCGTGTCCTGCAACTCCAGCGCGAGCAGTTGCGCCGCGCCGCGGATGCCGCCGAGCGGGTTCTTGATCTCGTGGGCGAGGTTGCGCGTGAGCTCCTTCGTGGCCTGCACCTGGTCGAGGCTGCGCTCGTCGCGGTCCTGGCGGGCTTGGCTGCCGATCTCGATCAGTTCCACCAGCACGCGCGGCGCACGCTCCATGCCGACATCCATCTGCGACACGATGACATGCACGGCAAGGCCATCTTCCTGAGCCCAGGCACCGCGACGCAGCTGGGCGTCGAAACGGCTGCTGGAGTACTGGTTCGCCGCCACGCCGGCCAGCGTCTCCGTCAGACGCTGGGCGTCGTCGAACCAATCGGGCAGTTGCGCCTTCTGCGCCGTGCGGCGCGACAGGCGCATGACGTTCTCGAACGCCGTGTTGGCAAACAGGCATTCGCCTTCCGCGCTGGACACGACGACCATGGTCGCCAGCAGGTCCAGCCCGGCGAACTCCGGCGGCAGGGACGGGATGTCAGGCATGGCGCACCGGGGCGCCATGCGCCTCAGGGAAGTTTGGCGATCTCGCGCCTGAGCGCTTGCACGTCCGACTCGTAGCGGCCGATGCTGTCCTTGAGCTCGGCCATGCGGTCGAGGTACTTCTGGTAGTTGCGCTCGTCACCGCGGCGCTCGCCCTGGCCGTTGTTGAATTCCTTCTGCGCCGAAGAAAGCCGCTCCTCGGCCTGGCGAAGTTCCGCCTGCAGCACGCGGCGCCGCTCGTCGTCGCGGGCACGCTGCTGCTGGTTGTCGACACGGCTTTCAGCACCGCGCTGTCCTTCGGCAGCAGCGGGCGCCGCTGCCGCGGCACCACCGCGCGGCCTGACCGTCTGCATGACGGTGATGGGCGTGCCTTCGATGGTGCGGCAGCCCTTCTCGCTGGCCTCCTTGGCAGTCAGCGCGTCGGTGTACAGCACCGGCGGGCCGGGGCAGCGGTAGACCGTGCCCTGGGCTTGTACGCCCAGGCTTGCCACGGCGAGCAGCGGGGCCAGCAGTCGATTCAGCATGACGGGATTGTGGCCCAGCCAGGCAAACGAAAAAGGGGCCGCGCAGGCAGCCCCTTTCCGTGGATGACCAGGCAGCGATGGTGCTGCCCATGGTGATCACAGCGTGTAGTACATGTCGAACTCGACCGGGTGCGTGGCCATGCGGAAGCGCGTCACTTCCTGCATCTTCAGCTCGATGTAGGCATCGATGTAGCTGTCCGTGAACACGCCGCCCTTGGTCAGGAAGGCGCGGTCCTTGTCCAGGTAGTCCAGCGCCTGGTCCAGGCTGTGGCAGACGGTCGGGATCTTCGCGTCTTCTTCCGGGGGCAGGTGGTACAGGTCCTTGGTGGCGGCTTCGCCCGGGTGGATCTTGTTCTCCACGCCGTCCAGGCCAGCCATCAGCAGCGCGCTGAAGGCCAGGTAGGGGTTGGCGGAGGGATCGGGGAAGCGCGCCTCGATGCGGCGGCCCTTGGGATTGCCGACGTAGGGGATGCGGATCGAGGCCGAGCGGTTCTTGGCCGAGTAGGCCAGCTTCACCGGGGCTTCGAAGCCGGGCACCAGGCGCTTGTAGCTGTTGGTGCCGGGGTTGGTGATGGCGTTCAGCGCGCGGGCGTGCTTGATGATGCCGCCGATGTAGTACAGCGCGAATTCGCTCAGGCCGGCATAGCCATCACCGGCGAACAGGTTCTTGCCGTCCTTCCAGACGGACTGGTGAACGTGCATGCCGGAGCCGTTGTCGCCGACCAGCGGCTTGGGCATGAAGGTCGCCGTCTTGCCGTAGGCATGGGCGACGTTGACGATGATGTACTTCTGCAGCTGCAGCCAGTCGGCGCGCTGCACCAGCGAGCTGAACTTGGTGCCGATTTCCATCTGGCCGGCGTTCGCCACCTCGTGGTGGTGCACCTCGACCGGGATGCCCATCTGTTCGAGGATCAGGCACATCTCCGAGCGCATGTCCTGGCCGCTGTCGACCGGGGGCACGGGGAAGTAGCCGCCCTTGACGGTGGGGCGGTACCCGGAGTTGCCGTGCTCGTATTCCTTGGACGAGTTCCAGGCGCCCTCTTCGGACTCGATCTTGAAGAACGAGCCGGACATTTCGTTGCCCCAGCGCACGCTGTCGAAGATGAAGAACTCGGGTTCCGGGCCGAAGTAGGCGGTGTCGCCCAGGCCGGACGCCTTCAGGTAGGCCTCGGCGCGCTTGGCCAGCGAACGCGGGTCGCGCTCGTAGGCCTTGCCGTCGGCGGGGTCGACGACGTCGCAGGACAGGATCAGCGTCGGCTCTTCGAAGAAGGGGTCGATGTTGGCCGTGTTGGGATCGGGCATGAGCAGCATGTCCGACGCTTCGATGCCCTTCCAGCCGGCGATCGAGGAGCCGTCGAAGGCGTGGCCCGACGTGAACTTGTCTTCATCGAAATGGGAGACGGGCACGGAGACGTGCTGCTCCTTGCCACGGGTGTCGGTGAAGCGGAAGTCAACGAACTTGATTTCGTTGTCCTTCACCAGTTGCATCACATCGGCGACGGTCTTGGCCATCAATAGCTCCTAGCGGGATCGAGTGGGTGGTTGCTGCCGCGAGCGCGTGCCTGCGGCCACGAGGGATTCAAAGCAGTTTGCATGCCAACATGCACCGACATGGGTTGTCGCCGGCAGGGTGCGGGCATTATGAGGTGGCAGGGTTGGCAAGCCGGGCTGACGGCGCGTCATCGCACCATTTCTGTGCTGATTGATGCACCAAACGCGGTCACGCCTCGCTTCAGTGCGTCGTAGGCCGGCGAAAGCTGTGCGGCATCACCCTTGACGCCCAGCTCGATGCAGCGACCCCACTGCGGGTGGTCGACGCTGGGCAGGCTGAACACCTTGATGCCGCCGAACTCGGCCTCGACGGCCTCCATCAGCGGTGTCAGGCTGGCTTCCATCGCGCCCTGCACGATGAGCGAGCGCTCCAGCACGCCCACCTGTCGGTGCAGTTGCGGGTAGCGGTCCAGCACCCAGGCCATCATCGGATGGGCCATCACCGGGAAGCCGGGCACGAAGTGCACGTCGCCCACGAAGAAGCCGGGAATCTTGTTGTACGGATTGGGCACGATGCCCGCACCCTGCGGGAACACGCCCATCTCGAAGCGGCGACGGCTGTCCGCGTGCTCGGGGTCGGCCGTGGTGCCCTGCTCCTCGGCCATCTTGACGATGCGCTGCCAGATGAGCTCGCGCGCTTCGGGATGCAGCGCCAGCGGCCGGCCCAGCGCCTCGGCGGCGGCCTGGCGGGTGTGGTCGTCCGGCGTGGCGCCGATGCCGCCGCAGCTCACGACCAGGTCGCCGCTGGCGAAGGCCTCGCGCAGCCGCGCTGCCAGCAGCGCGCGGTCGTCGCCCAGGTACTGCGCCCACGCGAGCTGCATGCCACGCTCGGACAGCAGCGCGATGAACCTGGCGAGGTGGGAGTCCTGGCGCTTGCCGGACAGGATCTCGTCGCCAATGATGATCAGTCCGACTTGCATGCTTCGTGGCTCAGCTTTCAATCAACACGGCCGATTCGGCCACCGGCTCCGCGGCCCGCCTGGCCTGCAGCGCGGCCAGCGCATAGTGCGCGAACCAGGCCGTGGAGAAGGCGAACACCAGCGTGTAAAGCCAGATCGCCACCAGCACCAGGAAGGGCGCGAAGACGATGGCCATCGCGCTGAAGGCCCAGATCAGCGACGGCGCGGCACCCAGGTAGCCGCAGATGACGCCGATGATCAGCAGGGGCAGGCGCTGCTCCTTCAGGATCGCCCGCCGCTCGTCGGCCGACGCATGCTCGGCCAGCACGTCGAAGCCGAACACGCGGTAGGCCAGCCAGCCCCAGATCAGCGGCGGCAACACCATCACCAGCGGCGGGATCAGCCACAGCGGCATGGACAGCAGCAGCAGCACCAGCGCGATCAGCGTAGCGCCCAGCGACGCGCCGACACTCTGCAGCAGCGTGCCGCCGCGCTTCTTCTCCAGCAGCGGGAAGCGCCGCTGCGCAACGAGTTGCACGATGGCGGGCGTCATGCACAGCGCCACCAGCAGCAGGCTCAGCAGGATGACCACGGGCAGCACCCCGGCCAGCACGACGATAGCGGCCAGCGCGCTGCGGAAGGATTGCAGGCCGAAGGTGTCCAGCCACTGCAGCAGGCTCTCGATGAGGCGCCAGCTTTCCAGCGTCGCGCGCACGCTGGCGATGGCGCCTTCCCAGAAGAAGAACATGAGGCCGAACACCAGCACCCCGCCGATGGCCAGCGGCAGCAGCGACAGCGCGATGACGCGCGGGTGCAGGCAGTAGGCGGCCGCGCGCCAGAACGAGTCGACGAGACCCTGCATCAAGTGACCTTTCGGTAGGACGTGGCCAGGCGCTTCAGCCCCAGCCACTGCTGGTGCCAGAAGCCCTCGCCGTAGTCGCGCCCGCCTTCTTCGGGGAGCTGGTCGCGCACGCCGGTGGCGTCGAAGCGGCGCTCGAAGTCGGCCGTGCGGAACAGCTGGTCCCACAGCGGCAGCAGCACGCCGAAGTTGTGCCCGCCCAGCGTGCCCCGGCCTTCGCTCTCGTGGCCGATGCCGATGCTGTGGTGGCGGCGGTGGAACAGCGGGCTCACCAACAGCCGGTCGCCGAGGCGGCCGAAGCTCAGGCGCACGTTGGCGTGCTGCAGGCTCTCGTGCAACTGCGTGATGACGGTGATGGCGACGAACTGGCCCGGCTCCACGCCGATGAAGCGCGCCAGCAGCGCGAAGGCCGTGCCCATGAGGACGTCGTCCAGCAGGTGGTTGCGGTTGTCGCTCCACATCGTCATCTGGCGCTGGCTGTGATGCAGGCTGTGCAGCGCCCACCACCAGTGCCACTGGTGCTGCCAGCGGTGCAGCCAGTAGCCGACGAAGTCGAACACGACGAGATACAGCAGCAGGCTGACCCAGGCGATGTCGGTCACGCCGGGCCACAGGCCGTCGAGCTGCCAGGTGGGCATGCCGGCCAGGCGCAGCTGGCCCGCGATGGTGTCCCACAGCGGCTCGACGCTGAAGAACAGCGCCAGCCGCACGAGACCGAGGCGGTGGATCAACGTGTAGAACACGTCGGTGCGCACGGCCGCGTGGTCGCTCACCGGCTCCACCGGCCAGCGCCGCTCCAGCAGCCGGATGCCCAAAACGATGACGGCGATCTGCACCACGCCCAGCAGCAGCCAGCGGGTGGCGTCGAACGCGTCTTCCAGCAGGTTGCCGAAGCCCAGGCCGAACACCAGCGGCTGCACGAAGCTCTCGTACAGCCACAGTTGCGCGGCATCGAAGGCGTTGGCAATCCAGTCGATCACGGCTTCTTGGGTTCGGGTGTCTTGAACAGGTGCGCGTAGCGCGGATGCTCGCGCAGCGGGGCAAAGCATAGACCGCGCTGCTCCAGCCCCGTCATCAGCGGCTCCAGCACCGCAGGCGCCCAGGGGTCTTGGCGCTGCCAGATGCCCAGGTGCGCGATGAGGATGTCGCCGGGCTTGATGTCGCGCAGCGCCTTCTCCAGCAGCTGCGCGTTGGGTGCGCTCTGGCTGGGCAGCTCATCGCCCAGGAACCCGGCGCGGCTCCAGCCGACGTGCGTGAAGCCGCAGGCCTTGGCCGCGTTCAGCAGCGCAGCCGACGACCGCCCGGCCGGCGCCCGGAAGATGGGGTCGAGCGGCTTGCCGGTCATCACCGTGAAGCGTTCGCCGACCTTCTTCAGGCTCTCGCAGTACTGCTCGGGCGTCAGCTCGCGCACCACCGGCGGATTGACACCGGCCTGCGTGCGCACCTTGAAGCGCGCCACCTTGCCGTCGGCGTCCAGCACGTCTTCCATGAAGATGTCGTGGTCCCAGGTGTGGGAGCCGAAGTCATGGCCCTCGGCCGCGCGCTCACGCCACCACGGCGCCCAGGTCGCATCCAGCGTGGTGCCGCCGGTCAGCGTGGGCTCGCTGGCCAGGAAGAACGTCGCCTTGGCGTTGTGCTTCTTCAGCGTCTCGGCGATCAGCGGCGCCACGCCCATGTGGCCGGTGTCGAAAGTGAGGTAGACCGGCTTGTCGCAGCGCGGCTGTGCCGTGGCCGCCGTGGCCACGAGCATCAGAGCCAGCCATTTCATAACCGCGGCGTGTGGTCGAGCGTCCAGATGCCGTGCGGCGACTTGCCGACCTTGACCTGGCGCACGACCTTGCGCGTGACCGTGTCGATCTGCGTGAGCTTGCCGGCCCAGCGCGACGTGACGAGCAGCGTGCGGCCATCGGTCAGCAGCTCCATGTCGTCCGGGCCGGCCGGCGCCGGGTACTGGTCGACGACGGTCATCGTCGTGAAGTCGATCTTGCTGATCGTGTTGGCCGCCCGGTTGGACACCAGCACGTGGCGCTTGTCGCCCCAGGCGCGGAACGAGTGCGTGCCGGCCCCGGTGGGGATGCGCTTGGCCAGTTGCGGGCGCGCCCCGCTGACGTCCCAGACCTCGACGAACTTGTCGCCGGTGAGTGCCACCAGCAGGAACTTGTCGTCCGGCGTCAGGAAGATGTCGGCCGGCATCTTGCCCACCGGCTGCTTCCACCTGACGGCCTGCGTCGCCAGGTCGATGGCCAGCAGCTCGTCGCTGTCCTGCAGGCTGGCGTAGACGGTGGTGCTCTTGCTGTCGATGCTCAGGTGGCTGGGCGTCTTGGGCGCCGGGATGCGCTTGACGAGTTGCAGCGGCTCGGCTGCCAACGTGCCCTGCCAGCGGTAGAGCACGACGTAGTCCAGCCGGTTGGACGCCGTGACGAACCACTTCATGTCCGGCGAGAAACGCAGGTGGTAGGGGTCGGAGATGCCGCGCACCACGCGCTGCACTTCGGCCGTGCGCGGGTCGACGAAGGTCAGCGAATCACCCAGTGCGTTGGCGACGATGAGGGACTTCTCGTCGGGCGACAGGTACAGGTGGTGCGGTTCCTTGCCCGTCGGGATGCGCTTGACGACCGTGAAGCTGGCGGGGTCGACCACGGAGATGTCGGCGTCCAGGGAGTTCAGCACGAAGACGGGGGGCCGTGCCTGCGCCTGGGCGTGCGCCAGGCCGGTCAACAGCATCAGGAGCGCGAGCGCGCTGCGACGGAACATGCCGGAATCCTCAAAACAACAAGGGCGGCAGTTGCCGCCCTCACGATGCCCAGTTTACCGGGGCGGCCTACTCGTCATCGCCGCCGAGGACGCCACCCAGCAGTCCGCCCGCGGCAAAGCCACCGAGAAGCGACCCTTCCTCCTTGTGGCCACCGCGCTGCGACGCCGCCGCAAAGATGCGCGAAGCCAGGCGCGAGAACGGCAGGCTCTGCAGCCACAGTTCGCCCGGGCCGGTCAGCTTGGCCAGGAACAGGCCCTCGCCGCCGAACAGCGCCGTCTTGATCTTGCCGACGTACTGGATCTCGAAGTTCACGTTGGGCGTGTAGGCCACCACGCAGCCGGTGTCCACCAGCAGCGTCTGGCCGGGCTGCAGCGTGCGGCGCACGATGGTGCCGCCGGCGTGCACGAAGGCCATGCCGTCGCCGTCCAGCTTCTCCATGATGAAGCCCTCGCCGCCGAAGAAGCCGGTGGACAGCTTCTGCTGGAACGCGATGCCCAGCGACACGCCGCGCGCCGCGCACAGGAAGGCGTCCTTCTGGCAGATCAGCGTGCCGCCGAGCTGGCGCAGATCCATCGCGACGATCTTGCCCGGATAGGGCGCGGCGAAGGCCACGCGCCGCTTGTCCGCTGCGTTGTTGGTGTAGATCGTGGTGAACAGCGACTCGCCCGTCAGCAGCCGCTTGCCCGCACCCATCAGCTTGCCCAGGAAGCCGCCCTGGCTGGCCGAGCCGTCGCCGAACACGGCCTCCATGCTGATGGCCGGGTCCATGAAGAACATCGAGCCTGCCTCGCCGATGGCCGCCTCACCGGGATCGAGTTCGATCTCGACGAACTGCATCTCCGCACCCTTGATCTCGTAGTCCACCACATCCATAGCCATGCTCAGCTCCCGGCAGAAAAATCCGGCGCGGATCATAGTGAAGTGGCGTGTCACCCGGGCGCTCAGCCCCTGTTCACGCGGCATGGCGATCTGCGGACATGGGCACCCGAGGCACCGTTCGACCCTCCCGCACCGCGTGCATGGCCCCGCCGTACATAATCAAAACGTGGCCGCGGTATCGCGGCCCATTGTCTTTACGGAGCAGACCATGCAAAACGACAAGGGGCTGGCCGCAGTTTTGCGGCAGCACGAAGGCAAGGTGCTGCAAGACTGGACCGGCGCGTTGCAGGAAGTCCGGCGCCATGGCGCGGCGGGCGGCGGCGACCGTGACACGCACGCCCAGGCGCGCGGCTTTCTGGGCGCGTTTGCCACGGCGATACGTCGCTCCGCGGACACCGACCTGACCGGCAGTGACTGGGACGACGTGCGCGCCCTGCTGACCGAGCTGTCCCGCGACCGCGCCGTGGCCGGATTCAGCCCCACGGAAACGGCCACCTTCGTGTTCTCGCTGAAGCAGCCGCTGTTCGTGGCGCTGCGCGAAGCGCTCGCCGATGACCCCAAGCGGCTCAGCGATGAACTCTGGGCGGTGTCCCTCATCCTCGACAAGCTCGGCCTGTTCAGCATCGAGGCCTACCAGAAGGGCCGGGAAGAGGTGATCGAGCGGCAGCACCAGGAGCTGCTGGACCTGTCCACGCCCGTGGTCGAACTCTGGCAAGGCATCCTGGCCCTGCCGCTGATCGGCACGCTGGACAGCGAGCGCACGCAGATCGTCATGGAGAGCCTGCTCGAGGCCATTGTCGACAAGGAAGCGACCGTGGCCATCCTGGACATCACCGGCGTGCCCACCGTCGACACGCTGGTCGCGCAGCACCTGATGAAAACGGTGGCGGCCGCGCGGCTGATGGGCGCGGAGTGCATCATCAGCGGCATCCGCCCGCAGATCGCGCAGACCATCGTCCACCTCGGCGTGAACCTCGACGGCGTCATCACCAAGGCCACGCTGGCTGGTGCGCTGCAGACGGCGCTGCGCAAGACGGGGCAGAGCGTGCAGCGCGCCGAGCCGCTCAAGGCCGGCACCTGAGGCGGCGCCCCGTGGATCACATCCCGATTCTCAAGGTCGACAGCTTCCTGCTGGTCACCATCCAGGTCGAGCTGCATGACGACCTCGCCATGAGCCTGCAGGATGACCTGACCCAGAAGCTGTTGAAGACCAACTCGCATGGCGTGCTGATCGACATCTCCGCGCTGGAGATCGTCGACTCCTACATCGGCCGGATGCTGTCGCAGATCTCGTCCATCGTGAGCATCATGGATGCCACCATGGTGCTGGTCGGCATGCGGCCGGCGGTGGCGATCACCCTGGTCGAACTCGGCATGACGATGGCCGGTGTGCGAACGGCGCTCAACGTCGACAAGGGCCTGGCCCTGCTGCGTCGTTCGCTCGATGAAGGCGGAAGGACTGGCGCCGCACCGTGACCGGCGCCGTCGTGGTCCAGATCCGTTCGGCTGAACAAGTCAGCACGGCGCGCCGGGCGGTGCAGGCGCGCGCGACGGCCATCGGCATGTCCACCCTGGAGATCACGAAGTTCGTGACCGCGGCCAGCGAACTCGCCCGCAACGTGCTGGTGCATGGCGGTGGCGGCACGATGACGATGAACGACGTCGAACGCGACGGCAAGCCCGGCCTGCAGCTCGATTTCGAGGACAGCGGGCCTGGCATCGCCGATGTGCCGCAGGCGCTGCGTGATGGTTTCAGCACGGCGAACAGCCTGGGCCTGGGCCTGGGCGGCGCGCAGCGCCTGGTGCAGCACTTCGAAATCATCCCGCGCTCCGGCGCGGGCACGCATGTGCGGATCGCGCAGTGGAAACGACGATAACCATCGACGACCCCAGCCGGATTGCCGAGGTACGCCGCGCCGCGGTGCTGCTCGGGCAAACGGTGGGGCTGACCCCCGAGTTGATCGCCCAGGCCTCGCTGGTCACGTCCGAGCTGTGCACCAACATCCTCAAGTACGCGGATCGCGGTGAACTCTGGTTGAGCCCACTGACGGCCCATGGCATGGCTTACGGGCTCGACATCGTCGCCCTGGACCGCGGCCCGGGCATCGCCAATTTCGACGCGGCGGCCAAGGACGGCTTCTCGACGGGCGGCAGTCTGGGCATCGGCCTGGGCACCATGCGCCGCGCTGCCGCGCTGTTCGACGTCTACACCGCACCCGGCCTGGGCACGGCCGTGATGGTGCGGCTGCACGAGAAGCGGGTCGCGGCGCCGGCGGACGACGGTTTTGCCGTGGCCAGCCGGATGACGCCGATACGCGGCGAGACCGTGTCGGGCGACGGCTGGGCCAGCCTGCGTTTCGACCACTCGCTGGCCGTCGCGGTGGTGGACGGCCTGGGCCACGGCCCCAAGGCGGCCGAGGCGGCGCATGCGGCCATCGAGTCCTTCCATCGCAGCGTGCGCGAAGCCGGGCCGGCACGCGCGATCGAATTGGCCCACCAGGCCCTGCTGTCGACGCGGGGCGCGGTCATGGCGGTGGCCTGCATCGACACCCAGGCGCAGATCTTGCGCTTTGCCGGCCTGGGCAACATCAACGCCGTGGTCCACGCGCATGGGACCTCCACACGCCTGGTCTCGACCGACGGCACGGTCGGCTACGGCGTGCGCAAGGCACGCGAGTCCTCGGTGCCCTGGACGCCCCGCTCGACCCTGGTCATGAACAGCGATGGCCTGAGCTCGCGCTGGAACCTGGCCCGGCACCCGGGCTTGCTGGCCTGCCATCCGGTGCTGGTGGCCGCGGTCCTGCATCGGGAGTTCGCACGCAACACCGACGACGCCACCGTGGTCGTCATCCAGGGGCATTGATGCAGATCGTCGTGCTGACCGTCAAGATCCAGAGCGACCCGAGCCTGGTGGCGCTGCGGCATCGCTGTCGCCAGGTCAGCGAGCTGTTCGGGCTTGAGGCCCTGCAGCGCACGCGGCTGACGACGGCCGTGTCCGAGATCGGCCGCAACGCGCTGCAGTACGCCGGCGCGGCCACGGTGAGCTTCCTGGTCGGTGACTCGCCCGCGCAGCCGGGCGCGCAGTCGCTGCTGATCCGGGTCGCCGACAAGGGGCCGGGCGTGCCCGCCTCGATCTGGGCCGATGGCGAGATCAGCGCCGGGCACCGGGCGGGCGGCCTTCATGGCAGCTACCGGCTGGTCGACGCCTTCCTGATCGAGGTCGAGCCGGGTGAAGGTTCCACCGTGTCCATGGAAATGCTGCTGCCGCGCGGCGCCCCGAAGCTGGCAGCGGCCGACATCAGCCAACGCACCAGCGAGCTGTTCCGCCGCCAGCCGCAGAGCCAGACGGAGGAACTGGAGCAGCAGAACCGCGACATGCTGTACGCGCTGGACGAGCTGCGCCAGCGCAAGAGCGACCTCGAACTCGCCGACCAGCGCAAGAACGAATTCGTCGCGATGCTGGCGCATGAGCTGCGCAACCCGCTGGCGGCCATCTCGATGAGCGTCGAGGTGATGCGGCGCAAGAAGAACCTCAGCATGGCCGATGTCGAGAAGTACCGGGAGACCATCGGCCGGCAGGCGACGCAGCTGACCAAGCTGGTCAACGACCTGATGGATGTGTCGCGCGTGTCCCGCGGCAAGGTCGAACTTGAACGTGCCGTGGTGGGGGTGGGGTCGCTGGTGTTCGAGGCCATCGAGATGACGCGCGCCTTCGTCGATGCGAAGAAGCACCGCCTGCTCGTGCCGGCGCTGGACGACGTGGCCTGGGTGGATGTCGACCTGGTGCGCATGAAGCAGGTCATCAGCAACCTGGTGCACAACGCGGCGCGCTACACGCCGGAAGGCGGCTTGATCGAAGTCGGCATCGATGCCACCGGCACCGCGGTCCGCATCAGCGTCAAGGACAACGGCGTCGGCATCGATGCGTCCATGCTGCCGAAGATTTTCGAGCTGTTCACCCAGGCACCGAACAGCCTGGCGCGCGAGGACGTCGGCCTGGGCATCGGCCTGACCATTGTTCAGCGCATGGCCGCCGACCACGGCGGGACGGTCAGCGCCCACAGCGCCGGCCTGGGCTGCGGCAGTGAATTCATCCTGACCTTGCCCACCGTCCCACCGCCCGCTGCCGTGCTTGCGCAGCCGCCCTTGCCCGCCACGGCACCGGAGATCGTCGCACCGCAGCGGCGGCTGCTGCTGGTGGACGACAACGCCGACGCCTTGCAGGCCATGGCCGAGCTGTTGCAGGTGCACGGCTTCGCCTGCGCGGTGGCGCTGGATGGGCCGCAAGGCCTGGCCGCTGCCATCGGTCAGCAGCCCGAGATCGTCATCATCGATATCGGCCTGCCGGGGCTGGACGGCTTCGGCGTGGCAGCGGAGCTGCGCCGGCTGTATGGCCCCGGCATGACGCTGATCGCGATGAGCGGCTACTCGGCCCCGGACACACGCCTTCGCGCCGAGCAGGCCGGCTTCGACGACTTCCTGGTCAAGCCCATCGACATGCCTGCGTTGGTGACACAACTGCAGACCCAGCCGGCCGGCAGCCGGCGCTTGCCTTGACCACACAGCCCGGGGTCCTGTGCACACCATCCGCATCATGTACGTCGAGGACAACGCCGACGTCCGCCATCTCGTCGTCGAGTTGATCGAGCACGAGGGCCGCCGTGTCGTGGCCTGCGCCGACGCTGAATCCGCCTGGGCTCATCTGCAACGTGAGACGTTCGACCTGCTGGTCACCGATGTGAACCTGCCGGGCTGGTCGGGCATCGAGCTGGCCAGGCGCTGGCTCGAAGGCGGACCGGCACGTTGGGTGGTCCTGCTGTCCGGGTATGAATTCCGGGGCAGCCTCGCCAGCCTGGGCAGCCATGTGCGCGCAGTTCCGAAGGAAGATTTCGAGCAACTCGATCAGGTGCTGGCCGAGATCGGCGGGCAGTTGCAGCAACAGCGCGCAGCGAGCGGCCCGCGCGCACATCGCCCATGAAAAAGCCGGCCCCCTGCGCTGCAGGAGGGCCGGCCCGCGGTCAACGTCGCCGGGCCTCAGCCCATGTGCATGCCGCCGTTGCACGAGAAGTCGGCACCGGTCGAGAAGCCGGAATCCTCGCTGGCCAGCCACGCGACGATGGAGCCGATCTCCTCGGGCGTGCCCAGGCGCTTGACCGGAATGGTCGCCACGATCTTCTCCAGCACCTCGGGCTTGATCGCACGGACCATGTCGGTGCCGATGTAGCCCGGGCTGACGGTGTTGACCGTGACGCCCTTGGCCGCCAGCTCCTGCGCCAGCGCCATCGTGAAGCCGTGCATGCCGGCCTTGGCCGCGGAGTAGTTGGTCTGGCCCGCCTGGCCCTTCTCGCCGTTGACCGAGCTGATCTGGATGATGCGGCCCCAGCCCTTCTCCACCATGCCCGGCACCACCTGCTTGGTGACGTTGAACATGCTGTTCAGGTTGGTGTCGATGACGGCATGCCAGTCGTCCGGCGTCATCTTCAGGAACATCCGGTCCTTGGTGATGCCGGCGTTGTTGACGAGCACGTCGATGGCGCCATGCTCGCCGATGGCCTTGTGGAAAGCCTGCACCGTGGAGTCCCAATCGGCGACGTTGCCGACGGACGCATGGAAGGCGTAGCCCGCGGCCTTCTGTTCATCCAGCCACTTCTGGTAGTCGCGGCTGGGACCGCAGCCGGCGATGACCTTGAAGCCTTCCTTGTGCAGGCGCTGGCAGATGGCGGTGCCGATGCCGCCCATGCCGCCGGTGACGTAGGCAACTTTTTGACTCATGGTTTGTCTCCTGTCGTGGTGAATGTTTTGAGTATCGGTATCAGCGTTCGACGGTCAGTGCGACGCCCATGCCGCCGCCGATGCACAGCGAGGCGATGCCCTTCTTCGCGTCGCGCTTGACCATCTCGTGCAGCAGCGTGACGAGCACGCGGCAGCCGCTCGCGCCGATGGGGTGGCCCAGCGCGATGGCGCCGCCATTGACGTTGACCTTGTTCATGTCCCAGCCCATCTCGTTGTGCACGGCACAGGCCTGGGCCGCGAAGGCCTCGTTGATCTCCAGCAGGTCCAGGTCAGCCGGCTTCCAGCCGGCGCGCTCCAGCGCCTTGCGCGCGGCAGGCACCGGGCCCATGCCCATGTAGGCCGGGTCCAGGCCGGCACTGGCGTAGGAGGCGATGCGCGCCAGCGGCGTCAGGCCCAGCGCGGCGGCCTTGGCGGCCGTCATCACCACCACGCCGGCCGCGCCGTCGTTCAGGCCTGAGGCGTTGCCGGCCGTCACGCTGCCGGCCTTGTCGAACGCGGGGCGCAGGCCGGCCAGCGCTTCGGCATTGCTCTTGCGGTTGATGAATTCGTCGGCCGCGAAGACGACCGGGTCGCCCTTCTTCTGCGCGATGCTGAACGGCACGATCTCGTCCTTGAAGCGCCCCGCGTCCTGCGCGGCAGCCGCCTTCTGCTGGCTGTCCAGCGCCAGCGCGTCCTGCTGCTCGCGCGTGATGCCGTACTTCTTGGCCACGTTCTCGGCCGTGATGCCCATGTGGTACTGGTTGTACACGTCCCACAGGCCGTCGACGATCATGGTGTCGACCAGCTTCCAGTCGCCCATGCGCTGGCCGTCGCGCGAGCCCGGCAGCACGTGCGGGCTCAGGCTCATGCTCTCCTGGCCGCCGGCGATGATGATGTCGCTGTCGCCGTCGCGGATGGCCTGGGCCGCCAGCATCACGGCCTTCAGGCCCGAGCCGCAGACCTTGTTGATGGTCATCGCCGGCACCGCATTCGGCAGCCCGGACTTGATGACGGCCTGGCGCGCCGGGTTCTGGCCCACGCCGGCCGTCAGCACCTGGCCGAGGATGACTTCGTTGATCTGCTCGCCCGCCAGGCCGGTGCGGCGCAGCAGGTCCTGGATGACGGCGGCGCCCAGCTCGCTGGCGGGCGTCTTGGCGAGCGTGCCGCCGAACTTGCCGATGGCGGTGCGCGCGGCGGCGACGATGACGATGTCTTCTTTGCTCACGGGATGTCTCCTTAAAAAATGTTCAGGCCTTGACCTTGACGTACCGGCCCGGTGCCGGCTCGATGGATTTGTATTGGCGGTTGCCCGGCGTCTTGGGCGCGGGCTTGAGCGGGCCGGCATGCGAGGCCAGCCAGGCGGACCAGTCGGTCCACCAGCTCCCCGGGTGCTCGGTCGCACCTTGCAGCCAGGCCTCGGGATCGGCCGGCAGGGCCGCGCCTTTGGCGATCCAGTGGCTGCGCTTGCCCTTGGCCGGCGGGTTGATGACGCCGGCGATGTGGCCCGAGGCGCCCATCACGAAGCGCTTCTTGCCCTTGAAGATCTGCGTGCTGCGGTAGGCCGCCTGCCAGGGCACGATGTGGTCCTCGCGGGAGCCGTAGATGTAGACGGGCGCCGCGATGGCGCTGAGGTCCAGCGGCTCGCCGCAGACGGTCAGCTTGCCCGGTTCCTTCAGCTCGTTTTGCAGGTAGGTGTGGCGCAGGTACCAGCAGTACATGGGCCCGGGCAGGTTGGTCGAGTCGCCGTTCCAGTACAGCAGGTCGAAGGCCGGCGGCGATTCGCCCTTCAGGTAGTTGCCGACGACGTAGTTCCACACCAGGTCGTTGGGGCGCAGGAAGCTGAACGTGGTGGCCAGCTCCTGGCCGTGCAGCAGCTGCGGGCCCTGGGGGGCATCGGGGCCCAGCGTGGCCTCGCGCAGCCGCACGCTGGCCTCGTCGACGAAGATGTCCAGGATGCCGTTGTCGGCGAAATCCAGCAGCGTCGTCAGCAGCGTGAGGCTGGCGGCCGGCTGCTCGCCGCGCGCGGCCAACACGCCCAAAGCGGTGGCCAGGATGGTGCCGCCCACGCAGAAGCCTAAAGCGTTGATCTTGTCCTGGCCCGAGATGGCCTGCACCACGCGGATGGCCTGGATGCCGCCCTGTTCGATGTAGTCGTCCCAGGTCAGCGCCTTGACCTCGTCGTCGGGGTTGCGCCAGCTGACGACGAAGACGCGATGGCCCTGCGACACCGCATAGCGGATCAGCGAGTTGTCGGGCTGCAGGTCCAGGATGTAGTACTTGTTGATGCACGGCGGCACCAGCAGGAACGGCCGCGTGTGCACCTGCGGCGTCAGCGGCGCGTACTCGATGAGCTGGAACAGCGCGTTCTCGAACACGATGCTGCCCGCCGTCGTGGCGACGTTCCTGCCGACCTCGAAGGCGCTCTCGTCGGTCTGCGACACATGGCCGCGCTGCACGTCGTCCCACAGATGCTGCATGCCGCGGGTCAGCGTCTCGCCCTTGCTGTCGAGCGCGGCCTGCAGCGCCTCGGGGTTCAGCGCCAGGTAGTTGCTGGGCGACACGGCGTCGACGAACTGCTGCACCGCGAAGCGGATGCGCGCCTTGGTCTTGTCATCGGCCTCCACCGCTGCCGCCATCTGGCCCAGCGTGCGGGCGTTGAGCAGGTAGAGCTGGCTCATGAAGTGGGCCGCCGGATTGGCGCGCCATTCGGCCGCCGCGAAGCGCCGGTCGCCGACCGCCGCAGCCTCGCCGTGGCCCAGCGACGCGTTCCACAGCGCCGTGGCCTGCTTCAGGTAGTCGGACTGCAGCTCGGCCAGCGCGTCGGGCGAGATCTGCGGCAGGTGCGCCATCTGCTGCATCAGCTCCGCCAAGCCCTGTCCCTCGATGCCGTGGGGCGGCGTGGCGTTCTTGTTTTGGCTGGCCAAGCGTGTCTCCTCTGTCGCGCGGGTTACAGCTTAAGCTTGCCACACCCGGCTGACAGCATCTTGTATCCCCGTACGGCCATTTCTGTATTGACGCAACTCATGTATCTCGTCGCCATCGCCTGGGGCTATGTCGCATTGATGATGGCCGCCGCCGAGGCGCTGAGCCCGCAAGGCAGCATCTTCGGCGCGCTGGTCACGCTGCTGCTGTACGGCGTGCTGCCGTTGTCGCTGCTGATGTACATCCTCGGCACACCGGGGCGCAAGCGGCGCCGGCGCGCCGAGGCCGCTTCAACGCAGGCTGATGCAGGCGGCCATGCGGCCCCGGGGCCGGCCGGCGGCCTCGCCGCGGAACGAGAAGAACCGTGACGCGTCCGTCAGCGTGCACCAGGTGCCGCCGCTGATGTTGGTGACGCCCGCCACAGCCAGGCGCTCGCGGGCCAGCCATGGCAGGTCGGCCCGCCAGCGCGGGTCAGGGCTGGGGCGGTAGAGGAAGCCCGGCTGGTCGCGCGGCAGCGGCTCGCGGCCGAAGGCCTGCACGACCTCGGGGCCCACCTCGAAGGCCTCGGGGCCGATGCAGGCGCCCAGCCAGGCCTTCACGTCGCGCGGCCCGCAGCTCACCGCGGCACACAGCTCGGCCACCGTGTTCTCCAACACGCCGGCCGCCAGGCCCCGCCAACCCGCGTGGGCGCCGGCCACGCCGCCGGGTGCCGAGAACAGCACGGGCAGGCAGTCGCCCACGAGGATGGCCACGGCAAGGTCCGGGTCCGTGGACACGGCCGCGTCGGCCCGGGGCGCGTTGTCGTCATGCCAGCCGCGCTGCAGGCGCACGACATCGGCGCCATGCACCTGGTCCAGAAAGATGGGCCGCGCGTGCAGCAGCCCGGTCAGCGCCGCGCGGTTGGCACGCGCCAGCGCCGGGTCGCCCGCCTTGCGTCCGAAGTTGGGGCCGCGTGTCGTCATGAAGGCCGTGGCACCGGGCCAACCCGGCGTCAGCCAGTCCGCGTCATTCAGCATCGGGGCAGGCGCTCGGGTGCGTGGTCGAGAAGGCGGGCAGCGACAGGCAGGCGGCGTTGACGCGCATCACCGTCGGGTAGGCCTGCAGCGGGCAGTCGAAACGCTGCGCGTTGTAGACCTGCGGCACCAGCAGGCAGTCGGCCAGGCCCGGCGTGTTGCCGAAGGCGAACGTGCCGGCCGTCTGCGCCAGGCGCTGCTCGACGATGGCCAGGCCGGTGGCGATCCAGTGGCGATACCAGGCGTCCACCTCCGCCTGCGAATGGCCCATGTCGGTCTTCAGGTGGCGCAGCACGCGCAGGTTGTTGATCGGGTGGATGTCGCAGCCGATGTCCTGCGCCAGCGCCCGCACCTGGGCGCGGGCGAACGGGTCGCGGGGCAGCAGCGGCGGCTCGGGGTGGGTCTCCTCCAGGTACTCCAGGATGGCCATGGACTGGCTCAGCCAGCGGCCGTCGTCCAGCACCAGTGCCGGCACCAGGTGCGAGGCCTGGTGCTCGGCAAACGTGCCGGCATGCTGCTCGTTCTTCGCCAGGTGGACGCAGGCGTACTCATAGCCCAACCCCTTGAGAGCGAGCCCGATGCGCACACGCCAGGAGGCCGAGGAGCGGTAGTAGTTGTGGAGCTTCATGGCCTCATTTTGAGGCCCGCACGGCGCTTGTTCAGGGCCGACTACCCAGCTGTGAGGCCATGGTCAGCGGCTCAGGAGCGCCGCTGCCTGCACGCCACACTGCCTTCGTCGGCGCGTCGCGCAGGAAGCCACCCCGGCTGTCGGGCGCCTGTGCAACGTGCCGTTGCGCTGGCTCTGCGCTGGACGCTCCACCGCCATCCAGGGTGGCTTACTGCGCTGCGCGCCGGCAGCGGCGGACCTCACGCCTGCGTCTGCGGTCCCGGCTCAAGTCGTGCGGCTGGGGCCGCACCGGCGCTTGGACCGCGCCTCGACTTGCCCGGCTCCCCCGGCCCTGCGGCGGCCACGCTGGGGCGTGGCGCACCTGCGGGTCAGCATCGGCGCCTGCCGCTGCTGCCCGCTGTCCTGCGGCAGCGGCTCCAAGCAATCCCCGCCCCGCCCAAGGGCAGGGAGCGAGTCGCCCTCTGCCGTAACCGGGGCCAGCCCCTTCGTCTGCAAGCCCCGCTGAACGGCGAGCGTCGGGTGTTGTGGCGCCGCGTCAAGGCCGAGCCCTTCGGATGACCTGGCGGCCAGCCTGGATCCGGCGCTGTCTGCCACCTACAGCCTAGTTAGCGCCTGCGGAACAGCAACCAGACCCCGGCAATCACCGACCCAACGAAGAGCACCAGCGACGGTATTCCTATCGCTCGCGACAGCGAGTCGTAGTGCTGCCGCGCATCCTCAGCGACACCGGGCGTGCTGAGCAGCCAGCTGTAGTAGTACGCATAGAAGAAGCCGACGAAGCTGAGTGCCAGGCATACGGCGACGACAAGCCAGAGGACGGCCTTGCGTGGCTGCTTCATCACTTCTTGCGCCTGCACTGCTGGATGGTTTCGTACGAGAACGTCATGCACTGGTTCGTCGCAGTCCAAGTCCCGGTCGGGTTTCCAACCTTGATGAGCCGTTCCACGCATTCCACGTCGATGTCATCTCCAACATCGTCGCATTGCGCTCCAGGCTGGCTCGACTCGCCGGTGTGGTCCTTCACAAGGGTGTCGGAGTACGGCCTATCGGAACACTGCTGCCCCGGCACAGGGCAGCGCCACCACCCATGCCGGCTTCCGCGTTTGGAGTCTTGACCCAATGGTGGTGCGGCAGCGCTCCGCTAACAGCGTTAGGAATCTGACCTGCACCCCAACCTCGTTCTTCGCGTGGGCGCGAACCGGCGCTAGGACCGCGCCTGAACAAGGTCGGCCCCCGCAGCGCTGCGGCAACCCGCCTGGGGGCGGGTGCGCCTTCGCGTCAGGCCAGGCGCCTGCCTGACCTGCCCGCTGTCCTGCGGCAGCGGCTCCGACCCATCCCCCCGCCCTTCTCAGAAGGAAGCGAGTCGCCCTCTGCCGTGCCAGCCACTTCGCCTGCAAGCCGCGCCGAACGGAGAGCGTCGGATGTCGCGCCGCCGGGTTAAGGCCGAGCCCTTTGGGGGGCTATCACTCGTACTTGTAGCGGCCAACCTATACGAGATTATCTTTCCCCTTCGATTTTATTTTTCTCAAAAGAGCAAACAACGCAAGGTAATAACCAAGGGTAATTAAGAAAGCCAAAGCCATTATAACATTCTCACTGGCACCAAGGCTAAAAAAGACCAAGAGTGTGCCAGGCGCCATGATTATTGCCAAAACCAATAATCCTACTGAGTGCGCTATTGCGAATCCATAGTGCTCCACCCAAAGCGTCGATACTATCGCCAAACCAAGGGCTGGCAATGCATTGCGAATTAGTTGCATCCGCATGATGACGTGTTCCCATTCAATACGTCGCGCATGCGCTCCAAGGTGCGCTTACGATGATACGGCTGCTTTGCGGTGTTAATATCTTCTAGTGAGCCAGGCATTCCTCCGTGCCGGTTTCCATCTTTAAATATCCCGCGCCATTGTTGAAAGCCCTCATGCGCAGGAGAGGTGGAATCCATAGCGGGATGCAATGCCATACCCAAAAGGAACCAATATCTACCATTGCCAGCTTTCAATTCATCGTTGGCATCCGACATTGTGCTTTTAATATACTCGCACATCTTCTTCCTGGATTCTTCAGGGGTCATGGATTTAGACGACATTGCGTGCATAAATGCATAGTCTGCCCCTTGATATTCCATTTTGTCAGAATACGCGCTCCCTTCTTTTATTATGTCCCTTATCTCAGGCGGCAAATTTGGAAACGTCAAATCAATAAAGTAGTTGTGCGCATCAGTTGCCCATAGCCCCAGCGGGTCGACGCGGTTTACGGGGCTCCCACCTACATATGCGTACGTATTGATGCCCCCCGCGAGCCCTATCGGGTCACTTTGAACATACCTTCCGATGGTCGGGTCATAGTCCCTGAAATGGTTGTAGAACCTCCCCCCAAACGCCTCGTGCTGCTGTCCCGGGAACCTCAAATTCTGCTGCAGCACCGCCAGCCCTGCCGTCGGTTGCTCCTCGGCCACGTTCGCACCAAACGGCTCACCCATCCAGCGCCAGCGCACCTGATCATTGGCGTCGACGATCATGCGCGGCGTGTCCAGGTGGTCGGTGTGGATGGCGAACGTCTGCACGCCGGTGCCATCGAGTTTGATGACCGCCACGGGCGTGTCACCCAGCCAGACGTACTCCGTGATCAGCGTGCCGTCCGCCTGATACTCGCCGATGAGGTGGTTGCCTTGGTCATAGGCGTACAGCGTGTAGGTCCGAGGGTTGGTGGGGCTTGTCATCCACTGCCCCCGTGTCACTCGCCGGCCCACCGCGTCGTACCCGAAATCCACGCCCAAGCTGGTGCCCCGCGCCATGGCCGAGAGCCGCCCCTCCAGGCTGTACGTGCCGGTGTAGTTCACCGAAGAACCGAGTTGGTTGTCGGTCAACGTGTTGCCGGCGCTGTCATAGCCCATATTCCGGGCGGGGCTCGTCAGCGCGGTCAACTGATTGCTGGTGGCCGGGGTGGTGTAGCCGCGAGTCGTCGCACCCGCCGATGACGCGGTGCGGTTGCCGTTGGCGTCGTAGGCATAGCTCCAGTTGGTGCTGCCCGTGACGTTCGTCAGCCGGTTGAGTTCGTCGTAGCCGAAGGTCTGGTCGAAGGCCGCAGCTGCTTGGCCGGTGGCCGCCGCGTAGTGGGTGTAGCGGCTGATGCGGTCGGCATCGTCATAGCTGATATCGCGCACCAGCAGGCCCAGCGGATGACGCACGAGGCGGCCGTTGGTGTCGTAGACGCGCTCATGAAGCTTGGGCGTGCTGCCCAGCTTCCAGACCCAGCTCTGCACGGGGCCGAGCGGGCTCATGACGATCTGGTCCAGCAGCGGCGTCGTCGTGGAGCCGGCCGTGAGGGAGATGGAGGTGGGCTGGCCGTTGGCCCAGCCGAAGTTGACGACGCGACCCGACGGGTAGGTCATGCTCGTGACGTGGCCGGCCGCGTCGTAGGCGTAGTTGACCGCCAGTGGGTTGCCCACGCTTGAGCTTTGCACGGTCATGGTGACCCGGCCCAGCGCGTCATAGCGGAAGCTTGTGCTGGCGTCCGGCGTCGCGGCCATGGTGAGGCGGCCCACCCCATAGCCGTAGCTGGCGCCCGTCTGGTCATAGGTCCAGCTCAGGGTGCGATTGGCGCTGCCGGACTTGCTGTAAACAGTCTGCTTGAGGCGGTTGAGTTCGTCATAGGTGAAGGTGGCGAGCACTCCGCGGGCATCGGTGCGGGTCAGCAGGTTGCCTGCCGCATCAAAGCTGCTGGTGGCCGTGCCGGTGTCGGGGCTGGTGAGCTGCTTGACGTCCCCAAGGCCTGTGGGCTGGTACTGCGTGACGAGCTGTCGCGGGTCGGTGACGGAGGTCAGCTGGTCCTGCAGGTCGTAGCCGAACTGGGTGAGGCCGCTCTTGGCGTCGGTCGTGGTCGTGCGCCGGCTCAGTGCGTCGTAGCCATGCTGCGTGGCGTAATTGCGCGTGGCAGGCGCCACGATGGTCTTGGTGGGGTTGCCTTGGGCGTCGTACTCGAAGTTGGCGACGGGGGTGGGTGACACCGGCACTGGGGGCAACGCAGGCGTGCCCGGGGCGGTGACTGTCAGGCTGACCGTGTTGGTCGATAAGGATCCATCGCCTGACACCGCCTTGAGCAAGTGCGTCCCGGCAGAGAGGGTGACGACAAGGCTGGCCGTTTCGTCATAGACCGTATGCGCATTGCCCCCATCAAGCGCGGTGGTGCCGTCATAGAAGATGACGTAATAGATGCCCGGCAGGCAGGACGGGCATGTGACCGTCAGGGTGACGCTCTGACCCGTCTGGGCCGGGTTTGGCGAGACGCTGAGCGTCGCCACAACTTCAGCCTGCGCATGGGCACCACCAGCGAACCATAGAACGGAGAAGACAAGCGCCATTTGCCGCAAGAAGCTTTGCCAATTCAAAGTTGCACGCATCGCTCACTCCCTCCCCGTAGTTTGTTGAATGCGGTTGAGCGCGTCCGGCACGCGCGTCAGCGTCTTGGCCAGGCGTCCACTCGGGTCCTTGATCTCTTCCCCGGTGCGGTTGCCGCTGGCGTCCAGCGTGTAGGTGATGCTGTTGCCCAGGTTGTCGGTCACGCTGGTCAACCGGTGGGCATCGTCGTAGCCGTAGGCCAGGCTGCTGGCGTCGGGCAACGTCACGCGCTTGAGCAGGCCGGTGGGCCAGTAGTCGTAGGTCGTGGCGGAGCCGGCTGAGGTCACGCTCTTGAGGCGCTGGCGCTCGTCGAAGACACGGGTGGTGATGACGTCGTTGGCGTCCTTCATCTCCAGCCACTGCCCCGCGAAGTTGTAGCGCGTGTAGGTGGTGATCTGCGCCTTGGCGTTGGTGACCGTGTGAAGGTCGCCCAGGGTGTGATCGGCCGTGGTGTCGGTGTAGTAGGCGTAGTGGGCGGTGTGGTCGAGGGGGTCCTTGGCGGTCAGTACCTGGCCATGCTCGTTGTATGTCCACTGTTGCATGCGGGCAGGCGCGGCGCTGTCCAGCAGGGCTGCGGTGCCCAGCACGCCGCTGGCGTCGGTGGTGGCCTGCTCCACCTGCCTGCACAGTACGACGGGGGCGTTGCCGTCGGAGAGCGGGGTAGCCGGGCTCACGCAACTGGCCGTCTGGTTGGCAGGGGTGCTGAAGGGGTCCGGCTGGCCGTTGTAGACGTAGGTGGTGAGCTTGCGAGGCTCTGCCCGCCGGACGACCCGCTCGACCAGCGGATGCCATTCGGACGTGACCCGGCGGGCCGTGGCGGGCAGCGTTGTGGCTTGCAGCATCGTCGTGCACGACGCCGTGTTGGCCAGGCCTTCCACACGCTTCAGCTCCAGGTTGCGGGCGGTGTCGAAGAGCCTGCAGGTGCGGTAGCCGTTGAAGTCGTCCACCTGGTCGGCGTTGCCGCGGGCGTCGAAGTGCTGCGCATTGGCGCTGGCCGCGCACCCCGAGCCGGCGGGCTGCGACGCGGACGTCATGCGCCCCACGTTCAACACCGAGGTGAATGCGTAGGTGTACTGCGCGCCGCCGGGGTCGGTGACGGTCGTGGTGCCGGTGCCAGCGCCGAAACCGGCGCGGCCGCTGTAGGCGAGCTGGTATTGGCCCACCACGTCGCCGGGCGATGCCAAGCTTTGCTCCTTGTACGCCAGGCCTTGGGCGTCGTAGAAGTAGTTGGCCGTGCGGGCACCGTTCTCGTCTTCGACGCCGGTGAGGTATTGCGGCGATCCGGTGCCGGCGACGAACGCGGGCTCGGCATATTTGAATGCCCTGACCGCGCCATCCGGAGCCTGGACCTGGGACAGCACCTGGCCGTTGACGGCAGCATTGCCCGTGACGGTGTAAATGTAGGTGGTGCCGGCCGCCGGGCTCGCGGAAACGAGCGTGCCGCCACTGCCGTGCTTGAAGTCGATGCCGCGGCCAAAAGAATCGGCAACGCGGATCAGGTAGCCCGGCCCCGGCGCGACCGACACCGGCGTGCTGCTGGTGCTGTAGGTGAGGTCCACGCGGTAGCCGTCACCCGCCTCGATGCTTTTGAGCACGCCGGCTGCGTCGTACGTCTCCAGGCGGCCATCGCTTTGCAGGTAACGCCAGCCTGAGGGTTGGCCACCCTGGACAAGGCGGGTGAGACGACCCTTGACGTCCGCGTCGGCAACATAGTTGCCGCCTTGCAGCCTGAAGTAGATCACCCGCCCATCGGGCCGAGCCACCGCGGCGGAACCGGACAGCGGCGTGACGATGCGCGCCTCGTACATCGACCGCCAGGGGCCGCCAAGCATGCGCCCCTGCACGGTGACGGGTGCGCTGCTGTAGTAGCGCGTGAGCGAGAGCAGTCCGTTCAGCGGCCCGTAGTCGGATTCGGCCAGCGTTTTTTCTCCGGAGCTGATGCTGATGGGTTTCGGGGTCTTTGGGCAGCTACCGCCGGCAGCCTTGAGGGGCGTGCGGCAGAAACGCTCGATGTAGCGGCCCCCATTGGCGGTGCAGAAGTAGGTGCTCCCGCCGACCGTCGTGTTCGAGGCCGCATCGATCTCGCACTGCGAGTCGCCAGGTAGGGCGCCGCCCTCCAGGAAAAGCGGAAAACATATCTCGTCACCGGGGTCGGCCGAACTCGACGCATGAAGCGCGGCGAGCACCAAGCCCACCAGCGCGTGGCGTCGGAAGCAAGGTGCGCGCTGCCGCGCAGACGCGCCTGCCGCGCGTCGACGGATCACAGTCATTTGAACTCCCTCTGAAGGCCTAACCGGCCCGTGGCATGGATGGCGACGGAAGGCTATTCGTCACCCCCTCATTGCACTTATCCCTAACGCCACAAAACTTGTATCCAACGGTTAGGCATGACGAACGCGTGACGCCCGCCCAGGAGGGCCGCCTCTTGTCGACGAGTTCGCCCTGCCCCCTAAACTTGTCACATGCCCTTCCCCAGCCCGCTCCGTCACTGCCCCGCCTGCGGCGCCGCCGTGGAATACCGCATCCCCGCCGACGACAACCGCGAGCGCGCGGTCTGCACGGCGTGCGGGACCATCCACTACCAGAACCCGCTGAATGTGGTGGGCACGCTGCCGGTGTGGGAGGCGGATGGCCGTGTGCTGCTGTGCCGCCGCGCCATCGAGCCGCGCCGCGGGCTGTGGACGCTGCCGGCCGGCTTCATGGAGCTGGGCGAGACGACGGCCGAGGGCGCGCTGCGCGAGACGCAGGAGGAAGCCGGCGCCGACGTGGAGATGTTGCCGCTGTACACCGTGCTCAATGTCGTGCGCGTGGGCCAGATCCACCTCTTCTACCGCGCGCGGCTGCGCTCGCCCGAGTTCAACCCCGGGCCGGAGTCGCTGGAGGCCAGGCTGTTCGCGGAGGGCGAGATCCCCTGGGACGACATCGCGTTCAAGACGACGCGCGAGACGCTGCGCTGCTTCTTCGACGACCGCCGCGCCGGCAGCGGGTTCAGCCTTCACGAGATCGACATTCCTTGATCGAGGAACGCACGGCGCGCATCATCGGCAGCGTCTCCAACGACGCGGGGCGGGCCATGTCGACACGGCGCATGTGGTGCAGGGCGGGGCTGGGCTGGATGGGCTCGCTGGCACTCGCCAGGCCGGCGCATGCGGCGCCGCTGCGTGCCGTCGGCTCGCAGTTCGCGCGCCTCTTCGAAGGCAGCGAGGGCCTGGCACCCAAGGGCCTCGCGGTGGACCTGCTGGGCCAGCTGTTCGGCGACAACGTGCGCTGCGAATGGGTGCCGTGGTCACGTGCGCAGCTGATGGTCGAGCAGGGCGAAGCCGACATCCTGATCGGCCCCTACCGCACGCCGGAGCGCGAGACGCGCATGCTGTTCAGCGTGCGCTCGTTCTACTCCGACGCGATGGTCTGGTACGTGCGCCGCGGCGATGAGTCGCGCTGGACGGGCGAGTACGCCGATCTCGCGCAAACGCCCGTGGCCGCCGTGCGCGGCTGGGCCTACGGCAGCCGGTTCGAGCGCATGAAGACGGGCCTGGGCCAGCTCACCTGGGTCCAGGGTGTGGACGCCGGGCTACAGATGCTGACCCGGCGCCGCGTGGACCTGTTCGCGGCCAACGACCGCAACTGCCTGCCGGTGCTGCAGCGCCTGAACCTGGCGGACGCCGTGACGCGCTGCTCGCCGCCGCTGGACGTGCTGCACGGCCACATGGCGTTTGCGCGCAGCGCCGGCGGCGAGGAGCTGTCGCGGCGCTACGACCAGGCCTTCGAGCAGTGGCTGCGCACCGGCGCGGCGACGGAGTTGTATCGCCGCTGGGGCGTGGACCGCCCCGTCACGGCGACCTGAGGACGCACCTGACGGGTGCCTGCTACCGCCCGCCCAGCACGCGCGCCGGCAGCATGACGAGGGCGCGCAGCAGGCCGAACACACCCTCGACCGCGATGCCCAGCAGCCTGAACGGCAGCGTGATCAGCCACACCAGCGGCCACAGCAGCAAGGCCAGAAGCGCCAGGGGCCAGCAGATGACGAACAGCACGCACCACAACAGGAAGCCCACCATCGCGGTCTCTCCTTCTTACTTCGTGGGTTGAGCCAAACCCGGCTTGAGGTACTTGTCGAGGAACTCGACCATGCGGCGGTTGCCCTCGATCTGGTTCTTCTTCTTCGAGAAGCCGTGGCCCTCGTCGTCGAACACCAGGTAGTCCACCGGCACGTTGTTCTTCTTGACCGCCGCGACGATGTCGTCGCTCTCGGCCTTGATGACGCGCGGGTCGTTGGCACCCTGGATGACCATCAGCGGCTTGCGGATTTCCTTGGCGTGGAACAGCGGCGACGTGGCCATCAGGAAGTCGCGGTCCTTCACCGGGTCGCCAATCTCCTGGTAGAGCGCGGCGCGCTGCGCTTCCCAGTACGGCGGGATGCTCTCCAGCGTGCGTATCCAGTTGGCGACGCCGAAGATGTCGATGCCGACCTTGAACGCCTCGGGTCGGAAGGCCATGGCCGACAGCACCATGTAGCCGCCGTAGCTGCCGCCGACGATGCCGATGCGCTCGGGGTCGATGACGCCGGTGCCGGCGAGATAGGTCTTGGCCTCGATGCAGTCCCACAGCGGCTCGCGGCCGTGCTTGCCGTCGTCCGCCGTGAAGAAGGTCTTGCCATAGCCCGAGCTGCCGCGGTTGTTGATGCCCAGCACCGCGTAGCCGTTGTTGGCGAAGTACTGCATCAGCGCCGAGTAGCCGCGCATCGTCTGCCCGCCGGGGCCGCCGTGCACGAAGACGATGGCAGGCACCTTGTGGGTGGGCGAAGCCTCCTTGGGCTGCAGGTAGACCGACGGGATGACCATGCCGTCGAAGCTCTTGAAGCGCACGATGGACGCATCCACCAGTTCGGCCGGGTCGATGTCCTTGGACAGGCTCTGCGTCAGCTGCCTGGGCGCCGCATTGGTGCCCACGTCGGCCACGAACAGGTTGCTGGGCGAGCGGTCGCCGTTGACGTAGAAGGCCATGCGCTTGCCGCTGCGCGAGAAGGCCACGCCGCGCACCTCGCCGCCGGGCAGCTTGGGCAGCGCAATGGGCTGGCCGTCGCGGTACAGGCGCAGCGCGATGCTGGCGTCGGCATTGATGCCGGTGACGCGGTGGTGGCCGTCGCGGGAGTAGTAGCTGTAGACCACATCCCAGTCGGCCTTCTCGACCTCGCGCGTCTTGCCGGTGGCCATCTCGTAGGCGACGACGCGGGTGAACTCGCCGCCGTCGTTGCTGGTCATCAGCAGCTCGCGGCTCTCGGGGTCGAACTCCTGCGCGCTGTACTGGGCCACGCCCTGGTGCTTGGTGATGTGCTTGATCTCGCCGCTCTTCAGGTCGGCCAGGTGCACGTCGCTGTCGGCGGTCGTGTTGGTCTTGCCCAGCGCCAGCCAGCGGCCGTCCCGGCTGATGTCCATGCCCTGCCAGCCGCCTTCGTTCTTGAAGACCAGCGTGCGGGCATAGGTCTTGGCGTCGTAGCGGTAGAGGTCGAAGAACTTCGGGTCACGCTCGTTGGTGGCGACGTAGAAGGCCGTCTCGTCGCCGTTCCAGTCGACGAAACGCGCCTTCAGCTTCTCGCCCGGCGTCAGGTCGCGCTCGCTGCCGTCCAGCTCGCGCACGTACAGATGGTTGAGCTCGTTGCCGGCCTGGTCACGGGTGTAGAGGAAGCGGTCGTCCTTGGGAAAGTAGCCGACGGCGTAGTGACTGTCGGTCTTGGAGTTCGTCAGCTGCACCGGCTTGCCGCCGCCCACCGGCATCGCGTAGACATTGAAGATGCCGCTCTCGTTGCTGTGGAACAGGATGCGGCTCTCGTCCGCCGAGAAGCTGGCGCCGCCGATGTTCACGGTGGCCATGAACTGCTCGATGGTGTAGCGCTTGGCCGGTTTCGGCGCCGCCGCGACTGCGGCCGCAGGCTTTTCTGCGGCCATCACGGCCTGCGGCGCGGCGGCCAGCAGCGCCAGGGACGCGACGAGGGTCAGCAAGGGTCGGCTCATGGCGTCTCCGTTCAATGAAGTGGGCAGACTCTAGCCAGCATCGTCGCCGACGCCATCAGGGTTGTGACGAAGCGGCGGATCCGAGGGACAGACGGTTCAGAGCATGGGCTCGCCCGCCACGTAGCAGGCGGCGAGGTTGCGCTCGTCGGCCAGCGTCATCCACGCGAACACGCGCTCGTGCAGCTCGCGGGCCACGCCGTCGCGCAACTGGGCCACGGGGCCTTGCGACCAGTGCCAGACGCAGATGTCGGCCGTCTGACCCACCGACAGGCCGCCGATCTCGTGGCCCAGCCGCAACGCCTCGGCCGCGCCGCGCGTGGCGGCGTGCAGGCCGGCCCAGGCGGTGAGGCGTTCGCCGCGCAAGGCCTGGATCTTGTAGGCGTCCTGCAGGTTGCGCTGCAGGCTCAAGCTGGTGCCGCCGCCCACGTCGCTGGCCAGGCTGACGTTGAAGGACGCGCCGGGCCAGTCGAACAGCCCGCTGCCCAGGAACAGGTTGCTGGACGGGCAATGCGCCACCTGCGCGCCACGGCTGGCCAGCAGCCGCTTGTCGGCCTCGTCCAGCCAGATGCCGTGGGCCAGCACGGCGCGCTCGTGCACCAGGCCCACGCGCTCGTAGACGTCCAGGTAGCTGCGCGCATCGGGGTACAGCTCGGCCACCCAGGCGACCTCGGCGCGGTTCTCGGCCACGTGGGTCTGCATGTAGAGACTGGCGTCGGCGCGGCACAGCGCGCCGGCCATGGCGAGCTGCTCCGGCGTGCTGGTGGGGGCGAAGCGCACGGTGACGGCGTAGGCCAGCCGGTCGCGGCCGTGGAAGCGGTCGATCAGGTCGATGCAGTCCCGCTCGGCCTGCACGACGTCGTCACGCAGGCCGTCCGGCGCGTGGCGATCCATCAGCACCTTGCCGGTGACGAGGCGCATGCCGCGCCGGGCCGCGCCGTCGAACAGCGCCTCGGCCGAGGTCTTGTGCACGGTCGGGAACACCACCGCCGACGTGGTGCCGCTGGCCAGCAGCGCGTCCAGGAACACCTCGGCGCCGACGCGACTGCGCTCGGGGTCGGCGAACGCGCATTCGGCCGGGAAGGTGTAGCGCTTCAGCCAGTCCAGCAGCTCGGTGCCGTAGGAGGCGATGACCTCCAGCTGCGGGCAGTGCACGTGCGTGTCGATGAAGCCGGGCAGCACCAGGTGGCCGGCATGGTCCTTGCGGACCCAAGTGTCGTCCGGTGCTGCCGCCTGGCGCCCGACGATGCGGCCGTCCTCGATCAGCAGCCAGTGGTCGCGGTCGAAACGCACCGCGGGCGAGGCGGTGTCGCCCCAGGCCGGTGCGGCGGTGAAGTCCAGCAGATCGCCCCGCAAGGCCCATCGGCGCGGACTCTGAACGAATTTTTCCTGGTTAGTAAAACTCATGTGGCAATTCTGAGGCAACGCCCGACAATTCGGCGCAGCATGAATACCCGACACAACACTCGACCTGTGCGCTTTTTCCACCGCGGCGAGATCGTCGAGGTGGCCCACCTGCCGCCGACGACCACCGTCCTGCAGTACCTGCGCGAGCATGCCGGCTGCACCGGCACCAAGGAAGGCTGCGCCGAAGGCGACTGTGGCGCCTGCACCGTCATCCAGGGCGAGCTGGGCGCAGACGGCGAGTTGCAGCTGCGCAACGTCAACGCCTGCACGCAGTTCCTGCCCACGCTGGACGGGCGCGCGCTGCTGACCGTGGAAGATGTCGGCAGCCCCGGCCAGCTCAACCCCGCCCAGCAGGCGCTGGTGGACTGCCATGGCTCGCAGTGCGGCTTCTGCACGCCCGGCTTCGTCATGACGATGACGGCTTGCTACGAGAGCCACCAGGCCGCCGGCACCACGCCCACGCGCCAGCAGCTGGCCGACGCGCTGGCCGGCAACCTGTGCCGCTGCACCGGCTACCGGCCCATCCTGGACGCCGGCGAGCGCATGTTCGACGCCCCCGCCCGCTGCCTGGACCGCGAGCCCATCGTCGACGCGCTGCGCGCGCTGGCCGCCGATACCCCGTTGGACTACAGCCAGGCCGGCGCCCGCTTCCATGCACCGCACAGCATCCACGACCTCGCGCTGCTGCGCGAGACCTGCCCCCAGGCCACGCTGCTGGCCGGCTCCACGGACGTGGGGCTGTGGGTCAACAAGCAGTTCCGCGACCTGGGCGATGTGATCTACACCGGCCGCGTGGCCGAGCTGCGCGAGACCCGCAACGAGCGCGACGGCCTTTGGATTGGCGCGGCCGCGACGCTGGAAGACAGCTGGGCGGCGCTGACCGCCGCCGTGCCGCGCTTGCGCGAGCTGTGGCTGCGCTTCGCGTCGCCGCCGGTGCGCCATGCCGGCACGCTGGGCGGCAACATCGCCAACGGCTCGCCCATCGGCGACGGCGCCCCGGCGCTGATCGCGCTGGGTGCCGACATCATCCTGCGCCGCGGCACGCAGCAGCGCCGGCTCAAACTGCAGGACTTCTACCTGGACTACATGAAGAAGGACTTGCAGCCCGGTGAGTTCATCGAGGCGCTGCACGTGCCGCTGCCGACCAGCGACTGGCGCTTCAGTGCGCACAAGATCGCCAAGCGGCACGACAGCGACATCTCGGCCGTCTGCGCCGTGCTGGCGCTGCGCATCGAGGCCGGCGTCGTGCGCGAGGCGCGCTTCGCCTTCGGCGGCATGGCCGGCATCGTCAAGCGCGCGGCTGCTGCCGAAGCCGCCGTGGTGGGCCAGCCCTGGCGCGAAGCCGCTGCGAAGGCCGCCGCTGCCGCGCTGCCGCAGGACTTCAAGCCCATGACCGACATGCGCGCATCGAGCGCGTACCGGATGAAGGTCGCGCAGAACCTGTTCACCAAGCTGTGGCTGGAGACCGGCGGCGCCCGCGCGGTGCCCATCGGTATCTGGCCATCGATGCAGGAGGAGCCGGCATGAACAAGCCTGAACTGCTGCCCGGGCTGCAGCCGGTGGTCGGCACGTCCACGCCGCACGAGTCCGCCCACCTGCACGTCAGCGGCGCGGCGCCCTATACCGATGACCTGCCCGAGCCAGCCGGCACGCTGCATGCGGCGCTGGGCCTGTCGCCCCTCGCGCATGGCAGGCTGCTGAGCGTCGACGTGGCACGCATCCGGCGCATGCCCGGCGTCGTCGCCGTGCTGACCGCAGCGGACATCCCGGCGGAGAACAACTGCGGCCCGCTGTTGCACGACGACCCCATCCTCGCGGCCGACGAGCTGCGCTATGTCGGCCAGCCGGTGTTCGCCGTCATCGCGACGGACCGCGAGCTGGCGCGGCGCGCGGCGGGGCTGGCGAAACAGGTCATCCAGGCGGAGCCGCTGCCGCCGGTGCTGACGGCGCTCGCGGCCCACGCCATCGGCCAGTACGTGTTGCCGCCCATGCACCTCACGCGCGGCGAGCCGGCCGAACACCTGGCCACCGCGCCGCACCGCCTGCAAGGTACCTGGAGCCTGGGCGGCCAGGAACAGTTCTACCTGGAAGGCCAGATCAGCCTGGCCGTGCCGCAGGAAGGCGGCGAGGGCCTGCTCGTGCACTGCTCCACGCAGCACCCGAGCGAGATGCAGCAACTCGTGGCGCATTGCCTGGGCTGGCACGCCCACCGCGTCGTCGTGCAGTGCCGGCGCATGGGCGGGGGCTTTGGCGGCAAGGAAAGCCAGTCGGCGCTGTTCGCCTGCGTGGCCGCCATCGCGTCGCTGAAGCTGAAAAAGCCCGTCAAGCTGCGCGTGGACCGCGACGACGACTTCCTCGTCACCGGCCGGCGTCACGGCTTCGACTACCGCTGGGACGTGGGCTTCGACACCGACGGCCGCATCCTCGCCGCCGACATCGACCTGGTCTCCAACGCCGGCCACAGCGCCGACCTGTCCGCGCCGGTCATGGCCCGCGCGCTGTGCCACTTCGACAACGCCTACTGGCTGCCGCACATCGCCATGCACGGCTACTGCGCGAAGACGAACACGCAGAGCAACACCGCCTTCCGCGGCTTCGGCGGGCCGCAGGGCGCCATCGCCGTCGAGATGATCCTGGACGGCATCGCCCGCCAGCTCGGCGTGGATGGCACCGTCGTGCGCGAGCGCAACTTCTATTCGCGCGGCAACGACGTGACGCCCTACGGCCAGCCCGTCGAGGAGCTGCACGCCGAGCCACTGACGGCGCAACTGCTGGCCAGCAGCCGCTACGCCGAGCGCCGTGCCGAGATCGCCGCGTTCAATGCGGCGAGCCCGGTGCTGAAGAAGGGTCTGGCCTTCACGCCGGTCAAGTTCGGCATCTCGTTCAACGTCGCCCACCTGAACCAGGCCGGCGCGCTGGTGCACGTCTACACCGACGGCTCGGTGCTGGTGAACCACGGCGGCACGGAGATGGGCCAGGGGCTGAACACCAAGGTCGCGCAGGTCGTCGCGCACGAGCTGGGCCTGCCCTTGAGCCGCGTGCGCTGCTCGGCGACCGACACCAGCAAGGTCGCCAACACGTCCGCCACGGCCGCGTCCACCGGCAGCGACCTGAACGGCAAGGCCGCCCAGGACGCGGCGCGCAAGATCAAGGCGCGGCTGACGGCCTTCGCGGCCGAGCGGCTGGGCTGCGCGCCGGAACTGGTGGCATTCGAGGGCGGCCAGGTCAGCGGCGGCGGGCAGAGCGAGTCGTTCGACAGCCTGGTCGCCGCGGCCTACCTGAAGCGCATCCAGCTCTGGAGCGACGGCTTCTACGCCACGCCCGGCCTGCACTGGGACCGCGCCAAGCTGCAAGGCCACCCCTTCTACTACTACGCCTGGGGCGGCGCGGTCTGCGAGGCGCTGGTGGACACGCTGACCGGGGAGAGCCGCATCACGCGCGCCGACCTGCTGCACGACGTGGGCAGCAGCCTGAACCCGGCGCTGGACATCGGCCAGATCGAAGGCGGCTTCATCCAGGGCATGGGCTGGCTGACGATGGAGGAGCTGGTGTGGCACCCGGTCACGGGCCTGCTGACGACGCACGCGCCCAGCACGTACAAGATCCCGACCGCCAACGACTGCCCGCCGGAGTTCCGTACCGAGCTGTTCGGCGTCGCCAATGCCAGCGAGACCATCCACCGCAGCAAGGCCGTGGGCGAACCACCGCTGCTGCTGGGCTTTGCGGCGCTGCTGGCCATCAAGGACGCCTGCGCGGCCTGCGGCCCTGAACGCTGCGACCCGCCGCTGCGCGCCCCAGCCACGGCCGAGGCGGTGCTGGACGCCATCGACGCCGTGCGATGAAAGCCCTGGCCCTCGCGCTGCTGCTGGCGCTCGCGGGCTGCGCGGGCCCGCCCCCCACTCCCGTGCCCGCGCCGCCCATCGTCGCTGTCGAGGCCTGGGGCGGCGCGACGGCCCCGGCGAGCGCCGCACCGCAGCGCATCACCCACATCACGCTGCACCACCAGGGCGAGATCTGGCACGACGGCGCGGACGTGCCGGCCTACCTGCGCCGGCTGCAGCAGTGGTCGCGCCAGACCAAGCACTGGTCGGACATTCCCTACCACTACGTCATCGCACCAGACGGCCGCATCTACGCAGCCCGGCCGCTCGCGCAGGCGGGCGACACCAACACCGAGTACGACCCGCGCGGCCACGCCCTCGTCATGCTGCTGGGCAACTTCGAGGAACAGCAGCCCACGCCCGCGCAACTCGACGCCGCCGTGGCGCTGACCGCGTGGCTGGCGCACACCCACCACCTGGGTGTGGACGCGATCGCCAGCCACAAGGACTTCAGCCACCAGACGGTCTGCCCGGGCAGGAATTTCTACGACGCCTACCTGGCGACGGGCTGGTTCAAGGCCGAGGTGGCCAGGAAGCTCTAGCGCTTCTGCGCCGCCACGACGGCCTGCGTGCGCGAGGCCACGCCCAGTGCCTTCAGCACGGCGGCGACATGGTCCTTCACGGTCTCCACACTGACTCCCAGTTCGCGGGCGATGAGCTTGTTGGACAAGCCCTGCGTCAGCAGGTGCAGCACGTGCTTCTGGCGCGGCGTCAGCGGCAGTTCAGCCCAATCGCCCGGGGTGGGCGCATTCGCGGTCGCAGCGGGCGTCAGCTCGTCGACGCGGGGCTTCAATGGCGGCACATAGGTGCCGCCGGCCAGCACCAGGTGCAGCGCCTGCACCAGCGTGTTCAGGTCGCTGCGCTCGGGCACATAGCCCATGGCGCCCGCGCCCAGCGCCAGCAGCGCCTCCTCGGTGTCGTCGCTGCCGGAGATGACGACCACCGGCAGCAGCAGGTGTTCGCGGTGGATCTGCTGCAGCAGCTCGAAGCCGCCGTCCATGCGCAGGTCCAGCAGCACCAGGCGCGGCTGGGCCTGCACCAGCGCGTCGCGCGCCGCAGCGACGCTGTCCACGCCCAGCACCTGCGCACCGGCGAAATGCTGCTCGATCAGGCCGGTGAGCGCGGCGCGCACCATCGGAAAACCATCGACCAGCAGGACCTGCATCACCCCTCCCTCGTTTAGGGGCTGATGATAGTCAACGCAGCGCCGCCGCCAGCAGCGGTTTGGCCCAGGCCGGGATGCTGCGCAGCGGCGCATGCGCGACGACGCGGCCCGCCTGCATGTGCAGCAGCAGCACCGGCTGCGGTCGGCGCCCCAGGCGCGGGTCGGCCTCGAAGCTGTTGTCGTAGACGCGCAGGCTGGCGAGGTGCGGCATCAGCTTCACGAGGTTGCTGCGGCTGGCGTCGAAGCGTTCGCGCACCTTGGCGGGCGGGATGTCATGCCCGCCCGCCGCCACGCGCGCGGCGATGCGGCGCAGGTGCAGTTCCGGCGTGGCCAGGCCCGCGAACCACATGTGCACTTCGGCGCCCGCCCTGGCGCCTTCGGTCAGCAGCCTGGCGATGCTGGCGCCGCCCAGCGTCGTCTCGAACGCATAGGTCAGACCTTCGGAAAGCGCCTTTTCAAGGCCTTGGCGGCCCAGCGTCCAGGCCTGGCCGTTGGCCTGTTCCGTCGACAAACCCGGCTGCTGCTCGCGCAGCCTGGCGGCGGCGATGTCGGGGTTGAAGAACGCCGCGCCGCTGGCCTGCAACGCCGCGCCGCCCAGCGAACTCTTGCCGGCCCCATTGACGCCGGCCAGCACGAAGAGCCGGGCCGGCACTCAGGCGGCCTTGCGCGCCGGTTTGCGGGGTTTGGCAGCCTTCACGGCCGCAGCGCCAACGGCTTCGGGCGCCATCGCGAAGGCATCCGCCATCGCGTCGCCCTGGCCCTGCATGCGCGCCAGCATCGCGTCGAACTCGCTGCCCAGCGCCCCCAGGTCGGGCTCCGCGGCACGCTGCAGTTCGCGGTAGCGCTCCACGGACATCAGCACATAGGCCGGCTGGTCGTGCTTGGTGATAAGCACCGCACCATGGGCCGCCACGGCGCGGCCGACCTTCTGGATGCCGGCCACCAGCTGCGTGGCCGACACGCTGGGGAGCTGATCGGTGGCAGGCTGATCGAGGATGACGGACATGGCTGCACTCCCGTTGGGTATGCCCCATTTTGCCTAATTTATGGAAATTGGGGAAAACCGGGGTCTCGATGCGCCAAAGACGCGTCAGTGCGCTTCCTCCCAGTTGGACCCCACGCCCACTTCGGCCAGCAGCGGCACCTTGAACTCGGCCACGCCGGCCATCAGGCGCGGCACCTCGGTGCGCATCCAGTCCAGCTCGGCCTCGGGCACCTCGAACACCAGCTCGTCGTGCACCTGCATGATGATCTTGGACTGCTTGCAGGCACGGTCCAGCTCGGCCTGCACGGCCAGCATGGCGAGCTTGATGAGGTCGGCCGCCGTGCCCTGCATGGGCGCGTTGATGGCCTGGCGCTCGGCACCGGCGCGGCGCTGGCCGTTGCCGCCGCGAATCTCCGGCAGATAGATGCGCCGGCCGAACAGCGTCTCGACGTAGCCCTTTTCAGCGGCGCTGGCCTTGGTCTCGTCCATGTAGCGCTTCACGCCGGCAAAGCGGGTGAAGTAGCGGTCGATGTAATCCTTGGCCGCCTTCTGCTCGATGCCCAGCGCCGAGGCCAGGCCGAACGCGCCCATGCCGTAGATGAGGCCGAAGTTGATGGTCTTGGCGTAGCGGCGCTGCTCGCCGGACACCTCCGCCAGCGGCACGCCGAACACCTCGCTGGCGGTCGCCCGGTGCACGTCCTGGCCTTCCTGGAAGGCGCGCAGCAGCCCCGGGTCCTCGCTGATGTGCGCCATGATGCGCAGCTCGATCTGCGAGTAGTCGGCGCTGACGATGCGGCAACCCTCGGGCGCGACGAAGGCCTCGCGCACGCGCCGGCCCTCGGCCGTGCGGATGGGGATGTTCTGCAGGTTGGGCTCGTTGCTGGACAGCCGCCCCGTCACGGCCACCGCCTGCGCGTAATTGGTGTGCACGCGGCCGGTGTGGGCGTTGATCTGCAGCGGCAGCTTGTCCGTGTAGGTGCTCTTGAGCTTGGACAGGCCGCGGTATTCGAGGATCTTGGCCGGCAGCGGGAAGTCCGCGGCCAGCTCGGTCAGTACCTCCTCGTCGGTGGACGGCGCGCCGGTGGCCGTCTTCTTCACGACCGGCAGGCCCAGCTTGGTGAACAGGATGTCGCCGATCTGCTTCGGTGACCCGATGTTGAACGGCTGGCCGGCGATGTCGTAGCACTGCTGCTCCAGCAGCACCAGGCGCTGGCCGATCTCGTGGCTCTGGGACTGCAGGCGCCCGGCGTCGATCAGCACGCCCTGGCGCTCGATGCGCGCGAGCAGCTCGGCCGTGGGCATCTCGATGTCGCGGTAGATGTGCAGCAGGCCCGCATCGACCTCGATCTGCGGCCACAGCACGCCGTGCAGCTGCAGGCACATCTCGGAGTCCTCGCCCGAGTAGGTCGTGGCCTTGTCCACGCTCACCTGCGCGAACGGGATCTGGTGCGCGCCCTTGCCGCACAGGTCTTCGTAGGAGAGGCCCTTGCGGCCCAGGTGGCGCTCGGCCAGCGCTTCGAGGTTGTGGGTCTTGTGCGCTTCCAGCACGTAGCTTTGCAGCAGCGTGTCGTGCTGCACGCCGGCCAGGCGGATGCCGGCATTCGCCAGCACGTGGCGGTCGTACTTCAGGTTCTGGCCGATCTTCTGGGCGGACTCGTCCTCCAGCCAGGGCTTCAGGCGCGCCAGCACCTCGTCGAACGGCAGTTGCTCGGGCGCGTCCGGGCCGCTGTGGCGCAGCGGGATGTAGGCCGCCTCGCCCGGCTTGTCGGCGAAGGAGATGCCCACGATCTGCGCGGCCATCGGGTCCAGCGAGTCGGTCTCGGTGTCCAGCGCGCACAGCGGCGCTGCGCGCAGGCGCGCGATCCAGGCATCGAGCTGCTCGAAGGTCAGGAGGGTGTCGTACTGCCGCGCCAGGCCGTCCGCGCCCGGGGTGGGCGCAGGCTCGTCGAACAGGCCGGGGTCGGCCGCGGGCGAGGCCTTGGCCTTGGGCGCAGCGGCCTCGCCCGTCAGCTCTTCCAGCCAGGCCTTGAAGCCGTTGCGCGTGTAGAACTCGGCGAGCGGTGCCTTGTCCGGCTCGCGAAAGGCCAAGCCCTCCAGCGAGGGCCAGCCGGCCACGTGCTCGGCCAGCTCGCAGTCCACCTTCACCGTGACCAGCTTGCGGCCCATCGGCAGCCAGCCGAGCGCGGCACGCAGGTTCTCGCCGGCCTTGCCCTTGATCGCCGGCGCCGCGGCGATGACGCCATCCAGCGAGCCGTACTCGGCGATCCACTTGGCCGCCGTCTTGGGGCCCACGCCGGGCACGCCGGGCACGTTGTCCACCGTGTCGCCCATCAGCGTCAGGTAGTCGACGATGCGGTCGGGCGCCACGCCGAACTTGGCCAGCACGCCGGCCTCGTCCAGCCGCTCGCCGCTCATCGTGTTGATCAGCTCCACGTCCGGGTTGACGAGCTGCGACAAGTCCTTGTCGCCGGTGGACACGACGACGCGGTGGCCCTGGGTCGCGGCGATGCAGCACAGCGTGCCGATGACGTCGTCCGCCTCCACGCCCGGCACCGTCAGCGTGGGCCAGCCCAGCAGCTTGACGACCTCGTGGATGGGCTCGATCTGCGCACGCAGTTCCGGGGGCATGGGCGAGCGCTGGGCCTTGTACTCGGGGTACCAGTCGTCGCGGAAGGTCTTGCCCGGCGCGTCGAACACGCAGACGGCGTGTTCGGCGCCGATGTCGCTCTGCAGCTTCTTCAGCATGGCCACCATGCCGCGCACCGCCCCGGTGGGCTGCCCCTCGGGCCCGCGCAGGTCGGGCATGGCGTGGAAGGCGCGGTACAGGTAGCTGGAACCGTCGACCAGCAGCAGGATGGGTTTGCTCATGGTGACAGATTGTCCCGCAGCGCCCCGCCTAGAATCGGCAGCATGCGTCGCTTCACCGCCCTCCTCCTGCTCGCCGCCTGCTGCTCGGGCGTCCTGGCCGAACCGCCGCCGGAGCCCAAGGTGGAGCGCACCGTGGCCGAAGACGACCAGGTGCGCATCGAGGAGCTGAAGGTGCGCGGCGAGACCAAGAAGGTCACGGTCAAGAACAAGCTGACCAAGGCACCCGACTACGAGATCGTCGTCAACGACGCGGGCCGCGAGTCGGCCGGCGGCACTGGCACGGGCCTGCCCAAGAGCGGTTCGGGCACGCGGGTCTGGCGAGTGCTCAATTTCTGATGACGCGCGGCCCCCGGGCCGCTTCACCGGACCCCCATGGCCGTTTTCACCGAAGTCAGCGCGAGCCAAGCGCAAGCCCTGCTGGACCACCTCGCCCTCGGGCAGCTCACGTCGTTGCGCGGCATCGGCGCGGGCATCGAGAACACGAACTACTTCCTGGACTGCCAGGACGCCGGGCAGAGCAGCCGCTACGTGCTGACGCTGTTCGAGCGCCTGACGGCCGAGCAGCTGCCGTTCTACCTGCGGCTGATGCAGCACCTCGCGCGCCGCGGCATCCCGGTGCCGGAGCCGCATGCCGACGCCGCAGGCGAGATCCTCTTCCACGTGGCGGGCAAGCCCGCCGCCCTGGTGGACCGCCTGCACGGCGGCCACCAGCTCGCGCCGGACGCCTTCCATTGCGGCCAGGTCGGCGCGACGCTGGCGCGCATGCACCTGGCGGGGCAGGACTTCGCGCTGCACCAGCCCAACCTGCGCGGCCTGCCCTGGTGGCGCGAGGTGGTGCCGCAGATCCTGCCCTTCGTTGACGCCAACGAGGCCGAGTTGCTGCGCAGCGAGCTGGCCTACCAGGAGCAGCTCGCCGCATCGGCCGAGTACGCCCAGCTCGTGAAGCTGCACTCGGGGCCCATCCACGCCGACCTGTTCCGCGACAACGTGATGTTCGAACCCGGCGAGCGCCCGGGACGCGAGCGGCTGACGGGCTTCTTCGACTTCTACTTCGCCGGTGTCGACACTTGGCTGTTCGACCTCGCCGTGTGCCTGAACGACTGGTGCATCGACCTCACGGATGGCCGCCTCGTGGAGGACCGCGCGGCCGTGTTCGTGGCGGCCTATGAGAGCGTGCGGCCGCTGTCGGGCGCCGAGCACCGGCTGCTGCCGGCGCTGCTGCGCGCCGCGGCGCTGCGGTTCTGGGTGTCACGCCTGTTCGACCTGCACCAGCCGCGCCAGGCCAGCCTGCTGAAGCCGCACGACCCGCGCCATTTCGAGCGCGTGCTGCGCGAACGCATCGCCCAGCCGTGGCACGCACTGCACGGGGGGGCAGCCTCGTGACCATGCAACTGCACCTGCAACAGGTACCGGCCCGCAACGGCCGGCTGTGGATACGCCACGGCTTCAAGATCTTCCAGCGCCAGCCGCTGGCCTTCTCGGGGCTGTTCGGCCTGGTGCTGCTGGTGACCACGCTGCTCGGCGCGCTGCCCGTCATCGGCCTGACGCTGGGGCTCATGACCATTCCGCTGTGCTCGCTGGGCTTCATGCTGGCCACCCATCTCGCGCTGCAGCGCAAGATGCCCAACGTGGGCGTCTTCATCGCGCCGCTGCGCCTGACACCGCAGCGGCGCAACCAGCAACTGATCCTGTGCGGCAGCTTCGCGCTGCTGATGGTGGGCCTGCTGGTGGTGGGCGACCTGATCGACGGCGAGGTGGCGCGCCAGTTGATGGACCTGATGAAGAGCGGCGCCGACGCCGAGGCCATCGCGCCGCTGGCCACCGACCCACGCATCATCTGGGGCTCGCTGTTGCGCGTCGGCGGCTTCGCGCTGCTGTCCGTGCCCTACTGGCATGCGCCCGCGCTGGTGCATTGGGGCGGCCAGAACGCGCCGCAGGCGCTGTTCTCCAGCACGCTGGCGCTGTGGCGCAACAAGGGCGCGTTCGCGCTGAACGCGCTGCTGTGGTCCGCGCTGGTGCTGGCCATCAGCGGCAGCATCAGCCTGGTGTTCGGCCTGCTGGGCCTGATGCAGGTCGCGCCGGTGGTGCTGCTGGTGTGCATGCTGACGCTGGCGACCGTGTTCTACGTGTCGCTGTACTTCAGCTTCGTCGACTGCTTCATGTTCGGCGCGCCGCCGGGCCTGCTGGACGACGACAAGGCCTGAGCGGGCCGGGACGCCCCGGCGCCAGGACACCGCCCCGCCGGGTTTCACGCGGGCGACATGCAAGCGACCTAGATTGTCGTGCTTTGTCACTGCACGCGCAGCCGCTGTCGCCCCATGTCTCAAGCCAACGCCCTCCATCGCCGCCAGGCCCTCAAGTTCCTCGGCGCTCCCCTGATGCTGCCCCTGGGCGGCACCGCCGTCGGCAGCCTGCTGACCGCCTGCGGCGGCGGCGGCGATGACGCCCAGCCCCGGGCCACGTTCATGTCGGCCAGCTTCGTCGCCATGGCGGCGCCCAGCCTGGCCACACCGGCCGACATGGCCAAGACGCTGGTGAACTCCACGTTGACGGTCAAGCTCAGCGACGGCAGCACGCAAGGCTTCTCGCTGGCCTACGCGCCCTTCTTCACGACCGGCGACCTCGTGCCGGACGGCAAGGGCGGCACGCTGCTGGCCGGCGGCTATGTCGACTTCGCCGGCAAGCCCATCGTCGACACGACGGTGGCCGGCAAGGAGCGCCAGTTCTTCAGCGACTCGCCCGACGGCACCTCGCTGCTCAAGCTCGACAACCCGACCGTGTCGGGCATCAAGGGCAAGGCCGTGTTCGCCGTCGTGCAGTTCGAGTACACGACCTGGGCGCAGGACGGCAAGACCGACATGTACGGCAAGCTGCCCTCCCCCATCGCCGTGCTGACGCTGGACCAGGACCAGACAACCGGCAAGCTCTCGCTGGTGAAGTACCACAACGTGGACACCGCGCCCGCCATGGGCCTGTGGATCACCTGCGGCTCCAGCCTGTCGCCCTGGGGCACGCACCTGTCCAGCGAAGAGTACGAGCCCGACGCCTTCACCATCGCGTCCAACACGATGTTCAAGGCCTACAGCCAGAACCTGTTCGGCGACGCCGCCAAGGCCAACCCCTACCACTACGGCCACCTGCCCGAAGTCACGGTCAACCCCGACGGCAGCGGCACCATCAAGAAGCACTACTGCCTGGGCCGCATCTCGCACGAGCTGATCCAGGTCATGCCCGACAACCGCACGGCCATCATGGGCGACGACGCCACCAACGGCGGCTTCTTCATGTTCGTGGCCGACAAGGAGAAGGACCTCTCCGCCGGCACGCTGTACGTGGCCAAGTTCGGCGCCGGCTTCTCGCTGGACCCGGCCGCCGCGGGCGCGCCCATCAGCTGGATCAAGCTCGGCGCGGCCACCAGCGCCGAGATCAAGGCCCTGGCCGACACGCTCAAGGCCACGGACATCATGGACGTGTCCAACACCGACCCGGCCGACGCCACGTTCACCAAGATCTGGTTCAGCGGCAAGGTGCAGTGGGTGCGCGTGAAGCCCGGCATGGACAAGGCCGCCGCCTTCCTGGAGACGCACCGCTACGCCGCGCTCAAGGGCGGCTCCATGGCCTTCACCAAGATGGAAGGCACGACCGTCAACATCAAGGACAAGGTCGCCTACTCCGCGCTGCAGAACATGCAGAGCTCCATGGTCAAAGGCAATGCCGCCTACAACGCCGACTACAACATCGGCATCGACAAGGCCCTGAACGCCGGTGGCGTGCTCGCGCACACGCTGAGCACGGGCCAGAAGGACACGGCAGGCGCGGCGATCACGAGCGACTGGGTGCCCTCGCTGACCAAGACGCTGCTGATCGGCGAAGACCTCGCCACCGCCGACGCTTTAGGCAACCTGGCCAACCCCGACAAGATCGGTGCACCGGACAACCTGAAGTTCTCCGAGAAGCTGCGCACCCTCTTCATCGGCGAGGACAGCAGCTACCACGTCAACAACTTCGTCTGGGCCTACCACGTGGACACCAAGGCGCTGACCCGCCTGGTCTCCATGCCGTCGGGCGCCGAGGCCACCGGCCTGGGCGTGGTGGACGACCTGAACGGCTGGACCTACATCACCAGCAACTTCCAGCATGCCGGCGACTGGGGCACGCCGCTGCACAACGTCGTCAAGGCCACGCTGGACCCGCTGGTGCGCGCCAATTACAAGGACCGTTTCGGCGCGCAGGTGGGCTACCTGACCGGCGCGGCGACCAGCGTCAAGCTGGACAAGATCGGCTGATGGGACAGCCGCCGGTGCGGCAGGCGCCGCACCGGCGTGTCACGCCAGGGCTGCACGAGCAGCCCTTTTCCGTTGGCCGCTGCGTTTGCTGTGACCTGCCCCGCCCGCAGCGTCGGCGGGGCTCCACGGCCGCCGCGTCAGCGCGGCTCGGCAGCCGCTGGCGCCTCGTCGTCGGGCTCGCGGGCCGCGTCGGCACTCAGCTCGCCCGTGCCCGCATGGCGGCGCTGGCGGTCCTGCTGCTTGCCCAGCGCCGATTCGATCGCCCGCTTCAGCTTGTCGGCCGCACCCGCGATCGCCAGGTGCAGGCTCTCGGCCTGGTGGCTGACCGCGACGTTCTTCAACCCCAGCACGCGCGCCTCCAGCAGGCAGCGCATGTCGTCGGGGCCCGATTTCTCGCCGCTGTTGGTGTCGCCCAGGTGCGCCTGCACATGCGTCACCTGCCCCTCGCAATGGCCCACGGCGCCGCGGATGACGCCCTCGACATGCTCGATCAACGCCTCGCGGCCCTCCACATGGTTGTCGGTCTCGACCTGCACCTGCATCACATTTCCTTTCGGCGCCCGGACATCGAGCGCTTCCGGGGAGAGGGGCAAGCGGCATGCCGTGAGGTCGTTCGAAGATGCGTTTCACAGGTCAGACAGGCCGCAGTGGAACTCGACCAACCCTGCGCCCCGCCATGCATGGTGACCGCGGGGAGTAATGAGCCCTGCTGAGCGGTTGATATCTGGGCCCGCACCGAAACCCGAGTGCAACAAGGCCGCCTGTCGAGGTGAAGTCTGGTCTCTGTGGCGCTGCATCGAACCAGAATTCAGGTCTTGAGGAAAAAAGCGAAGGTAAGTATCGAAAACAGCCGAACCCAATTGATTGATTAACCGGGAAGTCCCTGTAAGAAAGGGTTAGGCCTCGCGTCGAGGCTCACGAGCCCTACGTCTTCCCGCAGATCGCGCCCCAGTTCGTCACGCCCTACCGGATGACGGGCAAGCGCGGCAAGAGCGATGCTGCCGCGACCTGCGAAGCCACCCAACGCCCGCCCATGCGCCTGGGCATGACATCCGCAGGCCCGCGCCGGGTCTACCTCAGCGCAGCGCTGCGCAATAGCCCTGGGTGTCCGCCTTCGCAAACGCCTGCGCGCGGTCCAGCGCGCGCAGCAGGTTGCCGCCCCAGATGCCGGCGATCTGCGTTTCGCTGTAGCCGGCCTGCATGAGCCGCTCGGTGATGCGCGGCAGTTGCGCCACATCCTCCAGCCCCGCCAAGCCACCGCCGCCGTCCCAGTCCGCACCGATGCCGACGTGGTCCGGGCCGACCAGCGCCAGCACATGCTGCAGGTGCTTCATGAAGTCGTCCAGGCTGGCCTGGGCCTTGGGGTAGCGCCGCTCGACCTCGCCGATCTCCGCGGCCAGCGCCTGGTACTGCGCCGGCGGCAGCGCGGCCATGCGGCGCAGCTGTGCATACAGCGGCTGAAGCGCCGCGGCACGGCGCGGGTCGTCCTTGCGCTGCGACAGGTAGCTGCTGTACAGCGCCACCTGCACCACGCCACCCTTTTGCGCCAGGCGCAGCAGGCGCGCGTCGTCGAGGTTGCGGCGGTGGTCGGTCACCGCGCGGCTGGCGGAATGCGACAGCACGATGGGCACGGGCGACGTGTCGAGCAACTGGTCGAACACCTCGTCCGATGCGTGCGAGGCGTCGAGCAGCACGCCCAGGCAGTGGGCGCGGCGCACCAGCGCCCGCCCGGCCGGGCTGAGGCCGTGCCACTCGGGCGCGTCCGTGGCCGAGTCGGCCAGGTCGTTGTTGCGGGCGTGCACCAGCCCGAGCATGCGCAGGCCGTGGCGCTGGTAGGTGTCCAGCAGGGCCGTGTCGGCGGCCAGGGGTGCGGCGTTCTCCATGCTGATGAACACCGCATGGCGCCCCTCACCGGCCAGGCGCCGGGCGTCTTCGCTGTCCAGGGCCAGGCCAAACTGCCGCGGGTGGCGCGCCACCAGGTCGTTCAGCCGCATCAGCTGCGCCAGGCCATGCTCGACGGCGGCGACCTGCCCCTGCGGGTCGCGGCTGCCCTGGGGCGTGTAGATGGCCCAGAAGGCGCCGTCCAGGCCGCCTTCGCGCAGGCGCGGCCAGTCCACCTGCGACAGGTCGCGGGCCGCATCGTGGCGCTCCAGGATGTTCCAGCCGGGCCGCTCCAGCAGCCGCGCCGTGTCGATGTGGCTGTCCAGCACCAGCACGCGCCGGTGCAGCGCCAGCGCGGCCTCGGACACCGGCGCGGCACTCAGGGGCAGGCAGGCCAGCAGGCCGAGGGCCGCCAGCGCGGCGCGCATGCTCATGGCGAAGCCGCGAACAGCAAGGCGGCGGCTCGCTCCGGCTCGTGGGCCACGGCAAGCAGCCGTTCGGCCAGCGGCGCCGGGCACAGCGCGCCGAGCTTGGCGCGGAACAGCGCCTGGCGGCCGGCGGCATCCAGCCCGTGCTGCGGGCCCTCGCAGGCCTGGGCGTCGATCTCCTGGTCGCCCTGGAACAGCCTGACCACGGCCGGAAAGCCGCCGGTGGCCCGCTGCTGCGCGCTCAGCTCGGGGCTGGCGTGCAGCTCCACCCGCTGCATGAGGGCCTGCACGGCCGGGTCGCCCAGCGCCGCGACCTCGAAATCAGCCAGCCCCGAGCGCGCGCGCACCAGCGCGCTGCCCACTGCATAGGGCAGGCTGAAGCGCGCCGCCAGCGAGTTGCCGATGTTGCGCGTGGACAGCGAGCTGGCGCTGCCCTGGTTGACCTCGATGCGCACCTTGTCGATGCGCGCCAGCGGCACCCGCTCGGTCAGCATCAGCGCGGCGCGGATGGCCGACTGGCAGCCGAAGCAGGCCGGGTAGGGCTTGATCTCGTAGGCGCCCAGGTCGGCCGCGAGCGCGTCGCCGAGCAGCGCCTGCGGCTGCTCGGTGCCGAAGCCGAAACTGGCCAGCCAGCCATGCTCGCCGGTCAGCGGCTGGCGCGGCCCGTCGCCGCCCGCTTCGGCGAGTTGCAGCGCCTGCACGGCATGGCGGGCAGCGAAGCCGACGGCGAAGTCCTTGTCCGCGCTGTAGCTGCCGACCTGCGGCGACAGCGACGACAGCAGGCCGGCGCTCAGCGAGCTGGCGCAGATCGCCACGCTGTTCAAGGCCACGTCCTCGTCGTCGCTGACCAGTGCTGCGGCGCCCAGCGCGGCGGCAATGGGCGCCACCACCGACGTGGTGCGGAATCCCGCCGTGCCGGTGCGGTGCCCGCGGCCCAGCGCTTCGGCCAGGCGGATGTTGGCCGCGAAAGCCACCCACAGCGCACGCAGCAGGCGCTCGCCATCGATGCCGCGCTGCTCGGCCAGCGCCAGCAGCGCCGGCACGATGACCACCGCCGCATGGCCGTTGTTGCGCGGGTTGATCAGCACTTCCTGGAAGTCCAGCGCCTCGGCAGCACAGCCGTTGAGAAACGCGGCGTCGGCCGGCGTGCTTCGGTAGTCGGCGCCCCAGACCGCGCAGCCATCGGCCTGCGGCGTGGCCATCGCGCGGTCGACGCGGGTGCCGCCAACCTGCTCGCGGCGCGCATGGCTGGCGATGGCGACGGTGTCGGCGAGCAGCACGCCGAGCACCTCGCGCACTTTCGCGGGCGGCGTGCGTTGCAGCAGCGCCAGGTGGTTGCCGACCCACTGTCGGTCCAAGGTCATCGTCATCAGTCCACTCCGTTGGCCATGAAGCCGCCGTCGATCACAAAGTCGCAGCCGTTGGCGTAGGCCAGCGCGGGCTCGGCCAGCGTGCGGATGGCGTGGCCGATCTCCGCGGGCGCCGCCAGCCGCCGTGCCGGGATGCGCGCGAGCAGCTTCTGCTCGTCCAGGCGCCCGGCCTCCAGGGCGCGCTCCACCATCGCGGTACGCGTGTAGCCCGGGCTGACGGAGATGGCACGCACGCCATGCTCGGCGAAGTCCAGCGCCAGCACTTCGGTGAGCGCCACCACGCCGGCCTTGCTCGCCACATAGCTGGCGCGCCCGGGGCCGGAGCGGTGGGCGACGAAGGAGGCGACGTTGATGATGAGCCCGGCGCCCGCCGCCTTGAGCGCGGGGAAAGCGGCCTGGCAGCAATAGAAGGTGCCGCTGAGGTTGGTGTCGATCACCGCGCGCCAGTCCTCCACGGCCAGGCTGGCCGCGTGGCCGCGGCGGGCGATGCCGGCGCAGTTGACCAGCACGTCCAGCGGCTGCAGCGACGCGGCGGCGGCCTTCACGGCGGCGGGGTCCCGGATGTCCACGGCGTGGACGGGGAAGTCCGCGCCGGCTGCACCGTGCAGGTCCCAGCCCAGCACCTGGTCGCCGCCTTCGAGGAAGGCCTGCGCCACGGCCTGGCCGATGCCGCTGGCAGCGCCGGTGACCAGCACGCGGCGCAGCGGCGTGGTGGACGTTGAAGGATTCATAGCAAAGCTCCCTGTTCGATCAAAGCCTGTTGCACCGCCTGCAGCGGCGCGCGGCATGCGAAGGACGACAGCGCGGCCGCCACGCCGGCGGCATGGCCGGTGGCGAAGGCGCAGCCCATCACGCGCACGGAGCCGAAGGCGGCGTCGTCCGCGCCGATGCTGCTGCCGGCCAGCCAGAGGTTGCCGTGCGCGTCGGGCTGCAGCGCGCCGTAGCGCACGTGGAACCAGTCGTCGCCGGCGATCGGGCGGTACTCGGTGACGCCCGCGCGCGGATGCAGCTCACCGGGCCAGCCCGAACGGGCGATGCCGTCCAGGTGGCGGCGCGCGTGCAGCAGGTCGTCGAGCAGGGCATCCTGCTGCGAGCCGATGTGCCAGGTGGCGCGCACGCCCAGCGCCGGGCCGGTGACGTCCAGCCGGGCATGGGCGAAGCCGGGCACGCAGCGGCGCAGCGACAGCAGGTAGTCGTGGGCGATGGCGCGCGCCTGCATCTCGGCCTGCGTCAGGCTCTGGGTGGACGCGTCCGCCAGCTCGACATCGACCATCATGGCCCAGCAGGCATCGCTCCAGGGCAGTGGCACGAAGTAGCCGCCATTGGCGCGGGCCAGCGGCGTGCCGGTGCGTTGCTCGTAGTCCAGCGCGGCACGGCGCAGGTCGTCCCTGTCGTAGGCGCAGGCAGTGTCCAGCCCGGACAGCCGCGCCGTCAGCGTGGCCGCCTGGCGGCGCGGGCGCATGCGCTCGGGCCAGGCCAGCGCCGCGAGGTTGGCGTTGCCGGTGGCGTCCACCCACTGCGCCGCGCGCACCTCGAACAAGCCTTGCGGGTCGGCGCAGAGCAGGCTGTCGATGCGGCCGCCCTGCGCTTGCACCGCCACCGCGCGGCAATGCAGCAGCGGCTCGACGCGGGCGGCCAGCACCAGGCCGTCCAGCGCGCGCTTGAGCCGTTCCGGGTCGAGCAGGATGATCCAGTTGCCCGAGCTCTGCGGCCGGGGCGTCACGTCGTGGCCCAGCGCCTGCAGGGCGTCCAGCGCCTGCTGCCCGACGCCGGCGACCACCTGCTGCGGCCGGCTGCCGCGCGTGTGGAAGCCGCAATAGGCCTGCACGCCGGCCACGGTGGCGGTGCCGCCGAGAAAGCCATAGGCCTCGATCAGCGCCACCTTGGCCCCGCAGGCCGCAGCACCCAACGCGGCGGCCACGCCCGCCGCGCCGCCCCCCACCACCGCGAGGTCGAACCTCAGAGGATCGCGCCGGGCGCTCACAGCACCTTGTCCAGGAAGGCGCGCGTGCGGGCATCGACCGGGGCGTTGAAGACGTCCTTCGCGACGCCATGCTCCACCACCCGGCCCTGGTCCATGAAGTACAGGTAGTCGGCCACCTCGCGGGCGAAGCGCATCTCGTGGGTGACGAGCAGGCAGGTCATGCCGTCGGCGGCGATCTCCTGGATCACGCCGAGCACTTCCTTGACCGTCTCGGGGTCCAGTGCCGCGGTGACCTCGTCGAACAGCATCACCTCCGGCTGCATGCACAGGCTGCGCGCGATGGCCACGCGCTGCTGCTGCCCGCCGGACAGCTCACCGGGATAGGCGTTCTCCTTGCCGGCCAGGTGCACCTGGGCCAGCAGCGCGCGGGCCTGCGCCTGGACCTCGCCGCGCTCGCGGCCCAGCACCTGGATGGGCGCCATCATCACGTTCTGCAGCACCGTGCGGTGCGGGAACAGGTTGTAGCCCTGGAACACGATGCCCACGCGGCGGTGCAGGGCCTGCGTGTCCAGCCGCGGGTCATCGACACGGGTGTCGCCGACCCGCACGCTGCCGCCGTCGATGCGCGTCAACGCGTTGATGCAACGCAGCACCGTGCTCTTGCCGGAGCCGGACGGGCCGATGATGCAGGCCACTTCGGAACGCCCCACGGCCAGGTCCACGCCGTTGAGCACGGCCGTGGTGCCGAAGGACTTGCGCACGTCCCGCAGTTCGATGAACGGGGATTCGAGGTCACGGATTTTCACGGGCGACTACCTGCCTGCGTGGCGGCGCTCGAGAGCGCGCGCCAGCATGGAAATGGGAAAGATGTAGAGGAAGAACGCCAGCAGCACGACGCCGTACACCGGCAGCAGCAGCTCGGTGCGCGCCTCGGCGGCCAGCACCTCGCGGGCCACGCTCAAGCCCTCGCTGACGCCCACCAGGCTGCCCAGCGCAGTGGACATGGTGACGACGCAATACAGGCCCATCGCCGGCGGCAGCATCAGCCGCGTGGCCTGCGGCAGGATCACCCGCCACAGGCGCGCGGCGCGGCTGTAGCCCAGCGCCGTGGCGGCCTCCCACTGCGCCAGCGGCACAGCGCGCAGCCCGCCGCGGACGATCTCGGCGAAGTTGCCGGTGGCCGGCAGCGTCAGGGCCAGCACCGCCTTGAGCCAGGCCGGAAACGGCCAGCCGTTGCCGACCGGCAGCTCGTAGGGCAGCGACTGCATGACGAAGAACATCACCACCAGCCACGGCGCGTTGCGCAGCAGTTGCGTGAGCCAGCTCGCCGGGCGGCTGACGGCCGCCGACGGCGCCAGCTGGGCCGCGCCCAGCAGCGTACCGAGCACGCAGGCCAGCGCCATGGCCAGCGCGCCCATGCCGAGGTTGACCAGCAGCCCGCGGCCCATCAGCGGCAGCCACGGCAGCAGCGTGTCGATGACGTTCACAGCCCCACCCCCGGCAGCTTGAGGCGGCGCTCCAGGCGCGACAGGCCCGCGACCAGCAGCGCCATGAGGCCCAGGTAGGTCAGCAGCACCAGCAGCATCATCTCCAGCACGTTGTTGCGGTCACTCCAGATCTCCTGCGCGCTGTAGAGCACCTCGGGCACCGCCACGGCATAGGCGATGGACGTGCCCTTGATCAGCTGCACCAGGTTGTTGCCCAGCGCCGGCAGGCTGGCGCGCAGGGCCAGCGGCAGCTCCACGTGGCGCAGCCGGCCCCAGCGCCCATAGCCCAGCGCCAGCGCGGCCTCGCGGGTGGCCTGCGGCACGGCATGGAAGCCGGCGCGGAACACCTCGACGGCGAACGCGCCGTAATGCAGGCTGATGCACAGCGCCGCGAGCGGGAAGGCATCGGCATACCAGGGCGGCGCGGCGCCGGGCTGGGCATGGCGCAGCAGCGAGCCGACGCCGAAATACAGGAAGTACAGCTGCGCCAGCGTCGGCGTGTTGCGCAGCAGTTCGACATAGCCCAGCACCAGCCAGCGCAGCGGCCACGGGCCGCGCGTGGCCAATGCGCCGGCCAGGCCGATGACGCAGGAGACCGCCATGCACAGCAGCGCCAGGCGCAGCGTGGTGAGCACGCCGCCGAAGAACAGCCCGGCCGACCAGCCGTCGTAGAAGACGCTGAAGTTCCAGCCGCTGCGCTGGTAGAGCTGCGCGAAGGCGTCCGTCACCTGGTGCAGCACGCGCGGCACGCCCTGGTCGTCGAGCCCGCCGCGCGGCGCATCCGGCGCCTGCAGCACCGGCTTGTGCGGCAGGCCGTAGCGCGACTCCAGGCGCTCCAGCAGCCCTTCGCTGCGCCAGCGCCGCGCATAGCCGTCCAGCAGCGCGCGCAGCTCGGGGTCGCCATGGGCGATCGCCATGCTCCAGGGCGCCTCGAAGATGGGCGGCAGCACGATGGCGAAGTCCGACCACTGCGCCGAATCGTTCAGGCGCAGGCGGGCCACGGCCTCGTCCATCACCTGGCCCACGCAGCGGCCGTCGCGCATCGCCTGGGCGCTCTCGGTGAGGCCGGCGAAGGCCAGGATGCGCACGCCGTAGCGCTCGGCCACGGCCTGGTTGTAGGTCGAGCCGTGGCTGCTGCACACGGCCTGGCCGCGCAGGCTCTCCCAGCTCGCCGGGGCGTTCTCGCGGCGGGCGAGCAGCACGGCGCCGGAGCTGTAGAAGTTGGGCGTGACGAAATCCACCAGGCGCCGGCGCTCGGCGGTCACGCTGAAGCCGGTGATGATCAGGTCGCACTTGCCCTGGTCGAGGAACACCACGCGGTTGGCGCCGCTGGTGGGCACCGTGTCCCGCCGCAGCGGCTGGCCGAGTTCGAGCGACAGGCGCTGGCGGATGTCCTCCGCCAGGTCGATGTTGAAGCCGCGCGCCTCACCGCTAGGGCTGAGGTACGCGAACGGCCGGTTCTCGACGTTGGTGCAGACGTTGAGCACGCCCTTGGCGGCGATGCGCTGCAGCACCGGCCCGGCCTGGGCGCCGAAGCCCAGGGCCAGCGCGAGGGCGCCAGCCAGGCCGAGCGCCCAGCCTTTCACCATTGGTAGCTGGCCTTGGCGTAGTAGAAGGCGCCATTGATGCCGAACGGCGAGTAGGAGATGTACCTGACGTTCTGGTCACCCGGGTTGTTCAGCGCGTTGCGCTTGTCCGGGTAGACGTCGGCGATGTTGTCGCTGCCGACGGTGAACTCCCAGTTCTCGCCGCGGTAGCTGGCCGACAGGTCGAGCACCCACTTGGCACGGTAGGTCTGGTCCAGCGTGGGCCCGGAGTTGCTGATGGCGACGAACTTGCCGTAGCGCACGAGGTTGCCGTGCACGCCCCAGGGGCCGAGGCCGTAGTCGGTGGCCAGCGACAGCTTGCTGCGCGGCGTGCTGTCGGTGAGCACGCCGTACTGGTCGCGGCGGTCGATGCGCAGCAGCGTCAGGCCGTTCTGGCTGAGCACCGCCGGGTTGGGCTTCACGTCCGTCACCCGCGTGCGCGCGTAGGAGTAGCCCAGCGAGTTGCTCATGCGGCCACCATGCTCGAAGCGATAGCGGTACTGGACCACCGCATCGACGCCGGTCGTCGTCGTGTCCACGGCATTGGTGAAGTAGCGGATCGACTGGTACAGGCCGCGGGGAATGCCGTTGGCCACCAGGTAGTTCTGCGCCGCGGTGTTCTGCACGTCCAGCGTGCTGGACAGCGTGATGCGGTCGTCGATGGTGATGCGGTAGGCATCGATGGTGGCGCTGAGGGCCTGGGTGGGCTGCAGCACCAGGCCGGCGCTGATGTTCTGCGACTTCTCGGCCTTCAGGTCCTCGGCGCCGAACAGGCGTGCGACCGGGTCGTTCACGGGCGCGGTGCGCTGGTCCTGGAAGGCGTTGATGGTCGTGTTGAGCGCACTGGACGTCGCCGCATAGTGCTGCTGCGCCAGCGCCGGTGCGCGGAAACCCGTGGAGACGCTGCCGCGCACGGCCACCTGCGGCGTGAAGTCGTAGCGCGTGGACGCGGAGCCGGTGGTGGCGCCGCCGAAGTCGCTGTAGCGGTCGTGGCGCACGGCCAGCGAAGCTCGCCACGCCTTGGTGAAGTTGGTCTCCAGGTCCAGGTACACGCCCACCAGGTCGCGCTGGAAGTTGCCGGTGTCGCCCGGCTTGAAGCCGGAGAAACCCTCCACGCCCGTGCCGTAGTAGGAGGCCGCTTCGCCAGCGATCTCCTCGTAGGTCTGGTGCTGGACCTCCACGCCCGTCGCCACCGAGACCGGGTTGGCCAGCCCGGGCACGGCCAGCGAGTTGCTCAGGCCGAACTGGTACACCGCCAGGCTGCTCTTGAGCGTGCCGTCGTCGAAGTCCTTCTGCCGGCTGCCGGTGTCGCGGAACAGGTAGCGGTTGAGCGAATCACGCGTCGAGAAGTCGATCACGTTCTGGCCGTAGTCGATGCTGGCGTCCCATTTCCAGCCGGCCGCCAGGCTGCCCTTGAGGCCCAGCACGAACGCGCGGTCCTCGCTCTGCGCGTTCAGCCGCGGCCGGTAGCCGTCGGGATAGGCCTGCGCGTCGTAGGTGGAGGCGCGGCCGTTGCGGAAGGCGTCCCAGGTGTCGCCCTCGGCGCGGTTGTACGACACGAAGCCATAGGCGCTCAGGCTGTCGCTGAACGCATAGTCGCCGTTCAATTGCAGCTTGACGTTCTTCACGTCGGGGTCGCCCAGCCGGTAGGTGGTCGTGCCATAGCCCGGTGCGCCGACGTTGCGCAGGTCCAGGCCCGCGCGGCTGGTGAAGTCGTTGGCGTTGGCCTCGAAGCTCGCGTGCAGCTTGCCGCGGCCGAGGAAGGAGAAGCCGGCGTCGCCGTCGATGTGGCGGCGGATGCCGTCTCCCTCGTTGGACTGCCCCAGGCTGGCCGTGAGCTGCCCGCCGGCCGCCTCGTTCTTCAGGATGATGTTGATCACGCCGGCGATGGCGTCCGAGCCATAACGCGCCGACGCGCCGTCGCTGAGCACCTCGACGTGGTCGATGGCGGAGATGGGGATGGTGTTCAGGTCCACCGGCGCCGAGCCCCGGCCCTGGGTGACGTTGGTGTTGAGGAAGGCGCTGGTGTGGCGGCGTTTGCCGTTGACCAGCACGAGCACCTGGTCCGGCCCGAGGCCGCGCATCTGTGCCGGGCGGATGATGCCGGTGAAACCGGAACTGGCCGGGCGCGGGAAGTTCAGCGAGGGCACGAGGCGCGACAGCGACTCGCCCAGTTCGCTGCTGCCGCTCTGCTCCAGGTCCTTGGCGGAGATCACCTTGATCGGCTGCAGCGACTCCGCCGCAGTGCGGTTCTCGGCCCGGGTGCCGGTGACGACGACGGTGCTGATCGTCTCGGGGGCGTCGGCGGCCCAGGCGCCGCCGGCGCCACTGATGCTGAGGAGGGCGAGCGCGAGACGCTGCATCGCGAATCTATTGCCTGGCTGCATTTTCAATACCTTGTTTTGGGGCTGGAACCCTTCACCGGCGAGTGCCGATTGGAAACCGACGTCGATTCAGTGCGGGAGCGCGCAGGAGCCAGCCGATCTTGAATTACCGGGCCTGCTGCAAAATGAAGGCGGCCCGGGACGAGAAAGGTAATTCCAATCTCCACCGGAGGAAACTGACTTTTTGACGGTCAGCCCTCACCTTTTCTCCGTAAGTAGATTTCGTCATTTGCATGTACCCTGAACACATATCGCAAACCGCGCGCTGGGGACGCGCGCCGAGCGGTTGCCATGCACCTTCACCGCAGGCCCGTTTGAACTGCGGTCTCGCCCGGCAGCGCGGTGTCCTGCGATTCACAACCGCCAGGCCTGCCATGGTGCGCAGGGCGGCCCCACGCCACCCGGGCCAGGGAATCCGTATCCTTGGGCAGCGGCGCGCGTGTGGCATGCCGCTGCAGCGCCATCGAGGGAGGGTGCAACGCTCATGAACCTGCGCCAGATGGAAGTCTTCCGGGCCATCATGCTCACCGGCAGCATCACCGGCGCCGCCGAACTGCTGCACATCTCCCAGTCGGCGGTGAGCAAGATGCTCAGCTACACCCAGCAGCGCACGGGGCTGAAGCTCTTCCAGCTGGCCAAGGGAAGGCTGGTGCCTACCAATGCGGCGAAGCAGCTGTACGCGGAAGTCGAACACCTGTGGCGCAGCGTCGAGAAGGTGCACGCGCTGTCGAAGGAGCTGGCCGACCCAAGCAAGGGCAACCTGTACGTCGCCGCTTCGCCGAGCCTGGGCATGACCGTCGTGCCCCTGAGCGTCGCCGACACCATCAAGAAGGCGCCGGACCTGCGGGTCAAGGTGATCCTGCCACTGCCCAACCAGCTGACCGACGTGGTCGCCGACAAGATCGTCGACATCGGCATCAGCACTTTCGAGATCAATCACCCGAGCATCGAAGTCCACGCCCGCTTCACCTGCCCCCTGGTGTGCATCATGGCCCCAGGGCATCCGCTGGCGGTGCTCGACCGGATCCATCCTCGCGACCTCGTCGGCCACCGGCTGATCTCGGTCCCTTTCCAGGAGTTGTATGGTCTGAATGAGGAAAAGGTCTACGGCGATGTATTGGAAGACCTGGACAAAGGCGTGGAGGTGCGCTCTGGCCTGATCGCCAGTCTGTTCTGCCGCGCCACCGGCGAAGTCGCGGTGGTGGACGCCATCGCAATTTCCGACGGCCTGATTCCGGAATTGGAAATCCGCCCGCTAGTCACCAGCGAGAGTATCAATATCAACGTGGCCTACAACCGCCATAAACCCCCTTCGCCGCAGGCAACGCTGTTCCAGGAAATGCTCATGCACCGTCTGCGGCAATCCTGCGATACGTGATTCCAAGCGCAAGCGGGCGAGGATGAATACGCGAGGAAGCCGCGTTGCGACGGGCGTGACGAGCTGGCCCCCCGGCACTGGCCAGCGGCGGCAGCACCCGCCGGGCCAGCCGTTCAGCGCCCGGGCGGGGTGGCGCGCGGGATGGCATAGGTGCCGGTCGCATGCGCCACCGGCTCGTCCACCCCTTCGGAGTGGATCCAGACCTCGCCCACGGCCAGGCTCCGGCCCAGCTTCATCAGCTTGCAGCGGCCCAGGATGCGCCGGTCGGCGCGCGGCTTGCGCAGGAAGTTGATGGACAGGCTGGTGGTCACCGTCAGCGGCACCAGGCCGATGCGAGCCAGGATGGCCACATAGAGCGCCACGTCGGCCACGGTCATCATCACCGGGCCGGACACGGTGCCGCCGGGGCGCAGCTCGTCCGCGGTGATCTCGTGGGCGACGACGATCTCGTCCGCCCCGATGGCCTGCACCGTCACCCGCGTCTGCGGGAATTCGGCCTTCAGGAAGGCCGCCATCTCGTCAAGGGTCACCGTGTTCATGCGGGGCTCTGCGTCAGTCGATGGGCGTGAGCTTGGCGACCGACAGCGCCAGCCACTTGGTGCCGTGCCGGCCGAAGTTGACCTGGGCGCGGGCGTCCGTGCCGCTGCCTTCCAGCGTCAGCAGCACGCCTTCGCCGAACTTGTTGTGGAACACGCCCTTGCCCACGCGCAGGCCACCATGCTCCTCGGACACCTTCTGCTTCATGCTGGCAGCCATATTCGCAGGGATGGGCGGCTCCACCCAGGCCGCCTTCTCCACGCGGCCCGCGCCCACCATGCCCTTCAGCCCCGAGCCGCGCTGCCAGGCCTGCTGGTACTCGCGGGCGAAGCCGGAGCCGAAGCCCTGGTTGCGCGGCGTCAGCCACTTCAGCGAGGCCTCCGGCAGCTCGTCGAAGAAGCGGCTCTTGATGTGATAGCGCGTCTGGCCGTGCAGCATGCGCGTCTGGCAGAAGCTCAAGGACAGCTTCTGGCGCGCCCGCGTGATGGCCACGTACATCAGCCGGCGCTCTTCCTCCAGGCCGTCGTGGTCGGACATGGCGTTCTCGTGCGGGAACAGCCCTTCTTCCAGCCCGGTGATGAACACCGCGTCGAACTCCAGGCCCTTGGCCGAGTGCACGGTCATCAGCTGCACGGCGTCCTGCCCGGCCTGGGCCTGGTTGTCGCCGGCCTCCAGCGACGCGTGCGTCAGGAAGGCGACCAGCGGCGACATGATCTCGCCAGTCTCCGCATCGGGCACGGCGCCCGGCGTGCCGCCAGCCTGCAGGCCAGGCGCCGCATCGTCGCCCGGCAGCCCCACGGCGTTCTTGCCGAAACCCTCCTGCATGACGAAGGCCTCGGCCGCGTTGACCAGTTCGTCCAGGTTCTCCAGCCGTTCGGCGCCGTCCTTGTCGGTGCGGTAGAAATCCGCCAGGCCCGAGCTGTCCAGCACCTGCTCGATGATTTCGCGCAGCGTCATGCCCTGCGTGAGGTTTCGCGTCGAGTCGATGAGGTTCGTGAACGCCTGCAGGTTGGCGCCGCCCTTGCCGGCAATGGCGCCCACGCTCTGGTACAGGCTGCGGCCACTCGCCCGCGCAGCGTCCTGCAGGTTCTCCAGCGTCTTGGCACCGATGCCGCGGGTCGGGAAGTTGACGACACGCAGGAAGCTGGTGTCGTCGCTCGGGTTCTCCAGCAGCCGCAGGTAGGCCAGCGCGTGCTTCACCTCGGCGCGCTCGAAGAAGCGCAGGCCGCCGTAGACGCGGTACGGGATGCCCGAGTTGAAGAGCGCCGACTCAATGACGCGCGACTGCGCATTGCTGCGGTACAGGATGGCGATCTCCTGCCGGTCCAGCCCGCCGCGGTGCAGGCCCTGGATTTCCTCGATCAGCCACTGCGCCTCGGCGAAGTCGCTGGGGGCCTCGTGCACGCGAATGGGGTCGCCCTGGCCGGCGTCGGTGCGCAGCGTCTTGCCCAGGCGCTGCGCGTTGCGGCTGATCAGCTCGTTGGCCGCGTCCAGGATGTGGCCGAAGCTGCGGTAGTTCTGCTCCAGCTTGATGACCTTCCTGACGCGGTACTCGCGCTCGAAGTCGGCCATGTTGCCCACGCGCGCGCCACGGAAGGCGTAGATGCTCTGGTCGTCGTCGCCCACGGCCAGCAGGCTCTGGCCGGTGCCGGCACCCGGCGGGGCGAACATCTTCAGCCACGCGTACTGCAGCTTGTTCGTGTCCTGGAACTCGTCGACCAGGATGTGGCGGAAGCGCTGCTGGTAATGCTCGCGCACGGCCGCGTTGTCGCGCAGCAGCTCGTAGGAGCGCAGCATCAGCTCGGCGAAGTCCACCACGCCCTCGCGCTGGCACTGGTCGTCGTAGTTGGCGTAGATCTCGACGAGCTTTCTCGTCTGCTCGTCGCGCGCCTCCACGTCGCCGGGGCGCTGCGCTTCTTCCTTGCAGCCGGCGATGAACCAGCCGACCTGCTTGGGCACGAAACGCTCCTCGTCCAGCTTCATCGCCTTGATGACACGCTTGACGGCCGACGTGGTGTCGCTCGCGTCCAGGATCTGGAAGGCCTGCGGCAGGTTCGCCAACTTCCAGTGCGCGCGCAGGAAGCGATTGCACAGGCCGTGGAAGGTGCCTATCCACATGCCGCGCACATTGAACGGCAGCATGGTGGACAGGCGCGTCAGCATCTCCTTGGCGGCCTTGTTCGTGAACGTGACGGCCATGATGCCGCTGGGGCTGACCTGGCCCGTCTGCAGCAGCCAGGCGATGCGCGTCGTCAGCACCCGGGTCTTGCCCGAGCCGGCGCCGGCCAGGATCAGCGCGGGCGCGGGTTCCGCCGTCACGGCGGCGAGCTGCTCGGGGTTGAGGTTCTTGAGGAGGGGGCTGTGCAGGCTTGCAGCGTCTGGCGCGAGGGTCATCGCCGCATTTTACGGAGACCCCCTTTTCCGCCTGGCCCAAGGCTGGCAGCGGGCATCAACATGGTAAAAACCCTGATCCACCACCTGACTGCGCGTGTGCCTCCAGGCGCCCCAGTCGCACATCCCCGACGCGTTCCGTCGGGTTTTTTTCTTGGCCCAGGAGTCCCGACATGTTTCGAACCGCCCTCACCATGGCCGCCGCCGCGGTCGCCCTCGCCACCCCGCTGGCGGCCCGCTCGCAGGACAAGCCGGATGGCCAGTGGCACGGCAATGCCAGCCTGGGCGGCACGCTGTCCAGCGGCAACAACGACAGCCTGACGCTGTCCCTCAACGCCAGCACCAGCCGCGCCACGACCGAAGACAAGATCAGCCTCTACGGCGTCGGCAACTACGGCCGCTCCAAGGTGGGCGGCGTGAAGACCACCACCGCCGACCTGCTGCGCCTGGGCGGCCGCTACGACTTCAACCTGAGCCAGGACTGGTTCTCGTTCGGCGCCGCCGAAGGCGAGACCGACAAGGCCGGCGCCGGCGTGCGCGACCGCTACAGCCTGAACGGCGGCGTCGGCTACCACGTGCTGCACAGCGACCAGCACACGGTCGACCTGTTCGCCGGTGCAGGCTACACCGACACCCACTTCACCGACGGCACGTCGGACAAGGGTGCGCAGGCCTTGTTCGGCGAGGAGTCCAAGCACAAGCTCAGCGACACGACGACGCTCAACCAGCGCCTGACCTACTACCCCAAGAGCGGCGACCTCGGCACCCGCGTGAACTTCGACGCCGGGCTGGCCACACAGATCAGCGGCTCGTGGACGTTGAACACGGGCCTGTCCAGCCGCTACAACAGCGAAGTACCCGCCGGCCTGAAAAAGACGGAGAACCTGCTGACCGTCGGCTTCGGCTACAAGTTCTGAGCGTGGCGCGGCTGCGCCGGCCTCAGCGCCGGCGCGCCTTGCCGGCCCGCCCGGCCTTGGACCACTCGTAGGCGTGGCCGTCGGGCGTGCGGCCGCCCTCCACCGCCGCGACGCCCGGCTGGCCGACGTGGTCGTCCAGCTCCGTGGAGATGCTGACGTGCCGGTGCCCCTGCCGGCGCCGATCCTCGGCCCAGGCCAGCGCCTGCGTCAGGTCCTTGCTGCCGAAGGCGCGGCAGACCGGCTGGGGCGCCTCACCCTCATCTTGTGCTTCAAGCCAATACACCACGATGCCCAAGTGCGTCTCCCGCGCCCGTCGAAGCCGCAGCGTAGCGCGCCGCCGGACGATCGCATGATGGTTGCCAAAGGCAACCATCATGCGATGATGCCGCCATGAGCACCGCAGCCCAGGCGCAGGCCGTCCGCGCCTTCAACCGCTTCTACACGCGCCGCGTCGGCCTGCTCGCGCCCAGGCTCGCGGGTGGCGAGTTCACGCTGCCCGAGGCCCGCCTGCTGTGGGAGCTGGCCCACCATGCGCCGGTGACTGCGGCGGGTTTGAGCAAGAGCCTGCAGCTCGACGCCGGTTACCTGAGCCGGCTGCTGCGCGGGCTCAAGGCCCGCGGCCTGCTCGCCGAGCAGGGCCATCCCAGTGACGGACGGCAGACCTTGCTCAGGCTCAGCCCCGCCGGCAAGCGCGCCTTCGCGCCGCTGGACCGGGCCAGCCAGGCCGACAGCGAAGCGCTGCTCGGCGCGCTGTCGGCCCCGCAGCGCGACGCGCTGGTCGGCGCCATGTCACGCATGCAGGCCATGCTGGAGCCCGACACCGCGGGCGACGTGGTGCTGCGACCATCCCAGCCCGGCGATCTGGGCTGGATCATCGAACGCCATGGCGCCGTCTACGCCGCCGAGCACGGGCTGGACACGCGCTTCGAGGCCCTGGTGGCGCGCATCTGCGCCGGCTTCGTCGAGCGCCTGCAGCCCGAGCGCGAGGCCTGCTGGATCGCCGCGCGCGGCACGGAGCGGCTGGGCAGCGTCATGCTCGTGCAGGCCCGCGACCCCGCCACCGGCCACGCGCGCCGCGGCGTGGCGCAGCTGCGCCTGCTGCTGCTGGAGCCGCATGCCCGCGGCCTGGGCCTCGGCAAGCGGCTGGTGCGGCAGTGCGGCGACTTCGCCCGCGCGGCCGGCTACCGGCGCATCGTGCTCTGGACGCAGAGCGCGCTGACGGCGGCGCGCGCGATCTATGCGGCGGAGGGCTACCAGCTCGTCGGCAGCGAGACCGTGCGCGACTTCGGGCAGACGGTGTCGAGCGAGCGCTGGGAGATGCGGCTGTGAGCAGGCCCTGCGACTGCGGATCGGGCCAGGCCTACGACCGCTGCTGCGGCGCGCTGCACGCCGCCTTCGCCGCCGGCCAGGGCCTGACGGCCGGCACGCCCGAGGCGCTGATGCGCTCGCGCTACGCTGCCTTCGTGCAGGACCTGCGCCCCTACCTGCTCGCCACCTGGCACGCCAGCACGCGGCCCGCCGAACTTGAGGCGCCCGAGCCCGGCCTGAAGTGGCTGGGGCTGGACGTGAAACGCGCCGCCCTGCAGGACGCCGACCACGGCACCGTCGAGTTCGTCGCGCGCAGCAGGCTCGGCGGCCGCGCGCACCGGCTGCACGAGGTGAGCCGCTTCGTGCGCGAGCACGGTGCGTGGTTCTACGTGGACGGCGACCTCTCTTGACGCTGGCCATCCTGCATGCCGACGAGCACCTCGTCGCCATCGACAAGCCGCCCGGCCTGCTGGTGCACCGCACGCAGCTCGCGGCGCACGAGGACGAGGCCGCACTGCAACGGCTGCGCGACCAGCTCGGCCGGCCCGTCTGGCCCGTGCACCGGCTGGACCGCGGCACGTCGGGCGTGCTGCTGTTCGCGCTGACGCCGCAGGTCGCGTCGCTGCTGGGCGCGATGTTCGAGCAGGGGCAGATGGACAAGCGCTACCTGGCGCTCGTGCGGGGCTGGCCGGCCATGGATGAAGGCTGCATCGACCACCCGCTGGCACGCGACCCCGAGCAGCCTTCAGCCGGCCAGACGATGTTGGCGGCCAGCACCCGCTGGCGCGTGCTGGCGCGGCTGGCCTGGCCGCTGGTCACCGACCCGCGCTTCACGACGACGCGCGTGGCGCTGCTGGAGGCCGAGCCGCTGCAGGGCCGCCGGCACCAGATCCGCCGCCACCTGAAGCACATCGCCCATCCCATCCTGGGCGACGCGACGCACGGCAAGGGGCCGCTGAACCGCGCGGTGGCCGCCTTGCTCGGCACGCAGCGGCTGTGGCTGCATGCGCGCGAGCTGCGCTTCACGCACCCGGTCACGGGCGCGGCGTTGGTGCTGCAGGCACCGCCGGGCGCGGGCTGGCCCTCGGGCGCCTGAGCGCCACCGCGCCGCTCAGCGCGGCGCCAGCACCCGCAGCTCCAGCCCCGACGCCTGGCCCTGCCAGCGGTAGAGCTTCTGCGTGGCGACCTGGAAGTCCTCGGCCTTCGCGCTGTGGATGGGCACGAAGGTCTGCGGGTTGCGGTCCATCAGCGGGAACCAGCTGCTCTGCACCTGCACCATGATGCGGTGGCCGCGGCGGAAGGTGTGGTTCACGTCCTGCAGCGCCACGTCCAGCGCCTCCACCTGGCCCGGCACCATGGCCTCGGCCTTCTCGAAGCCGTGGCGGAAGCGCCCGCGCAGCGGGTCGGCGCGCACCAGCTGCTGCATGGCGCCCAGCTCGGGCTCGGGCACCTCGACGTCCTCGGTGCGCGGGCGGCGCTTCTTCGGCTCCTGGCCCTCCTGCTGCAGGTCGGCGGGGTAGACGTCGATGAGCTTGACGACCCAGTCCGCATCGGTGCCGGTGGTCGACGCGAACAGCCGCGCCGTGATGGGGCCGGCCACGGTCAGGTCCTCATCCAGCACCTCGCTGCGGTAGGTCAGCACGTCGGGCCGGCTGGAAGCGAAGCGCTGGTCGCTGACCATGAACTCCTGCGGCACGCCCAGCGTGGCGTAACCGACGAAGGGCACGGGCTTGTTGGGGTCGCTGGTCCAGGCGTCGAACGCGGGCTGTGCCGCGTCGGGCGGCGTGAAGCTGAGCTTGCCGCCCGGCGCGAAGTACAGCGTGCGCGGCCTGGCCCCGGCCGGCGGCCAGGCGTCGTAGCGGCGCCAGACGTTGGTGCCGGTCTCGAACACCGTGGCCTTGGCGACTGCAGGCTGCTTGGCGCCGGGCTTGGCGTCGCGCAGATGCTGCTCGAAGAACGGGAACAGCACCTCCTTCTGGAACTGCTCGGACGTCGGCTGGTGGAACTGCACGCGGCCCAGGCTGCGGCCCGGCGAGCCGACCCAGCCGCCATGCACCCATGGGCCCATGACGAGGTGGTTGGGCGTGGCGGGGCTCTGCCTGGCGATGGCGCGGAAGGTGGCCAGCGGGCCGGCGAGGTCCTCCGCGTCGTACCAGCCGCCGACCGTCAGCACCGCGGCCTTGATGTTCTTCAGGTGCGGCGTGATGGCGCGCGACCGCCAGAACTCGTCGTAGCTGTCGTGTTCGAGCTGGTCGTCGAAATAGGGGTTGGGCTTGCCGTCCTTCGCCAGCCGCGCGGCCATCGCGTCCAGGTTCTGGAACTGCAGGAAGAACTCGTAGCCGTCGCGCGTGCCGTAGTCGAACTCGGGCCACTGCCTGGGCGGCAGCACGGGCGTGACCTGCGGCTTGAAGCCGGTGTAGAAGCCGAAGTTGGCGGCCAGCATGAAGGCGCCGCCGTGAAAGCTGTCGTCGCCCATGTACAAGTCCGTCACCGGCGCCTGCGGCGACGCGGCCTTGATGGCCGGGTGCGAATCGATGATGGACGCCGACGTGTAGAAGCCCGGGTACGAGACGCCCCAGATGCCCACGCGGCCGTTGTTGCCCGGCACGCGGTCGATGAGCCATTGCACGGTGTCGTGCATGTCGCTGCTCTCGTCCACGTCGGTCGCCGTCTTCTTGACGGGCTTGTGCGGCGTCATCTCGATGAAACTGCCCTCGGACATGAAGCGGCCGCGCACGTCCTGGCAGACGAAGATGTAGCCCGCCTTCAGGAAGGCCTCGCTGGGCGCCAGGCGGCGCACGCCGTCACGGTCCACGCCGTAGGGGCCGCAGCTGTAGGGCGTGCGCGTCATCAGCACCGGGTAGGTCTTGCCGCCCTGCCCCGCGTCCTTGGGCACGTAGACCGCGGTGAAGAGCTTGCTGCCGTCGCGCACCGGGATGCGGTACTCGTACTTGGTGTAGTGCTCGCGCGGCTCGTAGCGCGGCGCCTTGGCCTCGTCCTCCTGGGCAAAGGCGGCCATGCTGGCCAGGGCGGGGAACAGCAGCAGTGAAGCGCGCAGGCGGAGCATCGGTCGTCGTCCGGCAAACCAAAGCGGCGAAGTCTGCCACCGACTCGCGCCCCCGCCCCGTTACGCTCGTCATGGTGGCGAGGCTGCGCAGCGCCCATTCATCTCCCGACGAAACGAGGTCACCCGATGAAGAAGTCCCCCGACGCCTACCGTGTCGCACCCGGCGACAAGGTCAAGCTCAAGCACTGGCCCACCCGCGTGGCGCCGCTGTACCGCGACAAGGACGACTACGCGCAGCAGCTCGCCGCGCACGTCGCGCGGCTCAGCGAGATGCAGAACCTGCTGTACGCGCACAACCGCTACGCGCTGCTGCTGATCTTCCAGGCCATGGACGCGGCGGGCAAGGACGGCGTCATCAAGCATGTGATGTCGGGCGTGAATCCGCAGGGCTGCCAGGTGTTCAGCTTCAAGCACCCCAGCGCGCTGGAGCTGGACCATGACTTCCTGTGGCGCACGACGCAGTGCCTGCCCGAGCGCGGCCGCATCGGCATCTTCAACCGCTCGTACTACGAGGAGGTGCTGATCGTGCGCGTGCACCCCGAGATCCTGAAGGCGCAGTCGCTGCCGAAGGAGGCTGCGAAGACGCCCAGGATCTGGGCCGAGCGCTACACGTCCATCAACAACCTGGAGCACCACCTGCACCTGAACGGCACGCGGGTGGTGAAGTTCTTCCTGCACCTGTCCAGGGAGGAACAGCGCCAGCGCTTCCTGGCGCGGCTGGACGACCCCGCCAAGAACTGGAAGTTCACGGTCGACGACATCGCCGAGCGCGAGCACTGGCCCGACTACATGAAGGCCTATGGCGAGATGCTGGGCGCCACGAGCACCGCATGCGCGCCCTGGCATGTGGTGCCCACGGACGACAAGCTCAACGCACGCCTGATCGTGTCGCAAGTCATCGCGGACACACTGGATTCGCTGAAGATGCAGTATCCCGAGCCCAGCTGCGACGCGGCCGAGCTGGCGGACATCCGCAAGCGGCTCAGCCGAACTTGACGGCGTAGATGGGCGGCAGGTGCTGCGACACCGGCTGCCAGTGGTCGCCGGCATCGGGGCTGGCCCACAGGCCACCGGTCGTGGAGCCCATCAGCAGTTGGTCGCCGCTGTCGTCCACCGCGAGGCCGTGGCGGAAGATCAGGTCGTAGCAATGCTGCTGCGGCAGGCCGGTGCGCAACGCCTCGAAGGTCTGCCCGCCATCGCGCGTGCGCGTCACGCACAGCGCGGCGTCCACCGGGATGCGGCGCTCGTCCTTCACGGCGGGTGCGAACCAGGCGGTGTCCGGGTCGCCCGGATGGGCGGCCACCGCGAAGCCGAAGCTGGAGGGCTCGGCCTTCAGCTCGGTCCAGGTCGCGCCGTTGTCCACACTCTTGAAGATGCCGTTGTGATGCTGGCACCAGAGCACGTCGGGCGCGGCGCGGCAGCGGGCGATGAGGTGCGGGTCCTGCACGTTCTCCTCGCCGGCCTGCTCGGGCGGCATGAAGTCGGCCCGCATGCCCTTGGCGCGCAAGCCCCAGGTCTGCCCGCCGTCCGTCGTGCGCCAGGCGCCCCCGCAGGAGATGCCCAGCAGCAGCTCGCCCGAGTGGCGCGGGTCGGGGCAGATGGAGTGCAGCGCGGGCGCGTCGTTGCCGCCGCCGAACCAGCCCAGGCGCTTGGGCTCGTGCCACAGCGCCTCGTTGATCTGCCAGCTCTCGCCGCCATCGCGGCTGGCGAACAGGCCGCCGGGGATGGTGCCGGCCCAGACCGTGTCGCCGGCACGCTCCAGCGCCCAGATCTGCAGCAGCTTCCACGCCGGGCCTTCGGCACCCTCGGCCTGCGGTGGGAATGTCGGCACGCCGACCTCGCGCCACGTCCTGCCCGCGTCATCCGAGGCCTGCAGCTTGGTGCCGAAGTGCCCCAGGTTCAGCGCCGCCAGCATGCGGCCCGACGCATCCGGCGGCAGCAGCATGCTGACCGGGTCGGCCAGGAAGCTGACGTTCTCGATCCGCCAACCGCCAGCGCGGCGGCGCAGTTCGAACAGGCCCTTGCGGGTGGCGGCCCAGGCGCGGTCTTGGGTCATGGCATCAGCCTCCAGAGAGTGCTTGCAGGACATGGACCCGGCTGCCGGGTCCCAGCGTGTCGGTCAGCCCGCGCAGGTCACGCGCGCGCCGGCCGTCGATGAAGACGACGACGTTGGGGCGCAGGTGGCCCTGGTCGTCGAGGATGTAGCCGCGCAGCCTCGGGTTGATCGCGAACGCGGCGTCCAGGCCCTCGCGCAGCGTGGCCGCGCCCGTGTCGACGACGGGCGTGTCGACGAAGCGGCGCAGTTGCGGCGTGAATTCGATCAGGGCCATGCCAGGACGACGAACCAGGAGGCCCGCATTCGACGTCGTAGCCCCTACAAAAACCTCCGTGATAACCCGAAACGAGAATGCGGGCCATGAATTCCGGCATCCTCTTCGCCCTCGGCGCCTACCTCAGCTGGGGGCTGTTCCCGCTGTACTTCCGGCAGATCGCCACCATCCCGGCACTGCAGATCGTCGCGCACCGCACGCTGTGGTCGCTGGTGTTCGTGGCCGTCGTGCTGATCGTGACCCGGCATGGCGCCTGGCTGCGCACGGTGAGCGCGGCGACATGGCGGCGCTTTGCGGTGTCGGCCACGCTGATCGCGATCAACTGGCTGACGTATGTGTGGGCCGTGGGCCACGGCCATGTGCTGGACGCGAGCCTGGGCTATTTCATCAACCCGCTGGTCAACGTGGCACTGGGCTTTGCCGTGCTGCACGAGCGCCCGCGGCCGGCACAGTGGTTCGCCGTCGGGCTGGCGGCGTTTGGCGTGATCTGGCTGACGGTGGCCGCCGGACGGCTGCCCTGGGTGGCGCTGGTGCTGGCGGTCAGCTTCGGCTTCTACGGGCTGATGCGCAAGACTGCGGCGCTGGGTGCCATCGAGGGGCTGACGCTGGAGACGCTCATCCTCGCGCCGCTGGCCGCGGCCGGGCTGATCTGGTGGTCTCAGGACGGCAGCATGGCCGGGCAGACGGCGGTGGACTGGGCCTGGCTGATCGGCACGGGGCCGGTCACGGCCGGCAGCCTGCTGCTGTTCGCGGCCGGCGCGCGGCGCATCCCGCTGGCGACGCTGGGGCTGGTGCAGTACGTGTCGCCGTCGCTGCAGTTCGTGCTCGGCGTGTTCCTGTTCAAGGAACCCATGGACGCGAGCCGTCTCATCGCCTTCGTCTTCATCTGGAGCGCGCTGGCCGTCTACAGCGCGGAGGGGCTCTGGCAGAACCAGCGCGCCCGCCGCGCGTTGGCGGTCAAGCCACTCTGACGGCTCAGGCCGCGGCGGGCTGGCGCATCATGTAGTCGAACGCGCCCAGCGCCGCCTTCGCGCCGTCACCGGCCGCAATGACGATCTGCTTGAAGGGCACGGTCGTCGCGTCACCCGCCGCAAACACGCCGGGGATGGAGGTGGCACCCTTGGCGTCGACGATGATCTCGCCGTGCTTGCTCAGCTCCACCGTGCCGCGCAGCCACTCGGTGTTGGGCACCAGGCCGATCTGCACGAAGCAGCCGTCCACCGCCACGCGCTTGCTCTCGCCGGTGACGCGGTCGATGTAGTTCAGGCCATCGAGCTTGCCGTTGCTTCCGCCGGTGAACTCCGTCGTCTGAGCGTTGGTGATGATGGTGACGTTGGGCAGGCTGCGCGCCTTGTTGACCAGCACCGCGTCGGCGCGCAGTTCGGCACCGAACTCGATCAGCGTCACGTGCCTGACGATGCCGGCCAGGTCGATGGCGGCCTCGACGCCTGAGTTGCCGCCGCCGATGACCGCGACCGGCTTGCCCTTGAACAGCGGGCCGTCGCAGTGCGGGCAGTAGGCCACGCCCTTGTTCTTGTACTCGGCTTCGCCGGGCACGCCCACGTTGCGCCAGCGGGCGCCGGTGGACAGGATGACGGTCTTGCCCTTGAGCTTGGCGCCGTTGGCCAGTTCGATCTCGACCAAACCGCCCGGTTGAGCAGCGGGGATCAGCTTCTCGGCGCGCTGCAGGTTGTGGATGTCGACCTTGTAGTCCTTCACATGGCCTTCCAGCGCGGCGGCGAACTTCGGGCCGTCGGTCATCGAGACCGAGATGTAGTTCTCGATGCCCAGCGTGTCGTTGACCTGGCCGCCGAAGCGCTCGGCCGCCACGCCGGTGCGGATGCCCTTGCGCGCCGCGTAGACGGCCGCGGCCGCGCCGGCGGGGCCGCCGCCGACGATGAGCATGTCGTACGGCGCCTCGGCGTCCAGCTTCTTCGCGTCACGCGCGGCGGCGCCGGTGTCGAGCTTGGCGACGATCTCCTCCAGGCTCACGCGGCCAGACACGAAGTGCTCGCCGTTCAGGTAGACGCTGGGCACGGCCATGATGTCGCGCGCCTCGACCTCGGCCTGGAACAGGCCGCCGTCGACGATGGTCGTGCGGATGCGCGGGTTGAGGATGGCCATCAGCGACAGCGCCTGCACGACATCCGGGCAGTTGTGGCAGGTCAGGCTCATGTAGACCTCGAAGTCGAGGTCCACGTCCAGCGCCTTGACGGCGTCGATCTGCGCGGGCTCGACCTTGGGCGGGTGGCCGCCCGTCCACAGCAGCGCCAGCACCAGCGACGTGAACTCGTGGCCCAGCGGGATGGCCGCGAAACGCAGCTGCTGCTCGGTGCCGGTGCGGCGCAGCAGGAAGGACGGCGTGCGCGTGTCCACGCCATCGGCGCGGAACGAGATCTTGTCGTTCATGCCGGCAATCTCTTCCAGCAGCTCGCGCATCTCGTCGGCGGACGCGGAGTTGTCCAGCGACGCGATGATCTCGAACGGGAGCTTGACGTGGTCCAGGTAGCCCTGGAGCTGGGTCTTCAGTGCGGCGTCCAACATGGTGAGGTCCTTTCAGTGAGACGTGGCGGGGCGGGCCACTGCTGAAAGGGTCCCCGCACCGAAGTGTCCGGAGGCCCTTTCAGCAGAACCGGTGAGGCTCTGCGGAAGGCAGGAACCCTCCCGGGTTCCAAAAGCAGGTCATCTGGATCGGTTGGGGTCGGAGCTTGCCGCTGCGCGACAAGGTCCAACCCGCAAGGTCTTAAATCTTGCCGACCAGGTCCAGCGACGGGGCGATGGTCTTGGCGCCTTCGTTCCACTTGGCCGGGCAGACTTCACCCGGGTGAGCGGCGGTGTACTGGGCAGCCTTGAGCTTGCGCAGCGTTTCCTTCACGTCGCGGGCGATCTCGTTGGAGTGGATCTCGGCGGTCTTGATGACGCCGTCCGGATTGATGACGAAGGTGCCGCGCAGCGCCAGGCCTTCTTCGGGGATGTGCACGCCGAAGGCGTTGGTCAGCGTGTGGGTCGGGTCGCCCACCAGCGGGAACTTCGCCTTGCCGACGGCCGGCGACGTCTCGTGCCAGACCTTGTGCGAGAAGTGCGTGTCGGTCGTGACGATGTAGACCTCGGCGCCCAGCTTCTGGAACTCGGCGTAGTTGTCGGCCGCGTCTTCCACTTCGGTCGGGCAGTTGAACGTGAAGGCGGCCGGCATGAAGATCAGCACGGACCACTTGCCCTTCAGCGTTTCGTCGCTGACGGTGATGAACTTGCCGTTCAGGAAGGCTTCGGTCTTGAAGGGCTGGACTTGGGAGTTGATCAGGGACATTCGTGCGCTCCGTGGGGGCTGGTTGATGGGATGGAAAGAACTATATCGAAAACCCGTAGTCGGTTGAAAACGTTAATCAAATCGCTGCGATTGATGCAGGCTATGACGCGCATTGCAAAACTGCTCAGCTGACCGCGCCAGCCAGGGCCGCGACGACCGCATCCTGCTGCCCGTCCGTCAGGTCGGCGCTCATCGGCAGGCTCATCACCCGCGCGGCTGCTGCGATGCTGTGCGGGCAGTCGTGCGGCCCGGCGTAGCGCGCATAGGCCGGCTGGTGGTGCAGCGGGCGCGGGTAGTGCACGGCGGTCGGCACGCCGGCCGCCTTGAGCCGGGCCTGCACCGCGTCGCGGTCGTCCACAAAGACGGTGTACTGCGCCCAGACGCAGTCGCGGTCGTCCCGCACGGCCAGCAGCTGCAGGCCGGGCACCGCCGCCCCGAGCTTGGTGCGGTAGGCCTCGCCCAGCGCGAGCCGGCGGCGCACTTCCCACGCGAAGCGGTCCAGCTTGCCCAGGATGACGGCGCATTGCAGCGTGTCCATGCGCCCACCCACGCCCAGCCGCGTGTGCAGGTAGCGCTGGCTTTGGCCGTGCACGCGGATCTCGCGGCAGGCCTGGGCCAGCGCGTCGTCGCTCGTGAAGATGGCACCGCCGTCGCCGTAGCAGCCCAGCGGCTTGCTCGGAAAGAAGCTGGTGCAGCCGAAGGTGGAGAGGTTGCAGCTCTTGCGGCCCTTGTACGTGGCGCCGAAGCTCTGTGCCGCGTCTTCGATGACGGCGAGGCCGTGCGTCTGGCCGATGGCGTTGATGGCGTCCATGTCCGCGACCTGGCCGTACAGGCTGACCGGCATGATGGCCCTGGTCTTCGGCGTGATCGCGGCTTCGACGAGCGTGGCGTCGAGGTTGGCCGTGTCGGGCTCGATGTCGACGAACACCGGCACGCCGCCGGCCAGCACGATCATCTCGGCCGTGGCGGCGAAGGTGAAGGGGCTGGTGATGACCTCGTCGCCGGGCTGCAGGTCCAGCGCCATCAGGCAGATCAGCAGCGCCTCGGTGCCGCTGGCGACGCTGATGCAGTGCTGCGCGCCCGTGTAGGCCACGAGCGCCGCCTCCATCTCCTTGACCTCGGGGCCGAGGATGTACTGGCCGTGGTCCAGCACGGCCTGGATGCGGGCGTTGATGTTGTCGCGCAGCGCGCCGTACTGGCTCTTGAGGTCGATGAAGTCCATCAGATCAGGCTCAACTGTTGGCCGGCGAGGCGGTAGCGGTCGCCGGTGTGGGGGCAGGTGGTCTCGACGGGCTCGGCGCTGCGCAGCGGCAGCACCAGGCGCTCGCCGAAGCGGCTCATCCAGCCGATCTGCTTCGCCGGCACGCCCACCATCAGCGCGAAGTCGGGCACGTCGCGGTTGACGACGGCGCCGGCGCCGACGAAGGCATGGCGGCCGATGGTCGTGCCGCAGACGATGGTGCTGTTGGCGCCCAGCGTCGCGCCCTGCTTCACCCGCGTGCGGCGGTACTCGTCCTTGCGCGTGACGGCCGAGCGCGGGTTGTAGACGTTGGTGAACACCATGCTGGGGCCGCAGAACACGTCGTCTTCCAGCGTCACCGCGTCGTAGACGGACACGTTGTTCTGGATCTTGACGTTGTCGCCGATGGCCACGTCGTTGCCGATGTAGACGTTCTGGCCGAAGGAGCATCTCGCGCCGATGCGGGCCCCGGCGCTGATGTGCACGAAGTGCCAGACGCGGCAGTCCGCGCCGAGTTGGGCGCCATCGTCGACGATGGCGCTGGGATGGATGGTCGTGGCCATCAGTAGTGCAACGGCAGGTTGATGCGCTTGCCGTCGCGGGCGCTCATGTACATCGCGATCAGCAGTTCCAGCGACTTCAGGCCTTCGCGGCCGTCGGTCTCGGGCTGCGCCTCACCACGCAGCGTGTTGATGACGTTGTCGTAGTACAGCGGGTGCCCGAACCCGTAGACCGACGTGGTCTCGTAGCTGGCGTCGGCGATGTGCGCGTCCATCTCGTGCGGGGTGTCGAACTGCCAGTGCTGGATCTCGTTGACGGCGACGCCGCCGATGCGCACCGAGCCCTTCTCGCCCAGCAGCGTGATGGAGCCTTCGAGGTTCTTCGGGTAGGTCAGCATGCTGACGTTGACCGTGCCCATGGCGCCGTTGCGCCACTTCAGCGCGGCCACGCCGCTGTCCTCGACCTCGATGTTGCGGGCCAGCGTGCCGGTGTAGGCCATGACGCTCTCGACGGGGCCGCAGACCCAGTCCAGCAGGTCGATGTAGTGGCTGGCCTGGTTCATGAACGCGCCGCCGTCGAACTCCCAGGTGCCCCGCCACTCGGCGCTGTCGTAGTAGCTCTGGGGGCGCGTCCAGAAGACGTTGACGGCAACGTTGTAGAGCCGGCCGAAACGGCCTTCGGACACCGCGCGCTTGAGCAGTTGCAGCGTCGGGTTGCGGCGGTTCTGCTTGACGACGAAGAGATGCACGCCCGCGTCGTCGCAGGCCTTGACCATGGCCAGGCCGTCCTGCCAACGCGTGGCCATGGGCTTCTCGGTCATGACGTCCAGCCCGGCCGCAGCAGATTCGATGGTCTGGCGCGGGTGCAGGCCGCTGGGGGTGGTCAGCACGACGCAGTCGATGCCCAGTTCGGCCTTCGCGGCGAGAAGGTCCGTCAGCGTCGTGAACCCACGCGCGCCGGTCTTGTCCTGCGCCGCCTGCAGCGCCGCGGGGTCGGTGTCGCACACGGCCACCAGTTCGGCACGCTCGGCGTGCTGCTTGATGGCCTCGATGTGGTTCTGCGCGATGCGGCCGCAGCCGATCAGCGCGAAACGGACCTGGCGACCCTGGACGGGGGAACGGGAGGTGGGCATGGACAACTCGGGGAACTCAGTCCCTGGATTGTCAGATCAAAGCCCGGCCTCCAGCGCCAGCAGGTCCTCGACGGTCTGGCGGCGGCGGACCAGCCGGGCCGCGTCGCCGTCCACCAGCACCTCGGCCGCCAGCGGCCGGCTGTTGTAGTTGCTGGACATGGACGCGCCGTAGGCGCCCGCGTCGTGGATGACGAGCAGGTCGCCCACGCAGGCCGGCGGCAGCTCGCGCGTCAGCACCTCGCCGCCGGGGCCTTGCGTGAACACGTCGCCCGATTCGCACAGCGGGCCGGCCACCACCGCGGGCTGCACCGGACCGCCCGCACCGAGGACGCTCATGGCATGGAAGGCACCGTACATGGCCGGGCGCATCAGCTCGTTGAAGCCGGCGTCCACCAGCACGAAGCGGTTGGCGCCCGCGTTCTTGACCGCGCGGACTTCGGCCAGCAGCACGGCGCTTTCGGCAACGAGGTAGCGGCCGGGCTCGATCTCCAGCTTCAAAGCATGGCCCACCAGCGCTTCGGCCTCGCGGCGCGACGCGTCCCAGAGTCCGAAGTAGTGGTCCACGTCGATCCGCGCATCGCCTTCGCGGTAGGGAATCGACAGTCCGCCGCCGGCCGAGATCGCATGCAGGTCGTGACCGGCCGCGACCGTCTCGCGCACCAGGCCCACCATGGCCTGGCCGACCTGGGACAGGTGGTCGTAGTCGACGCCCGAGCCGATGTGCATATGCAGGCCCACCAGTTGGAGCCCGTGCCGGCGAACGGCCGCCAATGCCGCACCGAGGTCCGCATGCCAGATGCCATGCTTGCTGTGCTCGCCGCCCGTATTGGTCTTGTGGCTGTGCCCGTGGCCGAAGCCGGGGTTGATGCGCAGCCAGACCGGGTGGCCGGGGGACGCAGCACCGAGTTGGTCGAGCATGTCGATAGAGCCGGCGTTGACGGGAATGCGGTACTCGACGACGGTGGCGAGCGTGGCGGCGTCCAGCAGGTCGGCGGTGAAGACGATCTCGTCGCCGCCGGGAACATAACCAGCGGCAAGGGCTCTCAGGATCTCACCACGCGACACGGCATCCACCTTGACGCCCTCGCCGCGCAACAGCTTCAGGATGTGCGTGTTGGAGCAGGCCTTTTGCGCAAAGCACACCACGTCAAAGCGCTTCAGCGACTCGGCCCGGGCACGGATGGTCGCGGCGTCGTAGACCCACAGCGGTGTGCCGTGCTCGGCGGCCAAGGCCTGCAGGCGGGCGGGAGTGAAGGAGGCGGGAAGTTGCTGCGTCATGGGTTGAAGCATGCGCCCTTCAGGCCATTCAATAAAATTGCAATTTGTCGTTGGACAATTCACTCTTGATATGGACATCCAGCACCGCCACATCGAAGTCTTCCGCGCCGTCATGACGGCCGGCAGCGTCACGGCCGCCGCCGCGCTGCTGCACACCTCGCAGCCCACGCTCTCGCGCGACCTCGCGCGGCTGGAGCAGTTGCTCGGCTATGCCCTCTTCGAGCGCGAGCGCGGCCGGCTCAAGGCCACGGCGCGGGCGCGGGCGCTGTTCGACGAGGTGGAGCGCAGCTTCCAAGGCCTGGCCCGCGTCATCGAGCGGGCGCAGGCGCTGGGCCGGTCGGAAGACGCCGAACTGAGCCTGCTGAGCCTGCCCGCGCTGTCGCATGCGTTGCTGCCCGGTGCGTTGCAGCAGTTGCTGGCCGCCCACCCATCCGCCCGCGTCTCGATCACGCCGGCCGAGCCGCCACTGCTGGACGCCTGGGTCAGCGAGCAGCGCTTCGACCTGGGCCTGGCCGAGCAGGCCACGCCGCTGCCCGGCGTGCGCGTGGAGCCGGTGCTGGCCGCCGACGAGGTGGCCGTGCTGCCGGCCGACCACCCGCTCGCATCCCGCAAGCGGCTGGCGCTGAAGGACTTCGCCGGCCAGGACTTCATCAGCCTGGCCGAAGACGACCCCTACCGGCGCGAGATCGACGCGCGCTTCGCCGCGGCCGACATCGCGCGCCGCCTGCGCGTGCACACGCACAGCGCGGTGGCGGTGTGCGAACTGGTGCGCGCCGGACTTGGGCTGGCCATCGTCAACCCGCTGACCGCTGCGGCCTGCGCAGGCTCGGGGCTGGCCGTGCGACCGCTGACGGTGTCGATCCCCTACCGGGTCAGCGCACTGATCCCACTGCATCGACCGGCGCAGCCGCTGGTCGAGGCCTTGCTCAGCGCGTTGCGGCGCGGGCCACCACCGTCGGCTTCTCGCCGAAGCGCTTGACGATGCTGGCCTCGATGCCGGCGGCGTCCAGGCCGCACAGGCTCATCAGCTTGGCCGGGTCGCCATGCTCGACGAACTCGTCGGGCAGGCCCAGCTGCAGCATGGGCACGCTCAGGCCCGCGGCATTCAGTGCCTCGGCGACGGCGCTGCCGGCGCCGCCCATGAGGCAGCCGTCTTCCACCGTGACGAGGGCGTCATGTGTGCGCGCCAGTTCGGCCACCAACTCAGCGTCCAGTGGTTTGACGAACCGCATGTTGGCGACGGTCGCGTCCAGCCGCTCGGCGACCTCCAGTGCCGGGTACAGCAGCGTGCCGAAGGCCAGGATGGCGATGCGCTTGCCCTGGCGGCGCACTTCGCCCTTGCCCCAGGGCTGGGCGGTCATGGCCTTGACCGGCACGACGCCCACGCCCGCACCGCGCGGGTAGCGCACGGTCACCGGGCCATCGTGCATGAAGCCGGTGTACAGCGCCTGGCGGCATTCGTCCTCGTCGGCCGGCGTCAGCACGGCCATGTTGGGAATGCAGCGTGTGTAGGCGATGTCGTAGTTGCCAGCGTGCGTGGCGCCATCGGCGCCGACGAGGCCGGCGCGGTCCAGCGCGAAGAGGACCGGCAGGTTCTGGATGGCCACGTCATGGACCAATTGGTCGTAGGCGCGCTGCAGGAAGGTCGAATAGATCGCGACGACCGGCTTGATACCCTCGCAGGCCAAGCCCGCGGCGAAGGTCACCGAGTGCTGTTCGGCGATGCCCACGTCGTGGTAGCGCTGCGGAAAGCGCTTGTGGAAGTCGACCATGCCCGAGCCTTCGCGCATCGCCGGCGTGATGCCCACCAGGCGCGGGTCGGCCTCGGCCATGTCGCACAGCCAGTCGCCGAACACTTGCGTGAAGGTGAGCTTGGGCGGCGTGGCCGGCTTGACGAAGCCCACGGCCGGGTCGAACTTGCCGGAGGCGGCGTGGTACTTGACCGGGTCGGCCTCGGCCAGCTTGTAGCCGGCGCCCTTCTTGGTGACGATGTGCAGGAACTGCGGGCCCTTCTTGTCGCGCAGGTTCTCCAGCGTCGGGATCAGCGAGTCAAGGTCGTGACCGTCGATGGGCCCGACGTAGTTGAAGCCGAACTCCTCGAAGATCGTGCCGGGCACGACCATGCCCTTGGTGTGTTCCTCGAACTTGCGCGCAAATTCATACAGCGGCGTGTTCTTCAGCACGCTCTTGGCGCTCTCGCGCGCTGCCGTGTAGAAGCTGCCGCTCATCAACCGGGCCAGGTACTTGTTCAGCGCGCCGACCGGCGGGCTGATGGACATGTCGTTGTCGTTCAGGATGACGAGCACGTCGCCCAGCAGGCCGCCATGGGCGACGCCGGCGTTGTTCAGCGCCTCGAAGGCCATGCCGGCCGTCATCGAGCCGTCGCCGATGATGGCCACGGCCTTGCGGTTCTCGCCCTTGAGCTTGGCCGCCATGGCCATGCCATGCGCCGCAGAGATGCTGGTGGACGAGTGGCCCGTGCCGAAGGTGTCGTACTCGCTCTCGTCGCGGCGCGGGAAGCCGCTGATGCCGCCCAACTGGCGCAGGCCCGGCATGCGGTCGCGCCGGCCGGTCAGCACCTTGTGCGGGTAGGTCTGGTGGCCCACGTCCCACACCAGCCGGTCTTCCGGCGTGTTGTAGACGTAGTGCAGCGCGACGGTCAGCTCCACGGTGCCGAGGTTGGAGCCGAGGTGGCCGCCCGTCCTGGCCACGCTCTCCAGCACGAAGGCACGCACCTCGTCGGCGACGCGCCTCAACTCGGTCCGCGGCAGCCGGCGCAGGTCGGCCGGGCTGTCGATGCTGTTCAGCAGGGTGTAGTCCATGGCGAGGGCCTTGGTGAATGTCGCAGCGGCCGCGATCAGTTGTCGCGCTCGACCACCGAATCGGCCAGCAGGCTGAGGTGGCTCACGTCGGCCAGGCCGCTGGCGGCCAGCGCCGCCTTGGCTTCGGCACGCAGCGCCTGCGCCAGCGCGCGCGCGGGCGCCAGGCCCAGCACGCTGACGTAGGTCGGCTTGTTGGCGTCCTGGTCCTTGCCAGCCGTCTTGCCGAGCACGGTGGAGTCTTGTGTGACGTCGAGGATGTCGTCGACAACCTGGAAGGCCAGGCCCAGCGCCGCGCCGTAGTCGGACAGCGATTTCGTCGCCTGCGCCGACGCGGGGCCGCAGGCGGCCCCCATCATGACGCTGGCCTGCAGCAGCACGCCGGTCTTGCGGCGGTGCATGTCGCGCAACGTGGTCTCGTCGAGCTGTTTGCCGATGCTGGCCAGGTCGATGGCCTGCCCGCCAGCCATGCCGTCGTAGCCGGCCGAGCGCGCCAGCAGCGCGCACAGCCGGGCCTGCAGCGCCGGGGCGATGCCCTCGTCGGGAGTCAGCACTTCGAAGGCCAGCGCCTGCATCGCGTCGCCGGCCAGCATGGCCTGCGCCTCGCCGAAGGCCACGTGCGTGGTCGGCTTGCCGCGGCGCATGACGTCATCGTCCATGCAGGGCATGTCGTCGTGCACCAGCGAGTACGCGTGGATGAGTTCCACGGCGCAGGCCGCCCGCATGGCCGCGAAACCGTCGCCACCCACCGCCGCGCAACTCGCCAGCACCAGCAGCGGGCGCAGCCGCTTGCCGCCACCCAGCACCGCATAGCGCATGGCCTCGCCGAGGCCGGCTGGCGCAGCCGCTGGCACGAGATCGTCCAGGACCGTTTCGAAAACGGTCAGGGACGCCTGCGCCCAACGGTCAAAGTCCTGTGCATTCAAGATTCGGGGCCCTCCCAGGCCTTCAATTCGGCGCCATCCAGCAGCCTGACCTGCTGCTCCACCGCCTGCAGCCGCCCGCGGCACAGCGCCAGCAGTTCGGCACCCCGCTTGTAGCTGTTCAGCAGTTGATCCAGCGGCAGTTGCTGCCCCTCCATCGCCGCCACCAACCGTTCCAGCTCATCGAGCGCCTGCTCGTAGCTGAGGGCGGCGTCGCCGGCAATCGCGGCAGCCTGGGTGCGGGCGGAGGTCTTGGTCATTTCAGAACACGAAACGGCGATTGTAGTCAGCGGGTTGCGTGAATCCTGAGCCTGGAAGGGATGACGCGTGGCCGCGCTGCAACCCTGGCCGGGTAGAATTTACGTCCCTTCTCCGCCCGCGCGCCTGCGCAGGCACCTCCACCCCAACCTAGCAACCTGGCCGACTCGGTAACCCCGAGATGCGCCGGAGGGACGCAGCACCAAATCAGCCGTTCTGGCCTGAAAGACCCCCTGGATCATGTCCGACCTGAGCCTTCCCGTCTCGGCGCTTGAACGCAGCCGGACCCAGCTCCCGGTGAGCGCCTATTTCGACCCCGATCTGTTCCAGCGCGAGCAGGCCAGCATCTTCCAGCGAGGGCCCCGCTACGTCGGCCATGCACTGGCCGTACCGGAAGTCGGCGACCACTACGCGCTGCCGCAGGAAGGGGAAGGCCGGGCCCTGGTGAGGTCGGCCTCGGGGATCGAGTTGATCTCGAACGTCTGCCGCCACCGCCAGGCGGTCATGCTGCGCGGGCGTGGCAACACCCAGGCCAACATCGTCTGCCCGCTGCACCGCTGGACGTACTCGCACCAGGGCGAGCTGATCGGCGCGCCGCATTTCGAGCAGGACCCCTGCCTGAACCTGAATCGTTACCCATTGCAAGAATGGAACGGTCTGCTGTTCGAAAACAACGGTCATGACATCGCCGCCCAGTTGAGCCAGCTCGGCCCGCGTGCCCAGCTCGACTTTTCCGGGTACGTGCTGGACAAGGTGCAGGTCCACGAGTGCCACTACAACTGGAAGACCTTCATCGAGGTCTATCTGGAGGACTACCACGTCGGCCCGTTCCACCCGGGGCTGGGCGGCTTCGTCAGCTGCGAGGACCTGGCCTGGGAGTTCGGCAAGCATTACTCCGTGCAGACCGTGGGCGTGCACAAGGCACTGGAGCGTCCGGGCTCGCCGGTCTACCAGCGCTGGCATGACCAGCTGCTGAAGTTCCGCGAAGGCCGCCCGCCCGAGGCCGGCGCGATCTGGCTGACCTACTACCCGCACATCATGGTGGAGTGGTACCCGCACGTGCTGGTCGTGTCCACGCTGCACCCGGTGTCGCCGCAGAAGACGGTCAACCTCGTCGAGTTCTACTACCCCGAGGAGATCGCCGCCTTCGAGCGTGACTTCGTCGAGGCCCACCAGGCGGCCTACATGGAAACCTGCATCGAGGACGACGAGATCGCGGAGCGCATGGACGCCGGCCGCAAGGCGCTGATGATGCGCGGCGACAACGAGGTCGGCCCCTACCAGAGCCCGATGGAAGACGGCATGCAGCACTTCCACGAGTGGTTCAGGCAGCAGGTGGGGCCCATCGGCTGATGCCGGCCTCGGGCCTGATGATCCTGGCGACGCTGCTGTTCGCCACGATGGGGGTGTGCGTGAAGCTCGCCAGCGAGCTCTACGACGCCAGCGAGATCGTCATGTACCGGGGGCTCGTGGGCATGGTGCTGATGGCGGTGATCACCCGCCAGCAAGGCCTGAGCCTGAAGACCGCGGTGCCCGGCATGCACCTGTGGCGCAGCATCTCGGGCGTGGCGGCGCTGTCGCTGTGGTTCTACGCCATCAGCCAGTTGCCGCTGGCCACCGCGATGACGCTGAACTACATGTCCTCGGTGTGGATGGCGCTGTTCCTGCTCGGCGGCGCGGTGCTGCTGGGTGCGCAGCGGTTGGACTGGCGGCTGGTGGCCGCCGTGCTGCTGGGCTTCGTCGGCGTTGCGCTGATCCTGCGGCCCACGCTGGACCAGCGCCAGCTCTGGCATGGCATGGCCGGCCTGCTCTCCGGCATGCTCTCGGCCATGGCCTACCTGCAGGTCACCGCGCTGGGCCGGGCCGGCGAGCCCGAACTGCGCGTGGTCTTCTACTTCTCGCTGGGCGGCGCCGTCGCGGGCGCCGGCATCACGGCGCTCGCCACCGGCAGCCTGCACGGGCACACGCTGCGGGGCGCCGCGCTGCTGCTGGCCGTCGGCCTGCTCGCCACCACCGCCCAGGTGCTGATGACGCGCGCCTACGCCATCGGGCGGCCGCTCGTGAACGCCTGCCTGCAATACCTGGGCATCGTGTTCTCCTTCGCCTACGGCATGCTGCTGTTCAAGGACCCGCTGACGCTGCACGCCACGGTGGGCATGGTGCTGATCATTGCCGCGGGCCTGGCGGCGACACTGCTGCGCTCCCGGGTGGCGCCGCCGCCCAAGGACAGCCAATTCAACCCTGCGGACTCCTGACCATGACGCCGTACACCACGCTGATTTCGCCGTCCGAGCTGCGCACGCTGGCGGACCCGCTGATCCTGGACTGCCGCTTCGATCTGGCCGACCCGGCGGCCGGCGAGCGCGCCTACCGCGCCGGCCACATCCCGGGCGCGTTCTACCTGCACCTGGATCGCGATCTCGCCGGGCCGAAGACCGGCCCCGACGGCAGCTTCCGCGGGCGCCATCCGCTGCCCGACCGGGCCACTTTTGCCGCGTTGATGCGCAAGCTGGGCCTGCGCGCCGGCCGCCAGGTCATCACCTGCGACACGCAGGGCGGCCCCTACGCCGCGCGGGCCTGGTGGATGCTGCGCTGGCTGGGCCACGCCGACGTCGCCGTGCTGGACGGCGGCTGGGATGGCGAGCTCACGCCCGAAGTGCCGACCGCCACGCCGACCGACTGGCAGGCCCGTGAGCCGCTCGTGGGCCAGGTGGACGCCGCCGCGCTGCTCGGCCAGCTCGGCCGCGTGCGCCTCATCGACGCCCGCGCGCCCGAGCGCTTTCGCGGCGAGGTCGAGCCGCTGGACCTGCAGGCCGGCCACATCCCGGGGGCGTCCAACCGCCTGTTCAAGGACAACCTGCGGGCGGACGGCCGTTTCAAGCCGGCCGCGCAGTTGCGTGCCGAGTTCCAGGCCCTGCTGGCGCCGCACGGCGCCGCGACGGTCGTGCACCAGTGCGGCTCGGGCGTGACGGCCTGCCACAACCTGCTGGCCATGAGCCACGCGGGGCTGGGCGACGGGCTGCTCTATCCGGGTTCGTGGAGCGAATGGTCGGCCGATCCCGCCCGGCCCATCGCAAAAGGTTGATGTCCGACAACCCCGGCGCGCGCTGATCCGCCACACTGAGATCCCGCACAACGACTGGAGGACCGAATGTTCAAGCGCATCCTCGTGCCCACCGACGGCTCCGACATCACCCTGCACGCGGTGGACACTGCGATCGAGCTCGCCAAGGTGCATGGCGCCGAGTTGCTGACGCTCAGCGTCATGGAGCCCTTCCCCTACAGCGCGGTCTCGGAGATCCAGCCCGTGCCGCCGCAGGAGTTCATCGATGCCCAGCATCGCGTGGCCAGCCAGCGCGTGGAGGACGTGCGCGCCCGCGCCACCGCGCAGGGGCTGCCGTGCCGGGCACACGTCGTCGAAGCGCTGCATGCCTGGGAGGCCATCGTCGACCACGCCAAGGCCGAGCACGTGGACCTGATCGTCATGGCCTCGCACGGCCGCAAGGGCTTCGCCGCGCTGCTGCTGGGCAGCGAGGCGCAAAAGGTGCTGACGCACATCGAACTGCCGGTGCTGATCGTCAAGTGACGCCGGGCCGCAGGCGCCTCCGCGGCCCGCTTCAGGCCGCCGCGGCGCGGGCCGGTGGCTTGCGGATCGCCATGACCGCCAACGCCGCCACCAGGCAGGCGCCGCCGGCCACGAACAGCGCCGGCGAATAGGACAGCATCACCGACCGCGTGAAGCCGGCGCCGAAGGCCGCCGCCGCCGCGCCCAACTGGTGGAACGCGAACACCCAGCCGAACACCAGGCCGGCGCGGGCCGGGCCGAAGAGGTGGGCCGCCAGCTTGACGGTGGGCGGCACGGTGGCGATCCAGTCCAGCCCGTAGAAGACGGCGAAGGTGGACAGGCCTGCGACGGTGAAGTCCGAGTACGGCAGCCAGAACAGCGACAGGCCGCGCAGGCCGTAGTACCAGCACAGCAGCTTGCGGTTGTCGAAGCGGTCGGACAGCCAGCCCGACAACGTCGTGCCGACGAGGTCGAACACGCCCATCATGGCCAGCACGGAGGCCGCCGGCACGGGGCCCAGGCCGCGGTCGCCGCACAGCGAGATGAAGTGCGTCTGCACCAGGCCGTTGGTGCTCAGGCCGCAGATGAAGAAGCTGCCCGCCAGCACCCAGAAGGCCGGCACGCGCGAGGCCATCGCCAGGGTCTCGAACGGCAGCCGCCAGGTGGGTTTGGGCGCCGGCCCGGCAGCGGGCTCGGCACCCGTCGCCCCATAGGGTGCCAGACCCAGGTCGGCGGGCGAGTCACGCAGCAGCGCCAGCACCAGCATCGCCACGACGCCCGTCGCGATGACGACCGGGAACAGCGCGGCGCGCCAGCCGTGGTGCTCGATCAGCCAGGTGGCCAGCGGCAGGAAGATGAGCTGCCCGGTGGCGCTGCTGCCGGCCAGCAGCCCCATCACCAGGCCCTTGCGCTGCACGAACCAGCGGTTCACGACGGTCGCGCCCAGCACCATGGCGGTCATGCCCGTGGCGACACCCAGCACCAGGCCCCAAAGCGCAAAGGCTTCGGCCAGGCTGTGCATGAAGACGCCCAGCAGCAGCGCCACGCCGATGACGGCCGACGCGAGCGTGACGACCGCGCGCACGCCATAGCGCATCAGCACGACCGCCGCGAACGGCCCGAGCAGGCCGTAGAGCGCAAAGCGGGTCGCGAACACGGACGACAGCGCGGTCGTGCTCCAGCCGAACTCCCGGGACAGCGGCTGCAGCAGCGCCCCGGGCAGGCCCAGCGCGGCGGACGTGACCAGCATGGCCAGGAAGGTCAGCGCCGCGACGACCCAGGCGTAGTGGATGCCGCGGCGTTGCAGGAACGGAGCGAGGCGGGCGGCGGGCGCTGCGAACATCGGGTCACCTTGGCATCGCAATTTGATTGCGATCGATTTCAATAATGCAATGATATCAACCATAATCAAAATACCGCAACCACCCTCACCTGTTCTGGAGCCTCGGCGATGAAAGTGACCAAGGAGCAGTCCGAACTGAACCGCCAGGCGCTGCTGGACGCGGCCGGGCGGCTGTTCAAGCAGCACGGCATCGACGGCGTGGGCGTGGCCGACATCTGCAAGGCGGCGGGCCTCACGCATGGCGCGCTGTACAAGCATTTCGCCGACAAGCAGGACCTGGCGGCCCAGGCCTTCGCGCACAGCTTCCGCCGCGGCTTCGACAAGACCACACGGCCCAAGGGCGGCGCGGCACCGACGCTGGCCACCTACCTCGACCCGTACCTGAGCCGCCGCGTGCGCGACGACCACGGCGCCGGCTGCCCGGTCGTCACGGCCGCCTGCGACACCGGCCGGCAGAGCGAGGCGGTGAGCCGCAGCTACACCGCCGGCTTCCTGGAATTGCGCGACGGCCTGCAGGCGGTGCTGGACCCCGACGGCACCGACCCGGCCCGCGCCACGCTGGCCGTGGCCGCGCTGATCGGCGCGATGTCCATCTCGCGCGGTGTCGTGAAAACCGATCCGAAGCTGGCCGACGACGTGTTGCGGCTGGTGCGCCGCGGCATCGAGCAGTTGGCGCCGGACTGAGGGGTCAGCCCAGCGCCTGGCGCAACCGCGGCGCGGCGAAGTCCAGGAAGCGCCGCATCTTCAGCGCCATCTGGCCGCGCGAGGGGTGCACCAGATGCACCGGCACGGCCTCGGGCTCGAAGGCCTCCAGCACGATCTGCAGTTCGCCGCGTGCGACGGCGTCCACCGCCTGGTAGTGCAGCAGCCGCGTGACCCCCACGCCCAGCACGGCTGCGCGCGCCGCGGCCTCGGGTGTCGTCACGCTCAGCCGCGGCCGCACGGCGACGTCGAGCGCCGCGCCCGAGCCTGGCTCGCGGAAGCGCCACGACGGCACGGCCAGCACCGACGCCACGGCCGCGCAGGGCAGCCGCTGCAGGTCCTCGGGCCGCTGCGGTTGACCATGCCGTTCGACGAAAGCTGGGCTGGCGCACGCCACCCAGCGCATGCGCCCCACCTGCGTCGCGACCATGCGACTGTCCGGCAGCGGCCCGATGCGCACCGCCATGTCGACGTGGTCGTCGATCAGGTCCACGTTGCGGTCGGACAGCAGCAGCCGGATGTCGATGTCGGGGAACGTGGCCAGGAAGTCCGCGACGACTGGCAGCACGTGCAGCCGGCCGAACATCAGCGGTGCAGTCAGCACCAGTTCGCCCTTGGGCGCGGTGAACTCGCCGGCCGCCTCGCGCTCGGCCTCTTCCACCTGCTCCAGGATGCGCCGCGCGGCGGCGACGTAGGCCACGCCGGCGTCGGTCAGCGTCAGCTTGCGCGTCGTGCGCAACAGCAGCCGAGTGCCCAGCCCCGCCTCCAGGTCCGACAGCTTGCGGCTCAGCGTCGCCAATGGCACCTGCAGCGCCCGGCCCGCGGCCGACAGGCTGCCGTGCTCGGCAACGGCGACCAGCAGCGACATGGCTTCCAGGCGACCCACGCAATCCTTCCATTTTCCGGAAAACTTCTTCCCGCGTCAGGCAGATTATCAAGTTAACTGGAAGAGCCCATCATGACGCCATCCCCTACACCACCGCTCAAGGAGACCGTCATGTCCTATGGATTCCTCGACATCGCCGTCACGCCCAGCGTCCGCGCGGTACAGGCCCGCATGGGCGCCGACGGTCTATGGCAGGGCTTCAAGGGCCACCGCGAGTTCGACCGTTTCACCGACGGCGAGGCCGGCTTCATCGGCGAGCGCGACAGCTTCTACATGGCGACCGTCTCCGAGACCGGTTGGCCCTACGTGCAGCACCGCGGCGGCCCCAAAGGCTTCCTGAAGCTCATCGACGAACGCACGCTGGCCTTCGCCGACTACCGCGGCAACCGCCAATACCTGAGCACCGGCAACGTTGCCGCCGACGGCCGCGCCTGCCTGTTCCTGATGGACTACGCGCAGCGCGCGCGGCTGAAGGTGTTCGTGCGCGTCGAGGTCGTCGCGCTGGACGCCGACCCGACGCTGACGGCACAGGTCACCGTGCCCGGCTACTCGGCCAGGACGGAACGCATCTTCAAGCTGCACCTCCAAGCCTTCGACTGGAACTGCCCGCAGCACATCGTGCGGCGCTTCACGCAAGCCGAGATCGACGACGCCGTTCAGCCGCTGCGCGACCGGCTGGACGCACTGGAGGCCGAGAACGCCGGGCTGCGCGCCCGCCTCGCCACGCCGGCCTGACGGCTCAGTCCGCCGGCAGCAGGTGGCGGTGGAAGAACGCGACCGTCGGCTGCACCCATTGCAGCGTGGCGGCAGCGCGGTCGAAGCCGGGCGGGTCGCCGATCAGCTCACGCTCCAGCGCGCCCAGCGCCTCGGGCCGCGGCGGCGGCGCCAGCAGCGCACCGTGGCCGGCGCCGTGCAGGTCGGCGATCAGTTCGCAGTCCTGGCAGGCGGCGCGCAGCGGGTCGCTGTGCAAGCGCGGCAGCAGCCAGCGGTCGGCGTCGGCCGTAATGAAGCCCAGCGGCACGCGCGGGTGCGTCAGCGTGGCAAGGTCGAAGTCCGCCGCCGCCGGCACGCCGGCGACGATGGCGGCGATGCGCGGGTCGTCGTGCGTCTGAGGTGCGGCGTCGCCGCCGAACTTCCAGTTCAGCACGCGCTGCGCCACCCACTGCTTCAGACCGTCCAGCGCGCCGCCGGTCAACCGCGTCGCCAGGCCCACGCAGGCATTGAAGTCGTCCGCGATGTGCTGTTCGCAGTGCGCGCGGAAGCGCTCGGGCGACCAGGCGCCGCCGGCCAGGCTCAGCATCGTGTGGCCGCCGGCGGACATGCCGTAGGCGCCCACCTTGTCCAGCTTCAGGCCGGCGAAGCGCGGGTCGGCGGCGACGCGGTCGATGGCATGGCTGATCTCGGCCGGGCGCAGCTTCCAGCTCGCCGGGCCGGGCTGGGACGGGTCCAGCCAGCTGTCGCCGCGGTGAAAGGGCAGCACGACGGTGAAGCCGGCGTCAACCAGCGCCTGCGCCAGCGTCACCTGCGGCCAGGGGCCGCCGCCGGAGCCGTGCGAGATGGCGATCAGCCGGCCGTTGGACAGCGCGGGCGCCGGCCGCGCGTCGGGCGCCAGCAGCAATTCGAAGCTGCCGCGCTGCACCGGGCGCGCGGTGTCGAAGGTCGGGAAGAACAGCGTGACCGGGCCGCCGGCACCGTCCGCCGGCAGGCTGGCCATGCCCATGGATGTGGCGTTGGCCAGGCTGGCGGCCAGCAGGCCCAGCAGCGCCACGAGGGCGGGAAGGAAGTTGCGCATGAGGGTTCCCGACGGGGATGGAGAAGCCTGCAGCATGGGCAGCGCCGCCCGGCGCGTCTGGCCGAAACCTCGCGGTTGCAGCTTTCGCCCAGGGATTTCAGGTTTCGGCCAGCGCCCGCTGGCGGAATTCGGTGGGCGTCAGGCCCGTGTCGGCCTTGAACGCGCGGTTGAACGGGCCGATGGAGCCGAAGCCGACATCCAGCGCCAGGCTCAGCACCGGCAGCGTGCGCTCGGCCGGGTCGGCGAGGCGGCGCCTGGCCTCGGCCAGCCGCAGGCCGTTCACGTAGGCGTTGAAGTTGCGGTGGCCCAGCCGCTGGTTGATGACGCGGCGCAGCCGGTACTCGGGCACGTGCAGTTGCGCGGCGAGGCCGGCCAGGCTCAGGCCCTCCTGCGCGTAGCCGCGGCCCTCACCCATCGCACGCGCCAGCGCGGCGGCGAGCGCGTCGTCCTGCGGGTCGGCCGAGGGGCGCGGTGGCTCCACGCGCGGCGCCGGGGCCGTCGGCGGTGCCTCGTCCCACAGCCCGGCCGCGCGCGGCGACAGCAGCCGCGCCGCGACGAACGCGGTCAGCGTGCACAGCATGGCCGCGTCCAGCAGCGCGACGGCGGGTGTGAGCCGGCCGTCCGGGGACGCGAAGATGCGCAGGCTCACCATGACCAGTGCATAGACCGCACCCCCGCCCACGACGATGCCGCGCCACCAGCGGCGCTTCTCGATCAGATCGGCGCGCCACGGCGCGGCGACGGCCGCGAGGGCCAGCAGCGCGAAGACGATGGGCACGGCCCGCATCAGCACGAAGCCCGGCAGCGGCCAGCGCGCCGCCCATGCGCACACGCTGGCGCCGTACAGCGCCACCCCCGCCCACACGGCGCCATGCCAGGCACGCAGGCGGAAGTCGTCATCGAACACCGCCCGCGCGAAGAGCCAGTACAGCACCGCAGAACCCAGCGAGACACCGATGCCGGGCGACTGCGCCCAGCAGCCCAGCTCGTACTCCACCCAGGGCGAGGCCGACACGGCCTGCACGGCCAGCGACAGGGCCAGCGCCATGCCGGTGATGGCGAGGTGCCCGAGGCGCGCATGCCGGCGCCGGGGCCACAGGGCGATGGCCGCGAGCAGCAGCAGCGCGATCAGCGCGCCGCGCAGCGCCGCATCAATGAGCGCCATGCAGCAGGTTGGACACCCCGAACGCCACCGCCAGGCCCACCACCAGCCAGGCCACCTGGGCCAGCGTGTCGCGCCAGGCCAGGCGCTGCTGCAGTTGCGGCAGCAGGTCGGCCACCGAGATGTAGATGAAGCTGCTGGACGCCAGCACCAGCAGGTAGGGCAGCGCGCCCTCGAAACGGCCGATCAGGAAGTAGCCCAGCACGCCGCCCACGACGGCGGCCATGCCCGAGATGGCGTTGAACAGCAGCGCCCGGGCGCGCGACAGCCCGGCGTTCAGCAGCACGATGTAGTCGCCCACCTCCTGCGGGATCTCGTGCGCGACGATCGCCAGCGCGGTCGCGAACCCGAGCCGCGTGTCGGCCAGGAAGGCCGCCGCGATGATGGCGCCGTCGCAGAAGTTGTGGATGCTGTCGCCCACCAGCACGGTGAGGCCGCCGCGGCCCGCCTGCTGGGCGTCGAAATGATGGTGGTGATGGTGGCCGTCACCCTCGTGGTGGTGCACGTGGCGGTACAGCTCCACCTTCTCCAGCAGCCAGAAGAACAGCAGGCCGCCCAGCAGCACGGCGAACAGCGTCTGCGGCCGCGCCGTGTGGCTCTCGAAGGCTTCGGGCAGCACATTCAGCAGCGACGTGCCCAGCAGGATGCCGGCCGACAGGCTGACGAGGCTCTTGACGAGCCGCGCCAGCACGCCGACCGTCAGGCTCGCAGCGACGAGCACCGACAGCAGCCCGCCCGCGAAGGTGGCGAGCACGATGTAGAAAAGGGTCATGGGATCAGCAGACGGACCGGCAAAAGAACGGGGCCGCCCTGTACGACGGCCCCGACCCCGTCAGCCTAGCAGAGCTGTCAAGCCATCAGGCCACGCCATTCTTCTTGAACCACTCCAGGCAGCGCTTCCAGCCGTCCGCCGCGGCCGCAGGGCGGTAGCTGGGGCGGTAGTCGGCGTGGAAGGCGTGCGGCGTGTCGGGGAAGACGACGAATTCGCATTGGGCGTTGCCGGCGGCCTTCAGCGCGGCCTCCAGCTGCGTCAGCGTCTCGACCGGGATGCCCGTGTCCGCCGCGCCGTACAGGCCCAGCACCGGCGCCTTGATGCTGCCGGCCAGCTCGATGATGGTCTTGTCGCCCGGGTGGTAGGCGCGCGCCACCGGCCCGTACCAGGCCACCGCGGCCTTGACGCCCGGGTTGTGCGCCGCATAGCGCCAGGTCGTGCGGCCGCCCCAGCAGAAGCCGGTGATGCCCAGCTTCGACGTGTCGCCGCCATTGGCCGCGGCCCAGGCGACGGCAGCGTCCAGGTCGGCGTTGACCTGCGCGTCGCCGGCCTTGCTGACGACCTCGCTGATGAGCTTGGGGATGTCCGTGTACGCGCCGGCATTGCCGTGGCGCGCGAACAGCTCCGGCGCGATGGCCAGGTAGCCCTGCTTGGCGAAGCGCCGGCAGACGTCGGCGATGTGTTCGTGCACGCCGAAGATCTCGCACACCACCAGCACCACCGGCAGGTTCTTCTTGCCGGCCGGCGCGGCGCGGTAGGCGGGCATCGCGAAGTCGCCCGACTTGATGCTGATGCTGCCGGCGTCCAGCCCCGTGGCGTCGGTCGTGACCGTCTGCGCCGTCACCGGCAGCACGGCGGCCGCGAAGCCGCTGCCCACGGTGGTCTGCACGAAGCTGCGGCGGCTGTAGTCGCGGCCGGGGGCGAGGCTGTCGATTTCGTCTTTCAGCATGGGGGCTCCTGAGGGGAAGAACCGTCAAATTTTGCCCTGACAATCCCCCGCCATGACGACCCGCCCCGACCACAACAGCCCACGCCGGGCCGCCGCAAGCAGGCTGCCTCCCCTTGCTGGGCAGGTCGGGCACAGGACGGCCCCGGCAGCACCGGGGCAGCAGATCTGGGGCGCCATCGACATCGGCTCCAACAGCTTTCGCCTGGAGCTGGCCCGCCTCACCGGCGAGCGCTACCAGCGCGTCACCTACGTCAAGGAGGCCGTGCGACTGGGCGCCGGGCTCGACGCGCAGGGCATGCTGACCGAGGCAGCCATGCAGCGCGGGCTCAACTGCCTGAAGGGCTTCGGCGAGCAGCTCGTGGGCATCCCGCCCGAGCGCATCCGCGCCGTCGCGACGCAGACACTGCGCGAGGCGCGCAACCGCAACGCCTTCCTGGAACGCGCGCAGGCCGTGCTGGGCCACCCGATCGAGGTCATCCCGGGCCGCGAGGAGGCCCGCCTCATCTATGCCGGCGTGGCGCGGCTGCAGCCCTCCGAGAAACAGCGCCTGGTCATCGACATCGGCGGCCGCTCCACCGAGATGATCCTGGGCAGTGGCCGCAAGCCGCTGCTGGCGGAGTCGTTCGGCGTCGGCAGCGTGGGCCTGTCGGTGCGCTTCTTCGCCGACGGGCGCTACACGGCGGAGGCCTTCCGCGCCGCGCAGGTCGCGGCGGGCGCCGAGCTGGAGGAGGCGCTGACGCACTTCCGCCCGGAACGCTGGCAGGAGGTGCTGGGCTCGTCGGGCACGGTGGGCGCGGTGTCGCAGATCCTCGCGGCCACCGGCAAGACCGACGGCCGCATCACGCCCGACGCGCTGCGCTGGTGCATCGCCCAGTGCGTGGCGGCCGGCTCGCAGGACAAGCTGCAGCTCGCCGGCCTGAAGGAAGACCGCCGCCCCGTCGTGGCCGGCGGCCTGTGCATCCTCTACACGCTGCTGACGCAGTTCGGCATCGAGGCCCTGCTGCCCACCAAGGGCGCGCTGCGCCAGGGCGTCATCTTCGACCTCGCCGAGCGCTTGCAGCCGGCCGAAGGCGTGGACGTGCGCGCCGCCTCGGTGGCCGAGCTGCAGACGCGCTTCGCCGTGGACATTGCGCAGGCCGACCGCGTGGCACAGCAGGCCGAGCTGCTGTACCGGCAGCTGCACCCGCGCGGGCCGAGCGAGCCGCTGCGCGAACTGCGCTGGGCCGCCGCGCTGCACGAGATCGGCATGCTGGTGTCGCACCACGACCATCACCGCCACAGCGCCTACCTGCTGGCCCACGCGGACGCGCCCGGCTTCTCCACCAACCAGCTGCAGCGCCTGGGCACGCTGGCGCTGGGCCAGCGCGGCGGCCTGCGCAAGATGGAGGCGCAGCTGGCCGATCCGGGCCTGCTGGACCAGGTCATCGCGCTGCGGCTGGCCGTCATCCTGTGCCACGCGCGCACCGAGGCGCCGGCCAGCCCGACGCTGGAGCGCGACGGCAAGAAGCTGACGCTGCTGCTGCCCAAGGACTGGTCAGCCGGCCAGGCGCGCACGCGCTTCCTGCTGAAGGAAGAGGCCGAGGCCTGGGCACGCAGCGGGCTGTTGACGCTGTCGCTGAGCTGACGCCACGCGTCCGGACGCGACGCGCCTGTAAAGCAATGCTTCCGAATGCTTCGGCAGGCGCAATGACGGCGCATTTCCGCCTTTGCCGCGGGGGGGCTGACCGTAGCCTTCTCGGCCAGTCGAGACAGAACTTGAGCGCTCGGCATGGAGTAGCAAATGCCCAGCATCACCGGCCTGAGTCCCGACGACATTGCCCAGCTCAGCACGGCCGCCATCGCCGCGCTGAAGCCCGCCGACTGGCAGGCCTTCACTGCCCAGCAGATGGGGGCGTTGACCAGCATCCAGGTGGCGGCCATCCCCGCCACTGGCTGGCACGCGATCACGCCGGCCCAGGTCTCGGCCCTCAGCACCGACGGTGCCAGCGGCCTGACTGAACGCAGCCTGCCGCAGCTCGCCAGCGACCAGTTCGCGGCCCTGCAGCCCGACCAGCTGGCTGCCCTGCCCATCCAGGGCCTGCACGCGCTGACCAGCCGCCAGGCCCCGGCGCTGAACGCCGCGGTGCTGGATGCGCTGGACGTGCGGCAGGTGCAGGCCATCGCCGCGGCGGCGCTGACCGCGATGGGCACCGACCAGATCGCCGCACTGGGCAGCACCGAGGTGAGCCAGTTCAGCGCATCGCAGCTGAAGTCGCTGCTGACCGGCCAGGTCGCGGCACTGTCGCCCGACAGCGTCGCCGGCCTGGCATCCGACCAGGTCAAGGCACTCACGTCAGCCCAGTTGGGCAGCATGACCAGCACGCAGCTGCATGCGCTGACGCCCGACCAGGTCAACCAGCTGGGCAGCACGCAGACGGCCGGCCTGCACAGCAGCCAGTTGGCTGCGCTGGGCAACGACCAGCTGCAGGCGCTGGACAGCCAGGCTTTCGCCGGCCTCTCCGCCAGGGCCCTGGCCGGGCTGGGTTCCGACCAGCTCGGCCTGTTGTCCGGCGAGCAGCTCGCGGCCCTCGGCACGGCTGCCGTCAACGGCCTGGCCACCAGCCAGCTGCATGCCTTGAGCGCGGACCAGCTGCAGGCGCTGACCGCGCCGCAGGTCGCCGCCTTCAGCAACGCGCAGATGGCCGCGCTCGACAGCGACCAGGTGCAGGCGCTGAGCACCCAGCAGCTGCATGCGCTGTCGCCCGGCCAGTTCTCGCACCTGAGCCTGGCCGCATCCGAGGCACTGACACCGCAGCAGCTCGCCAGCCTCACCTCCACGCAGGCGCCGGGCCTGTCCACGCAGGCGCTGGCGGGCTTCTCGGACGCACAGATCGGGGCCTTGGGCAGCCAGGCCCTGCACGGCCTCAGCAACGCGCAGCTGGGCGCGCTGAGCCCCGGGCAGGTGGCGGCGCTGACGCCCAGCCAGCTGCAGGGCCTGACCAGCCTGCAGGTGCGCGGCCTGTCCGACGCCAGCCTGTCCGCTCTGGGCAGCGAGCAATGGGCCGCGCTCGGCGCCCCGCAGCTCAACGGGCTCAACACCCACCAGCTGCAGTTGCTGGGCAGCGACCCGCTGGCCGCGCTGTCGACCAGCGCGCTGCACGGCCTCGACGCCAGCGTGGCGCTGGCCTTGCGCGCCGACCAGCTCGCGGCACTGTCGCCCACGCAATGGCAGGCCCTGGGCACCCAGGCCTTGCACGCGCTGAAGCCGGACCATCTGAGCGGGCTGGACGCCGAGCAGCTGCAGGCGCTGAGCACATCCCAGCTCGCCGCGCTGACGACGGCGCAGTGGGCCTCGCTGGATGCCGATCAGCTGCACACGCTGCTGCCCGCGCAGCTGGCCGGCCTGTCCAGCGCCCAGGTGGCCCTGCTGGGCAGGGACACGCTGGCGGCCTTCGGGCCCGACCAGATCGCCGCCTTCGGTGCCCGCCAGGCACCCGGCCTGTCGAGCGGCCAGATCGCCGGCCTGGGCGTGGACGCGATCGCGGCGCTGTCCACGGCCGCCCTGCACGCCTTCGGCACGGCGCAGGCCGCCGGCCTGAGCGCGGCCGACATGCAGGCGCTCAGCCAGGGCCAGTTCCAGGCCCTGTCCAGCGCACAGTTGCGCGGCCTCGGCGACGCCGCGGTACCGGCCCTGACGCACGACGAGATGGCCTACCTCAGCGCCAGCCAGCTCAATGCGCTGAGCACGCACCAGCTGCAGCTGCTGCAGGCTGACCAGCTCGGCGCGTTGAGCACGGCCGCCTTGGCCGGCATGGGCAGCACGACCGCCGCGGCACTGACGCCGGTGCAACTGGCGGCGCTGGACGTCGAGCAGCTGCACAGCCTGGGCACGCAGGCGCTGCATGGCCTCGCGACGGCGGCGCTCGCCGCCTTGAGCCCCGGCATGTTCGCGGCCTTCAGCCCCACCCAGGTCGCGGCGCTGAGCCCGGCGCAGTGGCAGGCGCTGAATGCCGGCCACATCCAGAGCCTGGGCACCGCCCAGGTCGCGGGCCTGAGCCCGGCGCAGTTCGCCCAGCTGAGCACGGCCGAGATCGCCACGCTCAACCCCGACCAGATCGGCGCACTCAGCGCCAAGCAGATGGCCGGCGCGACGCCGGAGCAGATCGCCGCGCTGGACCCCGACCAACTGCACTTCCTGGCGCCCGCCGCGCTGGCGGCGCTGGGCAACCGCCAGCTCGCGGCGCTCAGTGCCGCCGACATCCAGCAGCTCAGCGGCAGCCAGGTCGCGGCGCTCGGCGAGGCCCAGCTCAAGGCCTTGTCCACCAGCGCCTTCACCGCGCTGACCGTGGACCAACTGGGCGCGCTGACCGGCCAGCAGGCGGGCGCCTTCAGCGCCCAGACGCTGGCCCTGCTGAGCCCCGCCCAACTGACCGCGCTGAGCACGGCGGCCCTCCACGGCCTGGGCGCCGCTGCGGTGATGGCGCTGACGACCGATCAGATCCAGAGCCTGCAGCCCGAGCAGCTCCACGCCCTGTCCGCCACGGCCGCCGTCAGCCTGCAGGCCGCGCAGCTGGCGGCCATGTCGCCCGACCAGATCGCCGCCCTGGGTGCCGGCAACGTCGCGGCGCTGGCGCTGAACCAGGTCGCCGGCCTGGGCGCAGCGACGCTCGCGGCCTTCAGCGACGCCGAGATCGCCGCGCTGAGCCCCGGGCAGTTTGCGCGGCTGAGCACCGCGGCCCTGGCGGCGCTGAACGAGGAACAGATCGGCGCGCTGAGCGCCCGCCAGACCGCCAGCATGAGCAGCGCCCAGTTCCAGGCGCTGTCGGCCAGCCAACTCGCCGCCCTGGGCCCGGCCGCGATGGCCGGCCTGCCCGCCACGCTGATCGCCAGCCTGACCCCCGAACAGGCCACAGCGCTGACCGCGCCGCAGCTGCAGGGCCTCGGCGCCGCGCAGCTGCATGCCCTGGGCGACGCGACGCTGCGGTCGCTGACGCCGGAGCAGATCGGGGCACTCAGCGGCGGCCAGGTCAACAACCTCAGCACGCATCAGATCCAGCAGCTCGGCGGCGAACAGATCGCCGCACTGGGCAGCGGCGTGCTGCACACGCTGAGCGCCGCCAATGCGGCCGCGCTGACACCCGCGCAGATGGCCTTCCTGACGACCGACCAGCTGCAGGCCATGGGCACGCAGGCGGCCCATGTGCTGCTGCCCGCCCAACTGCAGGCGCTGGCGCCGGCCCAGGTGGCCGCACTCGGCTCGGCAGCGCTGGCGGCGCTGAGCTCCACACAGTTCCACAGCCTGGGCGCGGCCGGCCTGCAGGCCCTGGACGCCACGCAGCTGGCCGCCTTGAGCACGGTCGAGATGCGCGGCCTGGGCACGGCCGGGCTGGACCTGCTCAGCGATCTGCAATGGAGCCAGATCCACAGCACGCAGATGGCGGGCCTGAGCACCCAGCAGGTCGCGGCATTGACGCCCGGCGAAGTCGCCGCCCTCGACCCTGCCGTCATCGGTGCCATGAGCACGCAGCAATGGTCGGCCCTGGGCCAGCCCCAGCTGCAGGGCCTGGGCACGGCGGCCCTGCACGCATTGAGCCGCAACGAGGTCACGGCGATGTCGGGCGCCCAGCTGGCCTCGCTGTCCACGCTGCAGATCTCGACGCTGAACGGCGCCCAGGTGGCCGGCATGACCAGTGCCCAGCTGCACGGGCTGACGGCCGACCAGACGGGCGCGCTGTCCACCTCGGCCGTGCACGCCCTGGCCAGCCAGCAGTTCGATGGCCTGTCTCTCACCCAGCTGGCTGCGCTGTCGACCGCGCAGCTGGCCAGCCTCGGCACCGGCACGCTGACGGGCCTGGGCGCGGCCCAGCTGCAGGCGCTGGACATGGCCCAGCTGCAGGCGGTGCCCGCGGCCTCGCTGCAGGCGCTCAGTTCGACGCAGCTGCTGCAACTGGGCACCGACCAGTGGCAGGGCTTCAGCAGCCAGCAGATCGCGGTCATCCCGGCCGCGGACTGGCCGGCCCTCAGCGGCCCGCTGGCGCTGCTGGGCAGCGCCCAGCTCGCCGGCCTGACCGCGAGTCAGCTGCAGCAGTTCAGCAGCACCGACTTCCAGGTCCTGAGCGGCGCGCAGATCGCCGCCCTGCCTGCCGCCACCCTCGTGGCGCTCAGCGCCGCCGACGTGGCCGTGCTCAGCACCGCCCAGGTCGCCGCGCTCAGCACCGCGCAGATGACCGGGCTGAGCGGCACGCAGCTCGCCGCGATGAGCAACGACCAGCTGCACAGCCTGGGCACGGCCCAGCTGAACGCGCTGACCGGACCGGCCGTCGCCGCGCTCAGCACCAGCCAGCTCGCGCTGCTGGGCGCGACCGGCCTCGCGGCCTTCAACGGCAGCGTGTTCGCCGCCATGAGCAGCGATGCGCTGGCCCTGCTGACCAGCGTCCCGGTGGCGGGCCTGGGCACCGACCAGATCGCCGCGCTGACCGCCAGCCAGGCGCCCGGCCTCGGCCTGGCCGAGCTGGCGTCGCTGACGCCCGCGCAGCTTGCCGCGCTGAGCCCGGCCGCGCTGCACGCGCTGAGCACCACGCAGTTCGAGGCCTTGCACGACAGCCAGTTCACCGGCATGACCAGCGCGCAGATCGCCGCCCTGCCCGTGGCCGACGTGAGCCTGCTCGCCACCGACGCGCTGCATCTGCTGTCGGCCAGCCAGGTCCAGGCGCTGGGCAGCAGCCAGGCAGCGGCGCTCAGCGTGCAGCAGCTGCAAGCCATCGCACCCGACAGCCTGGCCGGCATGACGGCCACGGCCCTGCACGCCGTGTCGCTGGCCGGCATCGCCGCGCTGTCGCCCCAGCAGATCGGTGCGCTGACCAATGCACAGATCGCCACGCTGGACCCGACCCAGATCGCCGCGATCTCGCCGCAAGGCCTGCTGGCGCTGAATGCCGACCAGATCGCGCACATGAGCAGCGCCCAGCTGCAGACCTTGTCGACCGACCAGCTCGCCGTGCTGCAGCCCCAGCAGCTGGCCGCCTTCAGCAGCGACGTCATCGCCAGCCTGACCGGCACCCAGCTCGATGCCCTGCGCCCGTCGCAGTTCGCCAGCCTGAACCCGCAGCAGCTGGCCGCCATCTCGCCCTACCACCTCAGCGGCCTGTCCACGGCCGTCATCGCCACGCTGGACAGCGAGCAGGTCGGCGGCCTGACCGTGGCCCAGGTGCTGTCGCTGACGCCGACGCAGTTCGGCGCGCTGGCCGACACGGCCATGTCGGGCCTGGCACCCGACGCGCTGCACGCGATGTCGGTGGCCCAGTTCAGCCAGTTGCGGCCCGACCAGATCGCGATGCTGACCGGCCAGCAGTTCAGCGCGCTGACCCAGTCCGAGATCGCGACGCTGACGCCGGCCCATATCGCCGCGCTGGAGCCCGGCCAGTTGCAGGGCATGACGGTCAACCAGGCCGAGGCGCTGGGCCCGCTGCAACTGGGCGCGCTGCAGCCGCTGCAGCTGTCGGCCTTCAGCCCGCAGGTCATGGCCAGCCTCAGCGTCGCCCAGCTGCAGGCCCTGGCGCCAAGCCAGTTCGCCAGCCTGGACCCGACACAGCTCGCGGCCATCTCGCCCCACGCGCTCAGCACGCTGTCCAGCGCCGTCATCGCGACGCTGGATGGCGAACAGGTCAGCGGCCTGAGCGTGGCCCAGGTGCTGTCCCTGAATGCGTCACAGCTCGCCGCGCTGGCCGATGCCGCGATGCCGGGGCTGGACGCCAACGCGCTGCATGCGATGTCGCTGACCCAGTTCGGCCAGCTGCGGCCGGACCAGATCGCGATGCTGAGCGCGCAGCAGTTCGGCGCGCTGACGCCCATCGAGGTCGCCGCGCTGACGCCCGCCCACATGGCCGCGCTGGAGCCCTGGCAGATCTCCGCGATGACGGCCTCGCAGCTGGCCATGCTCGGCACGGAGCAGGTCGCCGCGCTGACGCCCGGCGGCTTCGGCCACCTCAGCGCCGAGCAGATCCCGTCGCTGGGCGCGGCCGAGGTCGGCGCGCTGAAAGGCAACCAGATCAATGCGATGACGACCGACGCGCTGCAGGCCTTCACGCCTCAGCAGGTCGCCGCGATGACGACCAGCGAGCTCGCCGGCATCGACATGAACCACGTGGCGGCCTTCACGGCGGCGCAGCGCTCCGCGATGTCGGCCGACCAGCTCAACGCGCTGGCCGGTGCCTCGCCGCTGGTGCTCGACCTCAGCGGCCTGGGCGTGCAGACCGTGGACGCGGCCCACGGCATCAGCTTCGACATCAACGCGACCGGCCAGGCCCAGCACATCGGCTGGGTCGGCGCGGGCAGCGGCCTGCTGGTGCTGGACCGCAACGGCAATGGCCGGATCGACGACGGCAGCGAACTGTTCGGCACCGCCACGCGGCTGGCCAACGGCCAGCTGGCCGAGAACGGCTTCCAGGCGCTGGCCCAGCTGGACAGCAACCACGACGGCAAGCTCACGGCGGCCGATGCGGAGTTCAGCCATCTGAAGGTGTGGGTGGGCAGCAGCGCGCACTCCGCTGGTCAGCTGGAAAGCCTGGCCGATCTGGGCATCGTCGAGCTGGACCTGAGCGCGCTGCACTCGACCACGCTGCAGCAAGGCAACCTGATCGGCCTGGAAGCCGGCTACACGACCCAGGACGGCGCTCGCCACGAGCTGGCCGACGTCTGGTTCGCCCAGGCCGGCACGCAGCCCCTGCCCCTGCCCGCGTTGACCGAGCTGCTGCAGCCGGCCACGACACCGCTGCTGGCTGGCGGCACCAGCCCGCACGCGCCCGCCACGGGCGACCATGACACCTTGGTGCACCTGGCCCTGGTGGACCGTCATCTGCGCGAGTTCGACGAGAGGCAACGTCAGGTCGCCAGCAGCGCCTGGTAGCGCCGGGCGTGGTGCAGCGGGCGCTGCACCTGCCCGCGAGCTGGGCGACAGCAAGCCGCGCACACGTGTCCTGCTGAAGGAAGAGGCCAAGGCGTGAACACGCGTTGGCCCGCTGGAACTCGCCGTCGCCTGATGCGACGGCGGGCTGCTCAGGCAGCGATGCTGAACGACTGCGACTGCCAGCTGATCGTCGGCGGCGCGTACTGACGCTGCAGCATCTGCGCGAGCTGCTTCACCGCGTCGTCCGTGCTGTTCTGCTGCGACGGCTGACCGCTGTCGGCACTGCTGCCCGAACCGGACGACGACGCGGCCGTGCCGGCGGCGCTGAACATCTGGCTCAGCGTGGCGCCCAGCTTCTGCGCGAGCGTGTCTCCCTCGCTGCCGCCGAGCGCGCCGTTGCCATCGCTGTCACCGGCCTTCAGCGCCGCCTGCAGCACCTGGCTCATCTCGCCGGCCATGCGCTCCTGCATGGAGACGACGCCGTCACCGTTGGTGTCCAGCGGGTCGGTGCCCGAACTGCTGCTGGTGCTGGTGCTGCTGTCGCCGGACCCGTCGCCCTGCGGCGGTGGTGGCGGCATGCCGCCCGGCCCGCCGGGACCGCCACCGCTGCCCATGCGTTGCTGCGCGAACGCCATCGTCGACGAGGGCTGCGGCAGCAGGCTCTTGATGCCGGCGTCCAGTTCCGAGCTGCTCAAGCTGCCGTTGCCATCGCTGTCCATCGCGGCGAGGCGGTCCGCGGCCTTGCCGAGGTCGGTGCCGGTCTTCTGGGACAGCTTGTCGAGGACGGTCTGCAGTTCGGTGGCGTCCACGCCGCCGCTGCCGTCGGCGTCTGCCTTGGCGAAGCGGGCCTGGGCGCGCTGGGCACCATCGGGCGGCCCCAGGGTGCGGGCCGCCCAGGCGGACGCGCCACTGGTTGCGCTGGTGATGTTCATGGGAACTCCTGGCAAGGAAGGAAGGGTTGAAGAGGCACCCGGGCGTTCGCCCAGGTCCGACCCATTCTTTGCAGCCCGGGTTTCCTGTTCGTCAGCAGCATGTGTCGGGGCGGACACAAAGGCCTTTTGGAGACAGTGAACAGATCGGCGAAAGCAGGCCTGTTCGCGGCATGCCTGTCGCCCATGAAAAAGCCGCCGGCCCGCAGGGCGGCGGCTTGCTCGATCCAGGTGGCGGATCAGGCCTGGGTCGTGCGGCCCTTGCGCGAACGGCGGCGGGCGACGAAGCCCATCACGCCCAGGCCGCCGAGCATCATGGCCCAGGTCTCGGGCTCCGGCACCGGGTTGGCGTAGGTGATCGAGAAGTTGAACTCGTGGATCGCAACGCCGGTGATCGCGCTCGTGCCGGTGTTCACGCCTTCGGCGGCGGTGAACGACAGGCCGCCGTTGGTCAGCGTGACGTTGGGGGTCAGCGCGAAGACGGTGTTGGCCGTGCCGTAGACGATGTTGCCGGTCGACGTGTAGCTGGTGATGGCCGACGTGAAGTTCACGACGTCCGCGCCGGTCGCCACGCCGACGCCCGAGTTGGCGGTGCCGATGTCGAACTGCAGCGCCGTGATGGTGGTGCCGTTGACCGTCGTGCTGGTCAGGAAGTTGACCGGTGTCGAGATCTTGAAGTAGTCGGTCGTCGTGGTGGCGCCGACGACTTCGTACGACGAGATCGTGTAGGCCTGGCCGTTGTAGCCCGCCGCGGCGAAGGTCTGCGTCTGGCCGAAGGTGGCGATCAGGCCGCTGCCCAGGATGTAGCCGGTGCCGCTGGCGCTGTTGAAGCCGGCAATGGAGAAGGTGAAGGTGTCACCCGCCACCACCTCGGCACTGGCGCCTTGCGTGAAGACCAGGGCGGCGGCGGCGGCCAGCGTGAGTCCGAACCGACGTGCGCCGGTGCTCCTGAAAATCTGGTTCATGGAAATCCCTCGAAATGTTGAATTTGCCCGGCGCGTCATCCCGATGAATGACGGACCTGTGACGGATGGCAAGCTAACACCTCGCCCTCACGGCGCGGACCCACCCCCCCTCGGGTGGGGGCCCGTGATTCCGAGCAGCGGGTTTCCCCCCGATCTCGACGGAGGCAGCCGGTCAGAGCGCGTCCGGCCCCTGCACCGCATGCAACGTGACCTCCGGCTCGCCATCGCGCTGGCGCCAGCGCAGCCACCAGACGGCACCCTTCTTCACGGCCCATTCCTGATCCACGCCGGCCAGCAGGTGGGCGGCCAGCAGGCCCAGCGTGGGCTGGTGGCCGCAGATCAGCACGGGCTCGGCGGCCTTGGGCCAGCGCGAGGCCTCGAGCAGCGCCGTGAGGGCCGCGTCAGGCGCCAGCGACGGCACGATGCGCATCTCGCGGCCCAGCGCCTCGGCCGTCTGGCGGCAGCGCAGCGCGGGGCTGACGAGCACGCGCGTCGTCGCGGCCAGGCGCTGGTTCAGCCAGGCGGCCATGCGCCGCGCCTGGCGTTCGCCCTTGGGCGTCAGCGCGCGCTGCAGGTCGTCCTGGCCGGGAGCTGCGATCTCGGCTTCGGCGTGGCGCCAGAGGATCAGGTCCATGCGCTTGCTGCCCTCACTCCGAGAAGCGCCTCATCAGCGCCTGCTGTGCGCTGACGCCGCGGTCGCTGACGCGCACCGAGCGGCCATCCGGGCCGAGCTGCCAGGCGTCCAGCGAGTCGTGCAGGTAGGGCTGCAGCGCCTCGTCGATGACGCGCTGGCGCAGCCGGGCGTCCTGCACCGGCCAGGCCACCTCGATGCGGCGGAACATGTTGCGGCTCATCCAGTCGGCACTGGACAGGAACAGCGCCTCGCCGTCGTCGCCCTCCCTGGGTTCACTCCAGCGGAAGTAGCAGACACGCGAATGCTCCAGGAAGCGGCCGACGATGGAGCGCACGACGATGTTGTCGCTGATGCCCGGCAGGCCCGGCGGCAGCATGCAGGCGCCGCGCACGATGAGGTCCACCTTCGCGCCGGCCTGCGCCGTGAGCAGCAGCGCCTGGATCAGCTCGGCATCGGTCAGCGCATTGATCTTCACGACCACGCGCGCGCCCGCATAGCCGGCGGCCGCGGCGGCCTGCACCTGGGCCAGCAGCTCCAGCATGCGGCTGTGCATGTTGAACGGTGCCAGCAGCATGCGCCGCGGCGCCTTGAACCTGCCCAGCGCCGCGAGCTGGCGGAACACCATGTCGGCATCGGCCGTCAGGTCCGCGTCGGCCGTCATCAGGCCCAGGTCGGTGTACAGGCGCGCGGTCTTGGGGTTGTAGTTGCCGGTGGAGATGTGCCCGTAGCGGCGCAGCCGTTGCTTGGGCCCCTGGCCCTCGCGGCGCGTGATCAGCAGCAGCTTGGCGTGCGTCTTGTAGCCGACGATGCCGTACACCACCTGCGCGCCCACGGCCTCCAGCCGCTCGGCCCAGTTGATGTTGGCCTCCTCGTCGAAGCGGGCCTTCAGCTCCACGACGCACATGACCTCCTTGCCGCGCCGCGCCGCCTCGATGAGCAGGTCCATCAGCTCGGACTTGGCCCCCGTGCGGTAGATGGTCTGCTTGATGGCCAGCACGTCGGGGTCCAGCACCGCCTCGCGCAGCATCTGCACGACCGGCTCGAAGCTCTCGAACGGGTGGTGCAGCAGCACGTCGCCCTTCTTCAGCTTCTCGAAGATGGACTTGTGCCGCGGCAGCCGCCCGCTGGGCCACGCGGGCTCGTAGGGCTTGAAGCGCAGGCCCGGCGCGTCGGTCTGGTCGATGAGCTCGTTCAGCCGCACCAGGTTGACCGGGCCGTTGACGCGGTACAGCGCCGCATTGGGCAGGCCGAACTGCTGCAGCAGGAACTCCGACAACTCCTCCGGACAGCTGTTGACCACCTCCAGCCGCACCGCGCGGCCGAAGTGGCGCGTCGTCAGCCCGGAGCGCAGCGCATGGCGCAGGTTGGCGATCTCCTCCTCGTCCACCTCCAGGTCGGAGTCGCGCGTGACGCGGAACTGCGAGAACGCCTCGACCTTGCGGCCCGGGAACAGCTCCTCCAGGTGCGCGCGGATGATGCTGGTCAGCAGCGCAAAGGCCTGGCGGCCGTCGCTGAGATTGGCCGGCAGCTTGATGACGCGCGGCAGCACGCGCGGCACCTTGACGATGGCGATGCGGTTGTCGCGGCCGAAGGCATCCTTGCCCGACAGGCGCGCAATGAAGTGCAGCGACTTGTTGGCCACCTGCGGAAAGGGGTGGGCCGGGTCCAGCCCCACGGGCACCAGCAGCGGCCTGACCTCGCGCTCGAAGTACTTGCTCACCCAGGCGCGCTGCGGCTCGTCGCGGTCGGCATGGTTGAGCACCACGATGCGCTGCTTGCGCAGCAGCGGCGTGAGCTGCTCGTTGAAGATGTGGTACTGCTCGTCGATCAGCAGGTGCGCCGCGCGGCCCACGCGGTCCACATCCTGGTTGCTGACCGGTGACAGCGGGTCGCGGGCGGCGTCCAGCATGTCGGCGAAGCGCACCTCGAAGAACTCGTCCAGGTTGCTGGAGACGATGCAGACGTAGCGCAGCCGCTCCAGCAGCGGCACGTCCTCTCGCTGGGCCTGCGCGAGCACGCGGCGGTTGAACTCCAGGATGGCTTGTTCGCGGTTCAACAGCTTCAACGGGATCGGGTCGGTCATGCGCAAAAGTGTATGAAGCTTGTGTGACAGTGCCTTGAAGCATCGGCCGCCACCCGGCTCGGATAATCCGGCCCATGCACCTGATGATCCCCCATGCCGGCTCCCTCGACGAGGCCGCGCGGCATGCGTTTGCCAGCCTGGCCCTGCCCAACCTGGCCACGCTGCTGGCCCGGCTGAGCCCGGCCGACACCTGGGGCAGCGACGAGTTCTCGCCCCTGCCCCCGCACACCCTGGCCCTCGCGGCGCTGCGCGGCCAGGCCGAGCCCAGCGCCGCCGCCTGGGCCGCGAGCGCCGGCCCCGAGCTGGCCTGGGCGCTGATGACCCCCGTGCACCTGGCCGTAGGCACGGACGGCGTGGACGTGCTGCCGCCCGCGGCGCTGCAGCTGTCCGAGTCCGATGCGGCCCGCTTCGCCGCCGCGCTGCACGCGCTGTGGCCCGCTGCCGAGGGCTGGCAGTGGCAGCTGCTGGACGCCACGCGCTGGGCCGTGGGCCACGCCACCGCGCTGGACGACCCCGAGCTCGCCCGCACCGCCAGCATCGAGCGCGCCGCCGGCCGGCCCATCGAGCCCTGGCTGCCGCAGAGCCGCGTGCTGCGCCGCTGGCAGAACGAGGCGCAGATGCTGCTGCACGGCCATGCGCTGAACAATGAGCGTGAAGCGCGTGGCGCGCACGCGGTGAACTCGGTCTGGATCGGCGACATCGGCCGCGCCAATGGCAAGCCGGCGGACGTGACCGTGGACGCGCGGCTGACCGAGCCGCTGCTCAACGGCGACCTCGCCGCCTGGGCCGAGGCCTGGCAGCGGCTGGATGCCGGCCCGCTGGCGGCGCTCGCCACTCACCCCGGAACCATCAGCCTGACGCTCGGCGGCGAGCGCTTCGCGACCCGCTTCACGGCGCAGCCGCTGTCGTTCATCGAGAAGCTCAGGCGCCGCTTCAGGACGAGCGACGTCGCCGCCGTGCTGGAGGCGCTGTGAACAGCCCTCGCCTGATCGAACGCGACGTGCCGCCGCGCACCGCCTGGGCGCTGGAGCAGGCCGGCATCGCCCCGCTGCTCGCCCGCCTGCTCGCCGCCCGCGGCGTGCGCGAGGCGGCCGAACTGGACGAAGGCCTGAACCACCTGCTGCCGCCGGCCGACCTGAAAGGCCTGCCCGACGCCGGCCGCCTGCTGGCCGACGCCATCCAGTCGGGCAAGCGCATCGTCGTCGTCGCCGACTACGACTGCGACGGCGCCACCGCCTGCGCCGTCATGCTGCGCGGCCTGCGGCTGCTGGGCGCGCAACCGGCCCAGGTCGGCTACGTCGTGCCCGACCGCGCCGTGCACGGCTACGGCCTCACGCCGACCATCGTCGACCTGGCCCGCGCACAGCAGCCGGGGCTGCTGGTGACCGTGGACAACGGCATCGCCAGCCTGGCCGGCGTCGCGCATGCGCGCGCGCTGGGCATCCAGGTGCTGGTGACCGACCACCACCTGCCGGCGCTCGTCGACGGCGCCCTCGTCGTGCCCGACGCCGAGGCCATCGTCAACCCCAACCAGCCCGGCTGCACGTTCGCGAGCAAGTCGCTGGCCGGCGTGGGCGTGGCCTTCTACGTGCTGCTGGGCCTGCGCGCCGAGCTGCGCGCGCGCAACGCCCTGCCCTCGCCCGAGCCGCGCCTGGACGGCCTGCTCGACCTGGTCGCGCTGGGCACGGTGGCCGACGTCGTCAAGCTCGACGCCAACAACCGCCGGCTCGTCGCACAAGGCCTCAGGCGCATGCGCGCCGGCCGCGCGCAGCCCGGCGTGATGGCCTTGTTCAGCGCCGCCAAGCGCGACGCGAGCCAGGCTCAGGGGTTCGACCTGGGCTTCGCACTGGGGCCCCGCATCAACGCGGCCGGGCGCCTGGCGGACATGACGCTGGGCATCGAGTGCCTGACCACCGACGACCCGGCGCGCGCACTCGAACTGGCCACGCAGCTGGACGGCATCAACCGCGAGCGCCGCGAGATCGAGACCGGCATGCGCGAGATGGCCGAGGCGCGGCTGGATGCGCTGGTCGAGGCACTGGCCGGCGCGCTGCCGCCGGCCGTGGCGCTGTTCGACGCGGACTTCCACGAAGGCGTCGTGGGCATCGTCGCATCGCGCATCAAGGACCGCGTGCACCGCCCCACCTTCGTGTTCGCGCGCGGCGCGGACGGGCACCTCAAGGGCTCGGGGCGCTCCATCCCGGGCTTTCACCTGCGCGATGCGCTGGACCTGGTCAGCAAGCGCGAGCCCGACCTGCTCGCCAAGTTCGGCGGCCACGCGATGGCGGCCGGTGCGACGCTGGCGGTGGACGATGTGCAGCGCTTCGCGCTGGCGCTGGCGCGTGTCGCCGAGGAATGGCTGAGCGAGCAGGACCTGACCCGCACGCTGCGCCACGACGGCGCGCTGCCGGCCGGTGCGGCGACGGCCGAGACGGCGCGGCTGCTGGACGCGCAGGTCTGGGGCCAGGGCTTCGAGCCGCCGGTGTTCTGCGACCCTTTCGAGGTCATCTCGCAGCGCCTGGTCGGCGAGAAGCACCTGAAGCTGCGCCTGCGCCAGGACGGCCGGCTCATCGACGCCATCTGGTTCAACCACGTGGACATGCTGCCCGAGCGCGTCACGCTGGCCTACCGCCTGAACCTGGACGAGTGGCAGGGCCAGCAACGCGTGCAGTACGTGGTGGAGGCCGCGCAGGCGTGACGGAGTTGGCGGCCCGGCCGGACCGCCCCAGGTGCGTCACCGATCTGTCACGGGCGCTTCCAAGAATGCGCGTCGGCAGCATGCCCCGGCGGTCGGGCGCGCGCCCCACTCCCGGAGCCTCCCGATGCGCGCACGCGCCGACAACCCCCTGGCCCATGCGCTCGCGCGGCTGATCGCCCAGCAGACCTTCGACATCCACTTCCAACCGCTGGTGGCCATCGACCGCGCGGAGATCTTCGGCTTCGAGGCGCTGACCCGCGGACCGGCCGACAGCCCGCTGCATTCGCCGCTGGTGCTGTTCGAGACCGCCGCGCGCGAGGGCCGGCTGGTGGAGCTGGAAAAGCTGATCCTGCGGCGCGCCACGCAGCGCTTCAAGGCGCTGGGCCTGCCAGGGCAGCTGTTCCTGAACGTCACCGCCGACACACTGCTGGCCGCGCGCGAACATGTGTCGCGGCTGGCCGGCGACCTGGAAGGCCTGGGCCTGCCCACGTCCCGCGTCGTCATCGAGCTGACAGAGACGCGTCCCATCGAGGACCTGGCGCAGCTCGACGGCGCGCTGGCCGCGCTGCGCGCGCACGGCTTTCGCATCGCGCTGGACGACCTCGGCGAGGGCTTCGCCTCGCTGCGCCGCTGGATGGAGATGCGGCCGGATTTCGTCAAGATCGACCGCCATTTCATCGACGGCATCGCGCAGGAGCCGCTGAAGCAGCAGTTCGTGCGCTCCATCGTCGAGATGGCCGCCACCAGCGGCTGCCAGGTCGTGGCCGAAGGGTTGGAGCAGGAGCCGGACCTGGCCGTGCTGCGCCGCCTGGGGCTGACGATCTGCCAGGGCTACCTGTTCGCCCGCCCCAGCGCCACGCCGCGTGCGCAGTTGCGCGTCGAGTGGAGCGGGCGCCTGGCCGCCGAAGCCCAGCCTCGCTTGCTGCAGAACGACGAGGCGCTGCCGGTCGCGCAGGGCGCCATCACCACCGCCGCGCAACTGGCCCGCCGCGGCCACACCGTGTCGCCGCAGATGAGCTGCAAGGCCGTGGTGGACCTGTTCCGCCTGGACGACCAGTTGCTGTCCATGCCGGTGCTGGACGAGCAGCAGCGCCCCATCGGCGTGCTGCGCTCGCTGCACGTGATGAAGCGCAGCACCGAGCGTTACTTCATGGACATCTTCGCCCGCCGCAGTTGCAGGGAGCTGATGGACCCCACGCCGCTGGTGTTCGACGTCTCCACGCCGCTGCGCGCGATGAGCGACGCGGTGGCCAACCTGGACGAGCGGCTGCTGACCGACGGCTTCATCGTCACGCGCGACGGCGCCTACTTCGGCTCGGGCCGCAGCTCCGACCTGCTGAAGGCCGTGTCGGACCTGCAGGTGCACGCCGCGCGCTACGCCAACCCGCTCACACTCTTGCCCGGCAACGTGCCCATCGACAACCACCTGGACCGCCTCATCACGGCCGGCGAGACCTTCGCCGCGGTGGTCTGGGACATCGACCACTTCAAGCCCTTCAACGACGTCTACGGCTACCGCATCGGCGACGACATCATCCGCCTGGCCGCCCGTGTGCTGACGCAGGCCGCCGACCCGCAGCTGGACTTCGTCGGCCACATCGGCGGCGACGACTTCGTCATGGTGCTCAGCAGCGCCGACTGGGAGGTGCGGCTGGCGCGCGTGTGCGAGGCCTTCGACGCCGGCGTGCGCAGCTTCTTCTCGGCCGAGCACCTGGCCGCCGGCGGCTATGTGACGCTGAACCGCCAGAACCAACCCACCTTCCACCCGCTGCCGACCATCTCGGCCGGCGCGGTGCTGCACCTGCCGGGCAGCGTCGAGAACTCGCGCGCCCTGGCCAGCGCGCTGGCCGAACCCAAGCGCGTGGCCAAGGGGCGAGCGGGCGGCAGCCGCTTCTTCGTGGACCGCCGCCAGCCCGGCGCACGTGCGCTGCAGGCGGCGTAGCCATGTTCATGGCTGGCAAACAGGCGGGCTGACACAATCGGGGCGTGAACCTCGACCCTGCGCTCAACGCCGATCTGCACTGCCATTCCGTCGTGTCGGACGGCACGCTCACGCCCGAGGCCCTGGCCCAGCGCGCCAAGGCGGCCGGCGTGCAGCTCTGGGCGCTGACCGACCATGACGAGATCGGCGGCCAGCAGCGCGCCATCGCCGCGGCCAGGGCGGTCGGCCTGCCCTACCTGACCGGCACCGAGATCTCGGTCACGTTCGCCGGACGCGTGGTGCACATCGTGGGCCTGGGCTTCGACCCCACCGCCACCGAGATCGTCGAAGGCCTGCGCGCCACGCGCGGCGGCCGCGGGCCGCGCGCCCGCGAGATGGCGGCGGGACTGGCGGCGGTGGGCATCCCCGGCGCGTTCGAGGGCGCGCTGACCTACGTGGGCAACCCGGACCTGATCTCGCGCACCCATTTCGCCCGCTTCCTGGTCGATGCGGGCCACTGCGCCGACGTGCCCGAGGTGTTCCGCCGCTTCCTGACCGAGGGCAAGCCCGGCTTCGTGCCCCACAAGTGGGCGTCGCTGAAGGACGCCGTGGGCTGGATCACGCGCGCCGGCGGCATCGCCGTCATCGCCCACCCGGGCCGCTACGACTTCACGCCCACCGAGGAATACGCCCTCATCACCGAATTCATCGCGCACGGCGGGCGCGGCATCGAGGTCGTCACCGGCAGCCACACACCGGCCGAATTCGTGGAATACGCCGACACGGCGCTGGAGTTCGGCCTGCTGGCGTCGCGGGGCTCGGACTTCCACAGCCCCGACGAGAGCCGCATCGACCTGGGCACGCTGCCGCCGCTGGCCGCCAGGCTGACGCCCGTGTGGGCCGAACTGGCCGACCGCATCCATCGTTGACGCCATGGCCCAGCGCTTCGAAGTCCACCCCGACAACCCGCAGCCCCGCTTCCTGCGCCAGTGCGCGCAGATGCTGCAGGCCGGCGGCCTGGGCGCGATCCCGACCGACTCCAGCTATGCGCTGGTCTGCCGGCTGGACGACAAGGCCGCCGTCGAGGCGCTGCGCCGCGTGCGCGGCGTGGACGAGAAGCACCACCTGACGCTGCTGTGCCGCGACCTGTCGGAGCTGGCCAACTACGCGATGGTGGACAACCGCCAATACCGGCTGCTCAAGCTCGCCACGCCCGGCGCCTACACCTTCATCCTGCCGGCCACCAAGGAAGTGCCGCGGCGGCTGTCCCACCCCAGCCGGCGCACCATCGGCCTGCGCGTGCCGGACCACAAGGTCACGCAGGAGCTGCTGGCCATCTTGGGCGAGCCGCTGCTGTCCGCCACGCTGATCCTGCCCGGCGAAACCGAACCGATGAACGACGCCGCGGACGTCTGCGCGCGGCTGGACCGGCAGCTGCAGTTCGTGCTGGACGCCGGCGCCTGTCCCGCCCAGCCCACCACGGTGCTGGACCTGAGCCAGGGCGATGAGCCCACGTTGGTGCGCCAGGGCCGCGGCGAGCTACAGCGGCTCGGCCTGCACATCGACTAGGACCCTGCCGCAGGGCGAGCAACACGAGTGAAGCTGGAGTGAAACTGGCATGCCGCCACCGCCTGCGGCAGCCGGCTCAATGGCCGTCGCGCGTCGGCCCAAGGAACTTGCCTTCCTTGTTCGAGTAGGTCCAGCGCCGGTATTCGGGCAGCAGCGCCATCGGCGGCTTCGCATCCTCGTTCTGGTAGTGGTACAGCTCGGCGTCACCGCTATCCGGATCCCAGGTGCCCATCACGTAGAAGCTTTGTGTGCCCTTCTTGAAGGTCGCGGACAGCCAGACGTCGCCCACCTGCGCCCAGTGCTTGTTGTCCTTCTTGAACTGCGCGGCAGCCTTGTCGCCGACGACCTTGTTCTCCTCCAGCACGGCGGTCAGCACGTCGCAGGTCACCTTGACGGCGATCTGCTGCGCGCCCTTGAAGACCGACGGATAGGCCTTGCCGCCGTTGGCCTTGTTGAGCACCGTGCTCGGCGACGCCTCCACCAGCGAGCTGGTCTTGACGTTCTTGTTCTTCTTGTAGCGCTCGACGGCCCAATCGAACGCGATGGCCGCGCTCACTTCCTTCTTGATGTGGTCGCCGTAGAACTTGTCCTCGACCTTCTTGAACTTGATCGGGTTCTTGCCGCACCAGAGCAGGAAGGCCTGGTCCACGTCGAGTTGCCGGGATTCGTTGGGCTTGGGCGCCGCGGCCTTGAGCTTCTCCAGCTTTTCGTAGTTGACCTTGACGATGTCCGCCAGCCCCTTGGCAAAGGCGTCCTTGAGGAACTCGACCTGCTTGGTCTCGAAGAAGCTCAGCAGCTTGTCCCACTGGGATTCGTCGAAGTCGGGCTTGGCGACCTTCTTCACGTAGTCCACGAAGTTGGCGTCGATCTTCTTCTTGATGTTGGTGTCGAAGCTGGACTGGAACTTCGCGGCCGTGACACCGGTGTAGGTCTCGAACTGCTCCAGCTTCAGCGTCTTGTAGCGCTCCGCGTCACTGGCCTTCAGGGCCAGGATCACGTCGTCGGTCTGCTTGGGAAACGGGAACTCCAGGTCCGCGTCGATGGTGACGGTCTTCTTGAAGCGCTTGGGGTTGGCCGTGTCGGCAAAGGCGTACGAGAACTTGACCTTGTATTTCACGATGGGCTCCTGAAGTAGGCGGCCCCTGCCGCCAGGCGCATGCGTCATGCATCCGTCGTTGGTGGCCACATCACCCGCTCAGTTCCCCGGTTCATGCACGACCGCCACGCGCCGCCAGCCGCTGCGCCGCCGCGTTGGCGGCCCCCGGCAAACGCATGTCGCCGCCCGCAACCACCGCCCATCGCGGGTTTCCCCGCAGTTCATCCAGCGTTCCTGCAGTTCATCCACCGCGGCTCGCGATTGATCGCAGACGGCTGGCAGCACCCCCGCCCGTTGCCGAAACTGACGCCATCGAACAAGCAATCACGCGGTTCGAACCCACCCACCGGAGCCCACCATGAACCTGCAAACCGCCTTCGCCGCCGTCGCCCTGACCATCGCCACCTTCGCCGCCCAGGCCGCCCCGCAAGCCACCGTGAAGCTGGAACGCGTCGTCGTCACCGGCAAGTCCACGCAGATTGCGCAACTGCCGCGCGTCGTCGTCATCGGCTACAGCGAAGCGACGCTGGCCCGCCAGACCCTGGCCGCCGCCAAGAGCCCCGTGAAGCGCGCCTGAGCAGGCATCGACCACCCATGCGTTTGATGCCTTTTTCCACCACCGCCGAGCCGAGTCGCCAGCGCTGCTGAGCAGCGTTGCCGACTCGGTTCGGCCTTGTGCCGTCTGCCCCGTCCCAGCAGCTCCCTTCGCGGAGCTGCTGCCGTTTTGCGCGACACGCGAACCGCATGCCGCGCGCGCCGTTGATCACCGCTCGCAAGCCGCCCACAAGCGGCTTTTCCATCGGCGCGGTGGCCCCCGGCCTAACGCCGATTGCGCACGCATTTCGTCCCCGGTTTCCGCAGCTCATCCGGCGCAGCCGGCGCTTGATCGCAAGCCGGTGGAAACGGCCGCCGCCAGTGCCGAAACTGGCTCCATCGAACAAGCATTCACGCCGTTCGATACCCCGCAAAGGAGCCCATCATGACCCTGCAAACCGCCCTCACCGCCGTCGTCCTGGCCTTCACGGCCGTCACCGCCCAGGCCGCCACGCAAGCCATCGTCAAGCTGGATCGCGTCGTCGTCACCGGCAAGTCCGTGCAAGTCGCGCAACTGCCGCGTGTCGTGGTCACCGGCTACAGCGAAGCCACCCGCCTGCGCTACGCCACGCTGGCCGCCGCCAAGACCGCCCCCGGCATCAAGCACATCTGACACAGGCGCCGCCCCCCAATGCCATTGACGCCTTTTTCCACCGTCGCCGAGCCGAGTCGCCAGCGCTGCCGAGCAGCGTTGCCGACTCGGCTCGACAGCTTTTTGCGCATATCGATGCGCCCAATGCTTCGTGGCCCCGTCCGGCCGCGCTTCCTAGAGTGCAGCGCTTTCCACTCGCGCACTCTGGAACATGCCGACTCGCCTCCACCCTCTGGCCGCCGCCCTCGCCGCTGCATTCCTCGCACCGGTCCACGCCGCCGAGGTCACCGCGCTGGACCGCGTCGAGGTGACGGCCCAGCGCCGCACTGAATCGGCCCAGGACGTCGGCATCGCGATCAGCGTGCTGTCCGGCGACGAACTCAAGGCCCGCGGCGTCAGCCAGGTCAACCAGCTGCAGGGCGAGGTGCCCAGCCTGGAGATCGAACCCGCGTTCGGCAGCGGCCAGGCGCAGTTCCGCATCCGCGGCATCGGCTTCCAGGACTACGGCGCCAACAACGCCTCGCCCGTGGGCGTGTACGTGGACGAGGTGGGCTTCGCCTTCCCGGTGCAGACGCAGGGCCTGCTGTTCGACCTGGAGCGCGTGGAGGTGCTGCGCGGGCCGCAGGGCACGCTGTACGGCAAGAACACGACGGCCGGCGCCGTCAACCTGCTGTCGCGCCGGCCCACGCGCCAGGCCGAGGCCGGCTTCAGCGTCGGCACGGGCTCGCACGCGGCCGTGCAGGCGCAGGGCTACCTGTCCGGCCCGCTGGCCGACGGCGTGCGCGGCCGGCTGTCCATCGCCAGCGAGCGCGGCGGCGCCTGGCAGCACAACCGCGTGACCGGCGAGAAGCTGGGCGACAAGCGCATCGATGCCGTGCGCGGGCAACTGGAGGTGGACGTCACGCCCGACCTGCTGGCACGCGTCAGCCTCAGCCACAACCAGGACCGCTCCGACGCGCAAGGCCTGTACGTGCCGACGCCGCGCAGCCACACCGGCCAGGCCGCGGATACGGACCGCACCGCCACTGGCTGGGGCCTGCAGAGCGACTTCGCGCAGCTCGCCGGCGTCAGCGCCAATGCCAAGCCCTCGCGCGACAACAGCGCCACCAACCTGTCGCTCACGCTGGACTGGCACCTCGGCGCCACCCAGCTCACCAGCATCACCGCCCACCAGCGCTTCACGCGCCGCGAACTGGGCGACTGGGACGGCACGGCCGTCAACCATTCGGACGTCTATTGGCAGGACCGCGCCCGCGTGACGACGCAGGAGCTGCGCCTGGCCTCCAACGCCCAGGCCACGCTGCCCTGGGTCGTCGGCGCCTACTACGCGAAGGAAAGCCTGAACGAGGACTGGCTGACCGACTTCCGCCACGACTACGGCCTCATCACGCGCACCCGCTACGGCCAGGACGGCCGCACCACCGCCGTATTCGGCCAGGCCGACGTGCCGTTGGCGCCGCAGTGGACGCTGGTGGCCGGCCTGCGCCAGGAGCGCGAGACCCGCGAGGTGCACGACTTCAGCACCGGCACCACGCCCGTCATCGCCGGCCTGGGCGTCAGCGGCGCGGCCGCGTCGCTGACCCGCAACCAGACCTCCGGCAAGCTGGCGCTGCAGTTCAAGCCCGAGGCGGGCACGCTGCTGTACGCGTCGCTGAGCCGCGGCCTGAAGTCCGGCGGCATCACCGCGCACAACACCTTCAACACGCTGGCGCTGGCGCCCTTCCAGCCCGAGAAGCTGGTCGCGCTGGAGGTCGGCGCCAAGGCCGACCTGAGCCGGCAACTGCGCGTCAATGCCGCGCTCTTCCACTACGACTACCGCGACCAGCAGTTCCAGGACGTGACGACCTCGCCCACCGGCGCGCTGATCGGCAAGATCATCAACATCCCGCGCTCCAAGATCGACGGCGGCGAGTTCGAGCTGCAGTGGCGCCCGCTGGCCGGCCTGTCCATCGGCCAGTCGCTGGGCTACAAGCAGGGCTCGTTCAAGGACTTCAGCTCGCCGCTGCTGGGCAACCTGTCGGGGCACAGCCAGTTCTTCCCCCGGCTCAGCTACGGCGGCTCGGTCGCCTATGCGTGGACGGCGAACGGGCTGGACCTGAAGCTGGCCGGCGACTACAGCTACCGCAGCCGCTACGCGTCGTGGCTGAACCGGCTCAACGTGGACGGCGGCACGGTCTACGACATCCCGGCCTACTGGCTGGCGAACGCGCGGTTCGAGATCGCGCCGGCCAACTCGCCCTGGCAGGCGACGGTGGGCGTGCGCAACCTGTTCGACCGCGGCTACGACCTGACGCGCAACTTCTTCGGCAACCGCCCCAGCACGGCCGACGACCTCAACGTGGCCGCCGCCGGCCAGCCGCGCACCTGGTCGGTCAGCCTCAGCTACGCCTACTGAGCCGCGCATGGCTGGCTATGCTGCCGCCATGGCAACAGACCTGCTCGGCAACCCGCTGCTGGACGACGACCCCGCGCTGATCGCGGGCCTCAACGACTTCATCGGCGGCTTCCTGGCCTACGAGACGCGCGCGGAAACCATCCTCGCCACCGCCGCCGCGCACCCGCACGCGGTGATGGCACAGGTGTACGCGGGCTGGCTGTGGATGTTCCTGGAGGCGCCCGAAGCGCCGGCCAAGGCGCAGCCCTTCCTGGACGCGGCGCGTGCCGCGCTGCGGCCCGGCGCCACGCCCGCCCACCACCGCGAGCACGAGCAGGTCGCGCTGCTGGCCGACTGGGTCGCGGGCGACACCGCCGCCGTGGAGCGCCGCGCCGCGCAGATCGCCGCGCACTGGCCGCACGACCTGGCCGTCGTGAAGCTGGCGCAGTACCTGGCCTTCAACCGCGGCGACGCGCCGGCCATGCTGCGCATCATCCTGGCCGTGCTGCCCGCCAACGCGCACAACGCGCACGCGCAAGGCATGGCCGCGTTCGCCTATGAGCAGACGCACCGGCTGGACGAAGCCGAGGCCGCCGCGCGGCTGGCGCTGTCCCTGCAGCCGCGCGAGCCCTGGGCGCAGCATGCGCTGGCCCATGTGCTGCTGACGCGCGGCTGCGTGGACGAAGGCCTGCGCTTCCTCGAAGCCATGCGCGGCACCTGGACCGGGCTGAACTCCTTCATGGCGACCCACCTGTGGTGGCACCTCGCGCTGTTCTACCTGGCACGCGGCCGCCAGGCCGACGCGCTGGCGCTGTACGACCGCCAGGTCTGGGGCGTGTCGCCCGGCTACTCGCAGGACCAGGCCGGCGCCGTGCAGCTGCTGGCGCGGCTGGAGTGGGTGGGCGTGGACGTCGGCCCGCGCTGGACCGCGCTCGCCGAGCACCTGGCCGCGCGCGCCCGGGACACGACCGAACCCTTCCTCAGCCTGCTCTACCTGCTGGGCCTGGCCCGCGCCGGCCGCCCCGAGGCGGACACGCTGCTGGCCGCCATCGCGACCCGGGCCGAGGCTGCGACCGGCGAGGCCCGCATCGCCTGGCACGACGCCGCGCTGCCGGTCGCGCAAGGCCTGGCCGCGCTGGCTCGCGGCGATGCGGCCGCCGCCGACGCGGCGCTGTCGCAAGGCCTGCCTCGCCTGGTGCGCATCGGTGGCAGCCATGCGCAGCGCGACCTGTTCGCGCAGCTGCAGATCGACGCCGCCACGCGCGCCGGTGCCTGGCGCGACGCGCAGCAGGCGCTGGAGCTGCGCCGGCTGGTGGACCCGCGCGACGTGCCCGTCAACGCACGCCTGGCCGCCCTGTACGAGCAGCTCGGCCTGCCCGGGCTGGCGGCCGACGCGCGCACCCACGCGGCAGCCGCCGCATGAGGCGCCTGCTCGCCGCGCTGCTGTTGCTCGCGCTGTGCCTGCCCGCTGCGGCCGGCACGCTGCGCGTCGCGCTGCAACTGGAGCCGCCGCTGCTGGACCCGACCGTCGGCGCCGCCGCCCCCATCGGCGAGGTGGTCTACGGCAACGTCTTCGAAGGCCTGGTCACGCTGGCCGAGGACGGCAGCGCGCAGCCGCGCCTGGCCGAGCGCTGGCAGGTCTCGCCCGACGGCCTCGCCCTCACCTTGCACCTGCGCACCGGCGTGCGCTTTCACGACGGCACGCCGTTCGATGCCGGCGTCGCGAAGTTCACGCTGGACCGCGCGCGTGCCGAAGGCTCCGGCAACCCGCAGCGCAGCCTGCTGGCACCCATTGCGCGCATCGACGCGCCGGACGCGCAGACGCTGGTGCTGCACCTGCAGCGCCGCGCGGGCGGGCTGCTGCAAAGCCTGGGCAGCGCCGCCTTCGTCATGGTCGCGCCGGGCACCGTGGCCACCAACCCGACCGCGCCCAACGGCACCGGCCCGTGGCGCTTCGTGCGCTGGCAGCGCGGCAACGCCATCGAGCTGGCGCGCTTCGACGGCTACTGGGGCGAGAAGGCGCGGCTGGACACGCTGCGCTACCGCTTCATCGCCGACCCCTCCGCCGCCTACGCCGCCGTCATGGCCGGCGACGTGGACCTGTTCGCCAACTTCCCCGCGCCCGAGCACCTGGCGCAGATCCGCGCCGACCGCCGCTTCGAGCTGAGCGTCGGCCTGAGCGAGGGCGAGACGCTGCTGTCCATCAACCACCGCCGCGCGCCGCTGGGCCAGCTCGCCGTGCGCCGCGCCATCGCCGCCGCCATCGACCGCCAGGCGCTCATCGACGGCGCGATGTTCGGCTACGGCCAGCCCATCGGCAGCCACTTCTCGCCACGCCACAGCGCCTACATCGACCTCACCGGCCAGAGCCCGCATGACCCGGCCCGCGCCCGTGCGCTGCTGGCCGAGGCGCATTGGCCGGCGGACCGCGTGCTGAGCCTGAAGCTGCCGCCCACCGCCTACGCGCGCCGCGGCGGCGAGATCCTCGCGGCCCAGCTCGCGGCCGTGGGCATCCGCACCCGCATCGAGAACCTGGAGTGGGCGCAGTGGCTGGACCAGGTGTTCGTGCGCCACGACTTCGACCTGACCGTCATCGTCCACGCCGAGCCGCTGGACTACGGCATCTACGGCCGCGACGACTACTACTTCGGCTACCGCAGCGAGCGCGTGCAGGCGCTGCTGCGCGCGCTGGATGCGCAAAGCGACGACACCGACCGGCGCGCCACGCTGCAGGCCTTGCAACGCCAGCTCAGCGACGACGCGGTCAACGGCTTCCTGTTCCAGTACCCGCGCCTGCTGGTGCAGCGCGCCGGGCTGCAGGGCGTGAAGGTCAACGCGGTCGGCAGCCTGGAGCTGGCCAGCGCCACGCTGCCAGATGCGAGCAATGCCGCCGTGGCGCAGGCCCACGGCCGGGGCGGCCTGCCGCATGCCGTGGCCACCGCGGCGCTGGCGCTGCTGGCCCTGGGCATCGCGCTGCTGGCGCGCCGCGCGCCGCCGCGCTGGCTGCTGGGCCGCCTGGCGTCGCTGGCGCTGACGCTGGCTGTCGCCAGCGTGCTGATCTTTGCCCTCGTGCAGGTCGCGCCTGGAGACCCGGCGCGCTATGTGCTGGGCATGCAGGCCGACGAGCAGGCCGTGGCCCAGTTGCGCGACAAGCTCGGCCTGGATGCGCCCGCGCCGGCCCGCTATGGCCAATGGATCGCGGCCCTGGCGCGCGGCGACCTCGGCACCAGCCTGACCTACCAGATCCCGGTCAGCCAGTTGCTGGCCGAGCGCCTGCCGCTGACGCTGCCGCTGGCGGCACTGGCACTGCTGGCGGCCGTTGCGCTGGCGCTGCCGGCGGCGCTGGTGGCGGCGCGCCGGCCCGGCGGCGCGGTGGACCGCGCGGTCGGCGCGTTCTCGCAACTGGGCGTGTCGGTGCCGGACTTCTGGCTGGGCGTCATGGGCGCTTGGCTGTTCGCCGTCGTGCTGCGCTGGGTGCCGGCCGGCGGCTTCCCGGGCTGGGATGCGGGCCTGGCCGAAGGGCTGCGCGCGCTGGCCTTGCCGGCCCTCGCCCTGGCGCTGCCGCAGGCCGCCATCCTGACCCGCGTGCTGCGCGGCGCGCTGGCCGAACTGGCGCACGCCGAGTTCCTGCGCACCGCGCGCGCCAAGGGCGCGGCCCGGTGGCGCGTGCTGTGGCGGCATGCGCTGCCCAACGCCGCCGGCCCGCTGCTGACGCTGCTGGGCCTGCAGACGGCCTACCTGCTGGCCGGCTCGGTGATTGTCGAGAACGTGTTCTTCCTGCCGGGTGTCGGGCGGCTGCTGTTCCAGGGCGTCACGTCGCACGACCTGGTGCTGGTGCAGAGCCTGGTGCTGGTGCTGGTGGCGCTGGGCGTGGCCGTATCGGCGCTGGTCGAGCTGGCCGCGCGCGCGGCCGACCCGCGGCTGGCGCGGCGAGGGGGTGGTGCATGAACCGCCGGTTGTTCTTCGGCGCGCTGCTGGCCGGTGCCTTCGTCGTGCTGGCGCTGCTGTCGCTGGTGTGGACGCCGCATCCGCTGGAACATCTCGCCATCGCCGAACGGCTGCAGCCGCCCAACCTCGCGCACTGGCTGGGCACCGACCACCTGGGCCGCGACGTGCTGTCGCTGCTGATGCGCGGCGCGGCGACGTCGCTGGGCGTGGCGGCGCTGGCCGTCAGTCTGGGCGCATTGGCGGGCGTGCCGCTGGGCCTGTGGGCGGCCGCGCGCGCGGGCTGGCTGGACGAGCTGCTGATGCGCGGCAACGACATCGTCTTCGCCTTCCCGCCGCTGCTGCTGGCCGTGCTGCTGACCACGGCGCTCGGGCCCGGTGCGGCCAGCGCCATCCTGGCGGTGGGCGTGTTCAACATCCCGGTGTTCGCCCGCGTCGCGCGCGGGCTGGCGCTGCCGCTGTGGCAGCGCGAGTTCGTGCTCGCCGCGCGCACCGCGGGCAAGAGCGATGGCCGCATCTCGCGCGAACACGTGCTGCCCAACCTGGCGGGCGGCCTGGTCGTGCAGCTCAGCCTGCAGCTGTCGCTCGCGCTGCTGGCCGAGACCGGCCTGTCCTACATCGGCCTGGGCACGCAGCCGCCGCAGCCGAGTTGGGGCCGCATGCTGGCCGACGCGCAGACGCTGACCGCGCTGTCGCCCACGCTGGCGCTCTTCCCGGGCTTGGCCGTCGCGCTGGCCGTGCTGGCCTTCCACCTGCTGGCCGACGGCCTGCGCGAGCGGCTGGACCCGCAGGGAGCCGCGCGATGAGCCCGGCGCTGACGCTGGTGGACCTGCACGTCGAACTGGCCGGACAGCCGCGCCTGCACGGGCTGAACCTCGAACTGCGCGCCGGCGAGGTGCTGGGCCTGGTGGGCGAATCGGGTTCGGGCAAGTCGCTGACGGCGCTGGCCATCGCCGGCCTGCTGCCGGCCGGCGCGCGCACGCGGGGCCAGGTGCTGCTGGACGGCGAGAACCTGCTCGCGCTGCCCGAGGCGCAGATGGACGCCCGCCGCGGCGCCGCGCTGGGCCTGGTGTTCCAGGAGCCGATGAACGCGCTGAACCCGCTGATGACGCTGGGCGAGCAGGTCGCCGAGGTCTTCTTTCTCCATTCAGGCCTGCACCGCCCGCTGTCGCGCCGCGGCGCGGTGGCCGAGGCCGAATCAGCGCTGGCCCGCGTGGGGCTGGGCGGCATGGCGGGCAGGCATCCGCATGAACTCTCCGGCGGCCAGCGCCAGCGCGGCGTCATCGCCATCGCGATGGCCTTGCGGCCCCGGCTGCTGATCGCCGACGAGCCGACGACGGCGCTGGACGTGCGCACGCAGGCGCAGGTGCTCGCGCTGCTGCGCGAACTGGTGCGCGAACAAGGCAGCAGCCTGCTGCTCATTAGCCACGACCTGCCGCTGGTGGCCGGCATGGCCGACCACATCGCCGTGCTGCGCCAGGGCCGCCTCGTCGAGCAGGGGCCGGCACTGGCGCTGCTGCGCGAGCCCAGGCAGGCGGAGACGGCAGCGCTGATCGCCGCCTCCGCGTTAACCCCACGGCCGGCGGTGGCCGCGGTGTCGCCAGAGGCGCCGCTGCTGGCGGCCGACGGCCTGGTGCGCGAGTACCGCAGCGGTGGCGGCTGGTGGGGCCGGCCGGTGGTGAAGCGGGTGCTCGACGGCGTGTCGCTGCACGTGGCGCCCGGTGAGCGCGTCGGGCTGGTGGGCGAATCGGGCTGCGGCAAGAGCACGCTGCTGCGTACGCTGCTGGCGCTGGAGCCGCTGCAGGCCGGCGAGGTGCGCCTGCAGGGCCGGCGCTTCACCGGCGCGGAGCGGGCGCTGCGACGGCAACTGCAGATCGTCTTCCAGGATCCCGCCGGCAGCCTGGACCCGCGCTGGCGGGCGTGGGAACTGGTGGCCGAGCCGCTGGCCTTGCTGGAGACCGTGCCCGACCGCGCCGAGCAGCGGCGGCTGGCCTGCGCATGGCTGGCGCGGGTGGGGTTGGACGAGGACGCCGCCGAACGCTTCCCGCATCAGTTCTCCGGCGGGCAGCGGCAACGGCTGGCGATCGCGCGGGCGCTGATCCTGCAGCCGGCGTTGCTGGTGCTGGACGAAGCGGTGTCGGCGCTGGACGTGAGCGTGCGGGCCCAGGTGCTGGCGCTGATCGACGGGCTGTGCCGCGAGCGCGGCACGGCGCTGCTGTTCGTCACGCACGACCTGGGCGTGGTGAGGGCGGCGACGGACCGGCTGTATGTGATGCAGGCGGGGCGGATCGTGGAGAGCGGAGCGACGGTCGAAGTGTTCGAGCGGCCGCGGGAGGCGTACACGAAGGAACTGCTCGCGGCGACGCCGAGTCTTGAGGCCGTCCTGTCGCCCCGGTAGCGTGATGGCGAATGCCATGCCGGGATTTGCCTCGACGCGAACGGCGTTCGGGCTTGGCTGTTGCGGTCTTCGGCTGCTCGGGGCCTCCCCTTCTAAACCGCCGAGAAGCGCAGAACGGTGAGGCGCGCTCGAAGAGCGCTTCGACGACTGACTCTGCGCAGTTGTTTGAGCACAGCGTAGCGGCGCGAGTTCTGCGCAGGCCTCGCCGTTCGAGCATCGCAGGGCACCCCGCAGGGGCGGTTTTGCAGGGGAGAGCTTTTTGCCTACTTTTTGGCGGCGCAAAAAGTAGGTCGGCCGCCGGGACGAAATCCCGGCTGGGCGTGGCCAAAAGGCAGGTCACCGGTCATCAACCGCGAGCCGCCTCAAAGACCGCCCTCGCAATCGCCCTGGCCAGACAGTCCGCCGCCGCCGACCCCAACCGCCCCAGCTCAACCGCCCTCGACTCCCCAAGTGCGACCGCCCCGGAGGCCAAGGCAAACACCGTGTCCCCATCGAACGGCGTGTGCGCCGGCCGCACCGCCCGCGCGATGCCGTCCTGCGCCATCATGGCCAGCCGCTTGCACTCCGCCGTCGTCAGGTCGGCATTGCAGGCCACCACCGCCAGCGTCGTGTTCGCGCCCGCCTGCATGCGGCCCAGCCCGGCCAGCCGCGACGCGTCCGGCATCGGGTCTACCACCGGTGCATGGCCCTGCGGGCGATGCCCACCGAACTCGCCGCCGATCTCGAACGGCCACGCCCAGAAGTTCTGCCCGTCGGGCATGTAGACCGAGCCGATGGGGTTCGCCGCCACCAGCGCACCGACGACCAAGCCGCCGCCCAGGTCCAGCGACGCCGAACCGATGCCACCCGGCAGGTGGCCCGCCATCGCGCCCCGCCCCGCGCCCACGCGGCCCAGCGCGAACTCGCGTGAAGCCACAGCCACCGCCTCCAGCCCCCAGCGGCGGTATGGCGGCTCCAGGCCCCAGGCCTTGTCGCCGCCGTTGCCCAGGTCATGCAGAACGGCACCCGGCACGACCGGAATGGCGGGCGAGCCGGGCTTGAGGGTCAGGCCTTGCCCCAGGGCCGACAACGCGGCGACTACGCCGTCCGCCACCGCGAGACCGAACACCGAGCCGCCGGCGAGGGCAATCGCGTGCGCCTTGCCGACGAGGTTCTCAGGCGCCAGCGCCTCGGTCTCGCGCGTGCCCGGGCCGCCGCCGCGCACATCCACCGCCGCGACCCAGAAGCCGTCGGTGCGCAGCACAGTGGCACCGGAGCGCACGGCCTCGTCGGTGACGTGGCCGACCGTGAGGCCGGGCACGTCGGTGATCAGGTTCAGCGGGCCGGGGCGCAAGGCAAGGGTCATGGTGAAGCAGGCAGGCGGGCCACGAAGGTGGCGACATCGGCCGCCGAACGCTGCGGGATCTCGCGCTGCGGCAGGTGGCCGACGCCAGCGTAGACGATGAGCTGCGATGCGACGATCGCCTCGGCGAAGCGGCGCCCCTGGTCCAGCGGCAACAGCGGGTCCAGTTCGCCCCAAAGCACCAGCGTCGGCACGTGCAGCCCGGCCAGCCGCTCGGCGGTGACCGGCGCCTGCGCGCCCGGCGCGGCGGACATCAGGATGGGCCGGTGGCCGGGATAGCGCTGGTACAGCGCCCAGCGGTCGACGAGTTCGTCGGTGATGAGCGACTTGTCGCCCACCTGCGCGGTGAGGCCCTGGCGGATCAGCGGGCGGTTGTCGATGCGTTCGAGCAGCGCGCGGCCCCAGGGGTGGGCCAGGATGCGGAAGGCCAGCGACGGCGTGGCCGCCGGCATGGGCCAGCCGGCCGCGTCCACCAGCACCAGGCCGCGCAGCGTCTGCGGCGCCAGCAGCCCGAGCTGCCAGGCGACGCCGCCGCCCATGGAGTTGCCGGCCAGCACGTAGGGCGGCAGCTTGATGGCGTCGGCAAAGCGCACCACCAGTTGCGCCAGCGCCTCGCGATCCAGCACGGTGCCTGCGGGCGCGGCGGTGAGGCCGTGGCCGGGCAGGTCCAGGCTGATGACACGGTGGCCGGCCTTCAGCGCGCCGGCCCAGCCCTCCCAGGTCGCATGCGAGTCGCCATAGCCGTGCAGCAGGACCAGCACGGGCGCGCCGGCCGGGCCTTCGTCGCGGTAGTGCAGGCGCAGGCCGCCGCCCAGGTCCAGGTAGCGATCCGCGGGCGTCGCCCAGCGGGCCTCCAGGCTGGCGGCGGGCAGGTCGGGGGCGCGCAGCCACAGGAAGGCGGCGAGCGCCGCGGCAACGAGGATCAGCAGCAGGGTCAGCACGGTGAACGCGAGAAACTTGAGCGACAAGGCGGGCTCCGGTTCGAGAACGAAACCCGCGAGGCTAGGCGCTGCGCAGTGTGGCGCCAAACGCGCAATCCGAGGCTGCTTCCTCGCTGAGCGACGCAGGCGGCGTCAACCGGCGTTGCCGATCAGTTGCAGGATGCGCGCGCGGTCGAAGCCGATGACGCGCTGGCCGCGCACCACCAGCGTGGGCGTGCCCAGCGCGCCGAGTGCCTGGTAGTCCGCCAGGCACTGCGCGTCACGCTCGATCTCGCACTCCGTGAACGGCACGCGCTGCTCGGTCATCCAGCGCCGGGCGGCGAGGCAGTAGGGGCAGGTCTCGGACGAGATCATGCGGATGTCGCCCGGCTGCACGCGCTGCGCCAGCCGCTCGCCGTCCTGGGCGGCCACATGGCCGCGCCAGGCCGTGGAGGCCAGCCAGACGACGGCGACGAGCGCGAGCAGGGACAGCGGGGGCCACTTCATGCCCCCATGCTATCGGCAGCTCAATACACCTCGGGCACGATGATGTTCTCGGGCACCGGGTGGCGGATGTAGTCCTCGCGGCGCTGGCGCGCGGGCAGCTCGATGTCGGCGTGCGGCACGTCCTGGTAGGGCATCTGGCCCAGCAGGTGGCTGATGCAGTTCAGCCGCGCGCGCTTCTTGTCGTCGGCCTTGACGACCCACCAGGGCGACTCGGCAATGTGCGTGCGCTCCAGCATCACCTCCTTGGCCTTGGTGTACTCCTCCCAGCGGCGGCGCGACTCCAGGTCCATGGGGCTGAGCTTCCACTGCTTGAGCGGGTCGTGGATGCGGCCCAGGAAGCGGATGCGCTGCTCGTCGTCGCTGATGGAGAACCAGTACTTGATGAGCTGGATGCCCGAGCGCACCAGCATGCGCTCGAACTCGGGCGCGGAGCGGAAGAACTCCTCGTACTGCTCGTCGGTGCAGAAGCCCATCACGCGCTCGACGCCGGCGCGGTTGTACCAGCTGCGGTCGAACAGCACGATCTCGCCGGCCGCCGGCAGGTGCGACACGTAGCGCTGGAAGTACCACTGCGTGCGCTCGCGGTCGTTGGGCGCCGGCAGCGCGGCCACGCGGCACACGCGCGGGTTCAGGCGCTGCGTGATGCGCTTGATGACGCCGCCCTTGCCCGCCGCGTCGCGGCCCTCGAACAGGATGACGACCTTGTGGCCCGTGTGCTGCACCCAGTCCTGCAGCTTGACGAGCTCGCTCTGCAGGCGGAACAACTCGCGGAAGTAGCGCTTGCGCTCGCTGGCCGAGCCCGGCGACCCGGCCGATGCGTTACCGGCCAAGTCGCCGTGGTGGCGGTCGTCCAGCTCGAGTTCCAGCTCTTCGTCGAAGTCGTCCTGCAGGTCGCGGTGGATGCGCTTCACCAGTTCGTCGTCGCTCGGGTTCACAGGGGCTCCTCGCCGCAATGGCGGCTGTGCCCGCCACGCTAGCCGCCGCATGTGGCCACAGCATGACAAACCCTGGGTTGACGATTTCGTTTACACGCGTAATCATTCGTCATCGTTTACAGACGTAATCATGAATCGACCCGACACCGCCCCGCCCGCGATCAGTGAAGCCGAGGCCCTGGTCATGCAGCAGCTCTGGGAGCGCGCCCCGCAGGCTGCCGACGAGATCGCCGCGGCGCTGAGCCCGCAGCAGGGCTGGCAGCTCGCCACCGTGAAGACGCTGCTGAACCGCCTGCTGCACAAGGGCGCGCTGACGGCCGAGCGCGACGGCCGGCGCTTCCTGTACGCCCCGGCCTTCCCGCGCGAGGCCTGGGCGTCGGGCGAAAGCCTGTCGCTGATCGACCGGCTGTTCGGCGGGCGGCTCGCGCCGCTGGTGGCGCAGTTCGCGTCGGAGCGCGAACTCAAGCCCGCAGACATCGAAGCGCTGCGCGCCATGCTGGCGCGCTACGAAGACAAGACCTGACGCCAGGCACCAAGGAGGCCAGCCAATGAACCCCATCCTGTCGACCCTGATGTCGCAGACACTGGCCGTCAGCGCCGCGGTGCTGCTGGTGGCGCTGCTGCGCCGGCCGCTGGCCCGCGCCTTCGATGCGCGCGCCGCCTACCTGCTGTGGCTGTGCGTGCCCGTGGCGCTGGTCGTCGCGCCGATGCCGTCGCCGCTGCAACTCGGCGTGACGCCGCTGACCGTGCTCCAGGACTGGGCCGCGCCCGCGAACGCCGCGGCGGCGGGCACGGCAAGACAGCCCGGCGCCGCGCGCACCCTGCCGTGGGTGCAGATCGTCATCGCCACCTGGGCGGCCGGGGCGCTGCTGCTGGCGCTCGCGCTGTTCTTGCAGCAGCGCCGCTTCGGCCGGCTGCTGCGCCCCGTGCCCGGCTGGACGCACTGGCAACTGCCGGCCGGCGCGAGCGCCTGCGTGGTGGGCATCTGGCCGCCACGCCTGGCGCTGCCGGCCGATTTCTCGGCGCGCTTCAACGCCGAAGAACGCCAGCTGATCGTCGCGCACGAGGGCGTGCACCTGCGTCGCCGCGACAACCTGTGGAACCTGCTCGCCGCCTTGTGCTGCTGCCTGCAGTGGTTCAACCCGCTGTGCTGGTGGGCCTGGCGGCGCATGCGCGCCGACCAGGAACTGGCCTGCGACGCCGCGGTGTTGATCGAGCGCCACCCGGGCGCCGACCTGGCCTGCTACGCGCAGGCACTCGTGCGTTCGCACGACCAGGCCAACCGCGCGCTGCTGCCCACGCTGGCCAGCCCCTGGCGTTCGCGCAGCGGCCTGGTGGAGCGCGTCGCGCAGTTGCAGGCGCACGCCACGCGGCGCGGCAAGCCGCGACGTGATCGCACCATCATCGCCATGCTCGTGCTCGCGACGGCCGGCATGGTCTCGGCGACGGCTGCAGTCCAACCCGGCGCCAAGCCGTCGCCCGACGACTTCTCGGAAGCCGACGCATTGCCGGCAGACGTGGGCGACGTGGAGGCCCTCACGATGCTGAACTGGCGCCTGCAGTCGCGCGAGGGTGACGCAGCGCCGCAGCACCACACCGGCAAGTTGCTGCTGAGACCAGGCCGCTCACCCGGCGGCATTCAGTCCCGCTACGTCGAGAAAAGCCCCGACGGCCCGCAGTGGTGCTTCGAAACGGTGGGGACGCGATTCGAGGACGGCAGTTGGCGCTTCAGCGGACGGCTGATGGACGGTCAGTGCAAGGTCTTCCTCGCCGATCCGCAGAACTTCCCGGCCGACGGCATGCCGCACACGTTCAACGCACGCCTGCCGGACGGCAAGCCTCTCTCGGTGGACATCTCGGGGCGCCGTTTCGCCCTGCCCGCGACCATGGCCTGGGTGGACGTCAACCTCGACCACAACCTCAACATCAAGACGGCTCCCGTCCTCTGGCTGATGGGGCCGCTCGGCGAACGCATGCGCATGCAGGCGCGCCCGCCGACCGGCGAGCCGGGCGAACCGCTGGCCATGGAACTCGTCATGACCGACGAAGGCGGAGGCCGCGCCCGCGTCAAGAGCCGGCTGCTGCTGGGCGAGCCCGAACGTCTGCTCGCCGAACCGCAGATCGTGACGCGCTGGAACGAGCCCGCCACCATCCGCTGGCAGGACCCCGCCAACGGCCAGCGCGTCGAGGTGACATTCACACCGCACCGCAACGCCGCCAAGCCATGAGCGACGCCGTCCTGGCGCTGCTGCTGCGCCAATCCCTGCTGTTGTGCGCCGCCATCTTGATGCTCAGCGCACTGAGACCGCTGCTGCTGAAGCGGCTGGGCGCGGGCGCCACCTATGCGGCCTGGCTGTTCGTACCGGCGCTGCTGCTCACGCCTGCTCTGCCGCGGCCGGCACAGGAGCCGCTTCTCGTGGTGCTGCAAGCCACGACCGGCACGGCCCGTGTCGCTGCACTGCCCGCACTGCCAGCGCCACCGCGCAGCCAGGCGACGGCATGGCTGGTGCTGTGGCTGGCCGGCACAGCAGGCGCCGCAGCGTTGCACGCGCGTCGGCAATGGCGGCTCACGCGGCGGGGCGAACGGCTACCTGCCGGCAGCAGCCCGGCGCTCGTGGGGCTGCTTCGGCCGCGCGTGGCGCTGCCCGTCGACTTCGAGCAGCGCTTCACACCCGCCGAACGCGAGCTGATCCTGGCGCACGAACAGGTGCACCGCGACCGCCTCGACAACCTCTGGAACCTGTTGGCCTGCGCACTGACCGCGCTGCACTGGTGGAACCCGCTGGCCTGGTGGGCGCAACGACGCTTCCGCGCCGACCAGGAGCTGGCCTGTGACGCCGCCGTGCTGGCCACCCGGCCCGGCGCACAGGCCGCCTACACCCGCGCGCTGCTGGCCGCGCATGGCCTCACCGCCCATGCCGCGCCACTCGCCAGCCGCTGGGGCACGACCCACCCCCTCGTTGAAAGGATTGCGATGCTGAACCCTCCCACCCCGTTGACACGACGCCGCGCTGTCCTGATGGCCCTGACCATGGGCGGCGCCGTCGGCCTGACCTATGCCGCGCAGACAGCCCCGGCGCCGGATGCAACGGCTGGACCGCTGATCCGCCTGGCGGGCTCGTTGATCTTCCAGGAGGGCAACCAGGTTCGCCGCAGTACGCTGAACGTGGTGGCCAGGAACGGCGAACCCGTGCGCATGGTGATCGGTGGCGCACAGACGACGGCGCCCGCCGTCAGCGTCAGCATCGTGCCCAAGGCACTCGACGAGAAGAACCTGCAGCTCGAGATGAGCTTCGAAGGTCTGCCGGAGGACGTCAAGGCGAACCGCCCGCGCATGGTCGCCAACTGGGGCTTTCCGTCGACGTTCGAGAGCATCGACGCCAAGGGGGTGCGCCGCCTGTCGGTGTTCGTCGTCGGCACGCAGGTGGCCGAGCGCCCCTGACCAGGGGTCGGAGGGCGGGCGCGGACGGCGACCTTTACAGTCCCGCCCTTTCTCCATTTGCCCGCCCCCGATCCCATGAGCCTCGCCGACCTCCGCGCGGCCCTGAACGCCGAGCTGTCGGCCACGCCCGAGTACTACGACTTCAAGGTGCAGCACACCGAGCGCGACGGCGTGCTGTGGCGGGTGACGCTGGAGGCCGGCTACGTGTTCGCCGAAGGCCAGCGGCCGGGTGCCGCGTCCGCGCAGGCGCTGCTGGACGACAGCCTCGATGGCGCCGCCGCTTGGTGGGGCGCGCCCACCAAGGGCGGCGCCAGCGTGCTGGCCGTGCTGGCGGAGGACGACCAGCTGGTGCTGCAGAACGCCAGCGTGCCGCCGCCGCCGGCCGGGCACCTGATCCGGCTGTACCCGACACGCTTCCTGAACGCGGTGGCCGACGCCTGGTGGGACACCGCCTGGGCCGAACGGGCGCTGGCCTGCCTGCCCGACCTCTCGCAGCCGCGACCGCTGCACGGCGGCGTGGCGCTGACAGGCGAGCCCTTCCGCTGGCTGCGGCCGGCGCAGCGCGCGGCGCTGGCGCTGACGGGCTTCAGCAGCGGCTTCCTGTGGGGCCCGCCGGGCACCGGCAAGACGACCACGCTGGGCGTGCTGCTGGCCGAGTACCTGGACCGCCACCCGCAGGCGCGCGTGCTGCTGCTGTCCACCACCAACCAGGCGGTGGACCAGGCCACGCTGGCCGTGGACAAGGCCTTGCACAAGGGCCGACGCGAGCACCTGCGCGCCAGCGTCCAGCGGCTGGGCACGCGCTTCGACGCGGCGGCCTATGCGGGCCGGGAGCACCTGATCCCGACGCAGGACCGCGAGCTGATCGCGCGCCTGGCCCGCGCCGAAGCCGCCCGCCCGTCGGCCCGCGACGCCACCGCGCTGAAGGCCTGGGCGGACCGCGTGGCGGCCTTGCGCGACGAGCTGCGCCGCGCGTCGCTTCAAGTGCTGCAGTGCTGCCGCCTGGCCAGCATGACGACGACGCGCGCCGCCTTCACGCTGAAAGCCCTGCGCGAGCTTCAACCCGACGGCGAGCCGCCCTTCGACCTGCTGGTGTTCGACGAGGCCAGCCAGGTGAGCCTGGCCCACGCGCTGGTGCTGATGCCGCTGGGCCGCGCGCGGCTGTTCGCGGGCGACCCGCAGCAGCTGTCGCCCGTGCTGCGCAGCGACGACCGGCTGGCGCGGCGCTGGCTGGGCCGCTCGGCGTTTGCGGAGATGCCGCGCGGCGGAGCGGCCGTCGCGCTGCTGGACGAGCAGTCGCGCATGGCGCCGCCCATCGGCGAGCTGGTCAGCCAGCTGTTCTACGACGGCACGCTGCGCGTGGCGGCCGATGCCGCGCAGTCAGCTGGCTGGCAGGCCGCGCGGCAACGCGCGCTGGGCGACATCGGGGCCGACGTGCATGTGCACGTCCACCGGCTGAAGACAGATGGCGGCTGGGTGGCGGCCGAACGCGGGCCGGTGCGGCGCGAGTCGGCCGAGGCGGTGGCCGCGTTGCTGCACGAGGCGCTGGCCAGCGGCGCCTGGCAGCCGGAGGAATTGATCGTGCTGACGCCGTTCCGCGCGCAGCGGGCGCTGATCCGCCAGAAGCTGCGCGCACGCGGCCTGCCGGAGTCGCTGCGCGTCAGCACCGTGCACCGCGCGCAGGGCAGCGAGGCGCCGGTGGTGCTGTTCGACCCGGCGGACGGCGCCCAGCCCTTCCTGCAGGGCGAGGAAGCGCAGCGCCTGCTCAACGTGGCGCTGAGCCGGGCGCAGGCCAAGCTGGTGCTGTTCATCTCGCCCGCCGACGCGGCCGGCGCGCTGCTGGCGCCACTGGTGCAGCGGCTGCGGCTGGCGGGTGACACGCGCGAGGCCGAGCCGCTGCTGGCGCTGGCGCGCGAGCCGGGCTTTCCGGCCAACGCGCTGGGGCGGCGAGTCAGCGCCGGGCGGCACGTGGGCGAGGTGGTGCGCCTCAGCCCAGACGGGCGTCAGTTCTGGCTGATCAACGCGCGCACGGGCGCGGAGCAGTTGATCGACACCGAGTTCTGGCGCCAGCGGGCCCGGGGCGCCGCTTGAGCCGGATCAGACCGCCGCGGTGACGACGATCTCGACCTTCCACTCCGGCCGTGCCAGCCCGGCGATGACGGTCGCGCGCGGCGGCGTGTGGCCGCTGGACACCCACGCGTCCCAGGCGGCATTCATGCCGGGGAAGTCGGCGCGGTCGGCAAGGAAGATCTGCGCCATCAGGAGGCGCGACTTGTCGGTGCCGGCACGCGCCAGCAGCCGGTCGATGGCGGCCAGCACCTGGGCGGTCTGGCCGGTGATGTCCAGGCTCGCGTCCTCGGGCACCTGGCCGGCGAGGTAGGCGACGCCGTTGTAGACGGCCATCTCCGAGAGGCGGGCGCCGATGTCGAAGCGTTCGACGGGGAGGGACGAGCTCATGATTTCTTCCGGTTCCGGGTGGGTTTGACGTGCGCTGCGGCGCCGGCCTTCTGGCCGAGCCTGCTTTCGGTGCCGGCCATCAGCTTCTTGATGTTGGCCTGGTGGCGCCAGACGAGCAGCAGGGCCATGATGATCAGGGCCAGCGCTGTGGGGCCGGCTTCCCAGATGAGCAACTGATACATCGGCGCGAACGCAGCCGCGACGATGGCCGCCAGCGACGAGTAGCGGCTGAACCAGGCGATGATGGCCCAGGTCGCCAGCGTCGCCACCCCCAGGATGGGATTGAGCGCAAAGATGACGCCGGCCGCCGTGGCCACGCCCTTGCCGCCCTTGAACCTGAAGAAGACGGGCCACAGGTGGCCCAGGAAGGCCGCCAGCCCCACCAGCGCGGCCGTGCCTTCGCCCAGGCCCCAGCGCGGGCCCCAGACCAGCACGGCCAGCACGGGCAGGTAGCCCTTGAGCGCGTCGAACACCAGCGTCAGGATGGCCGCGGCCTTGTTGCCGGAGCGCAGCACGTTGGTGGCGCCGGGATTGCCCGAGCCGTAGGAGCGCGGGTCCGACAGGCCCATGGCGCGGCTGACGATGACGGCGAAGGACAGCGAGCCGATCAGGTAGCCGGCAAGGGCGGCAAGAAGAGGAAACAGAGAATCCATGCCCGGCATTGTCGTGCCGGTGTGGGCGCGCTCGGCCTCAGGGCTTGTCCCGCCCCACGAGCCTGGGCAGCACCGCCAGCACGGCCAGCGCCATCAGCGTGCTGAGCAGCGCCGTCGTCTCGCGGCCCATGCCGCAGGCCACGCCGATGGCAGCCGTCATCCAGATGCCGGCGGCCGTCGTCAGGCCTTGCACGTCTTCCTCGGAGCGGTGCTTGATGATGGCGCCCGCGCCAAGGAAACCCACGCCCGCGACGATGCCCTGCAGCACGCGGCTGAGGTCGGGCAGCGCCATGCCGCCCAGCTGCGGCACCAGCACGAACAGCGCCGCGCCCATGGACACCAGCATGTGCGTGCGCATGCCCGCGGCCTTGCCCTTGCGCTCGCGCTCGTAGCCCAGCAGGCCGCCCAGCAGCGCGGCCAGCAGCAGGCGGATCACGATGCGCGTGGCGTGCTCCAGGTCGGTGGCGTCGGAGAACTCCGACTTCAGGGTTTCGGTGATGGTGGTCCACATGGGCGGTCTCCGGAGCAAGCGGCGCGCCTGCCTGCCGTCAGGCTGTCAGTTCGTGCAGGTCAGTTCGCGCAGTTCACCGGCCGCGCGGCCAGCAGGTCGGTGAGCACCTGCGGCACGATACCGACCAGGTAGCCGCGCCGGCCGCCATTGATGCAGATCTTCGGCAGTTCGAGGATGGTCGCCTCGACGAACACCGGCATCGCCTTGCGCACGCCGAACGGCGACGTGCCGCCCACCTGGTAGCCGCTGTGCCGCTGCGCCACCTCGGGCTTGCAGGGCTCGACCTTTTTGCACGGGATCTGCCGTGCCAGCTCCTTCAGGCTGACGGTGCAGTCGCCATGCATCAGCACGATCAGCGGCTCGGCTTTCTCATCCTGCATCACCAGCGTCTTCACGACGGCATGCTCATCGACACCCAACTGCTTGGACGACTCCGACGTGCCGCCGTGCTCCACGTAGTCGTAGACATGCTCGGTGAAGGCGACGCCCGCGCGCTTGAGCATCTGCGTGGCGGGCGTTTCGCTGACGTGAGGGCTCTTCTTGCTCATCCAGACATTTTCAGCCCCTCGCCCGGTCCCGCGCCGCGGCGCGGCGCGCGGCGAGGCCGGTCGGCTCCCCCGGGACGGCCCGGGCGCGATCCCGGTTTGATTTTGTTTTACGTCAACAAATTATTGTTTTACAGTAAGTTTTTCTTGTTTCACCACCGCCCATGCCCGACTCCTTCTCGCCGGACAGCCTCAAGCGCATCCGCCGCCTCGCCTTCGCCGTGCGGGCGCTGTGCCTGCTGGGGCTGCTGGTCATCGGCACCATGCCCTTCCTGTTCTGGGCGCAGCCGGACTGGGTGGCGCATGTCGTCCTGCAGCAATGGGCCATCCCCAAGATCCAGCTGGACCTCGTCTCGCGGCTGGGCGGCCTGGCGGGCTCGCTGCTGCCGGCGTCGGTCAGCGTGTATGCGCTGTGCCAGATGTGGTCGCTGTTCGGCTGCTTCGCGCAGGGCGAGCTGCTGGCGCACCAGCCGGCGGGCCACCTGCGCCGGCTGGGCGTGGCGCTGAGCGCGCTGGCGTTCGCGCAGCCGGTGGGGCGCACGCTGTCCATCCTGGCGCTGACCTGGGGCAACCCCAAGGGCGAACGCCAGCTGTGGGTGGGCCTGTCATCGGACCACTACCTGTCGCTGCTGTTCGGGCTGCTGCTGCTGGCGCTGGCCCAGGTGCTGAGCGAGGGCGCGCGGCTGGCCAAAGAGAACGCGGAGTTCGTATGACGCACGCACTCACACCGGAGCGCCGCTGATGCCCATCGTCGTGACGCTGGACGTCATGCTTGCGCGCCGCAAGATGCGGTCGCGCGAGCTGGCCGAGCGCGTGGGCATCACCGAGGCCAACCTGTCGCTGCTCAAGAGCGGCAAGGTGCGCGGCGTGCGCTTCGACACGCTGTCGCGCATCTGCGAAGTGCTGCAATGCCAGCCCGGTGAGCTGCTCGCCTGGGAGCCCGGCCCCGAACCCGAGGGCCGCGACGATGCAGGCTGACGACCGCTCAGGCGTGATGCAGCAGCGCGAAGCCCGCGCCCGACAGCGCGACGCCGGTGCCCGCGAAGATGGGCACCAGCAGCCCGCCCAGGCCCACCCAGGTGGCCGGCTGCACATGCCGCTGCGCGACCAGGTCGTAGCCCACCGCGAGGGCGATCAGCAGCAGCATGCCGGCCCCGGCGAACGCGGGCGCGATCACCACGCCCTGCCCCACCCAGGGCCAGAAGGCCACACGGGCAAAGGCCGGGCCGATGATGGACAGCGAGGCGAACAGCAGCAGCCGCCGGTGCGCCGGCAGGCGGCGGCGCTGCGCCACGGCCAGCGCCACCAGCCCGACGAAGGACAGCAGGCTCATGTAGTTGGCCCAGACGAACATGTTCTCGGGGTCGCCCGCCGACTCGATCTGCAGCGCCACGCCGGTGTTGACCTGCAGGCCCGTGACCAGCACGCCGGCCACCGCCACAACGGCCAGCCAGGCCAGCCGCGCATGCCAGGCGCGGCGGCCCGTCAGCGCCAGCCAGCCCTGCAGCGCGGCCAGCGCGAACCAGAACGTCAGCGCGGCCCCGTGCAGTTGCAAGGTCATGCTCAACGGCCTGGGAATGAACAGGCCGCGCAGATAGAACGTCCTCGCGAACCCCACGCCCACGATGACCAACAGCGCCACGTGGGCGAGGAAGAACACCTGGGTCTCTTTCGAACGCAAGCTCACATCGCCTCCTCGTGGACTACCGCCCCTGCGGCGCCCGCGATGCTAGCCGGTGCGGATTGCCAGCGCGACGGAGACGCCCATGTGGGCTGAGCGCCGCGCACCGTCCGCGCCGACCTGGCTGCTGATCCTCGCGCTGCACGCGGGCGTGCTGGCGCTGCTCGACACGCGGCGCCCGCACATCGACCTGCCGCGCGCGTGGAGCCAGGTGCGGCTGATTCCGGCCAGGCCCGCCTCCGTTGACGCGCCGCCGCCCGTCGCGGCGCCCCGCCCGCACCCGCCTGCGGTGCCAGACCTGCCGCGGACCGCCGCCGCGCCGGCCGCCACGCCAGTCGACGCGCCCGCGCCGGCCGCCATCGACATGCCGCCGCCAGCGGTCATCGAACCGCTGCCGCCGCTGCAGCTCGCGCTGCCGGCTCCGGCGGCGCTGTCTGCCTCTGCCGCGCGCCAGCCCGCACTGGACGACCCGCGTGGCAACACCCGCGTCAGCCGCATCGGCGAGCGGATCGCCAACGACCTCGGCGGCAACGGCCGCTGGGTGGAAGAGCGCATGGACGACTTCGTGCGCCTGCGCCGTGGCAACACCTGCATCAACCTCCACCGCAACCGCGGCGCCGTGCAGAACCCCTTCAACGAGAGCGTGGCGCCCACCCCCCAGGGCGCCACGCCCGCCTACCGCTGCGAACGCCGCTGACCCGACTTCCACCCCATGCGACCTCTCCTGACCACGCTGCTGCTCGCGCTGCCGCTGCTCGCCACCACCGCCCAGGCACAGAACGCCGAGGAGCCCCAGAAGCTCCCCACCGTCACGACCGAACTCAAGCGCGACGGCAGCGCCCTGGCCTATGGCCGCATCAACGAGTTGCTGACCCAGTTCCGAAAGCACGGCGAGGGCGAGTTCCGCATGGACTTCCGCGTCGATGCCGACAAGGCCAAGGTCCCCCTGCCCGACATCCGCCTGGCCGTGCGCAGCGACGATGCCGACTATCCGCTCAAGCTCGACGCCGACGGCCGCTTCGACCTGCCGGTGCTGCCCGAGGCCGAGGCCAGGACCGCCGACCTCGCCACCAACGTGCCCAAGGGCCGGATGGCCATCCGCGGCACCCTCGAGCTGACCGCCACGCCCGAGACGCTGGACATGGCACGGGTGCGCAAGGTCATTCGCGTGGCGCGCACGCTGCGCGAGGAACTGCTGCCCTGGTACCTGCGCTGGCTGTTCCCGCGCATCGAGGCCGTGCGCGTGTGCAGCGCCACGCCCACCTGGGAGCTGGAGTGGCGCGAGGACGGCCAGCTCCTCGGCCTGCCGCTGCCGCAGGCCACGGGCGAACGCGACCCGGAGACGAAGAAGGGCGAGAAAAGCCGCCCCTGCACGCTGCTGACCGGCCAGGAAAGCTGGCCCGACGCCGCCCGCCTGATCGCACCGGCCGGCACCAAGCTCAGCGTGAAGCTGCAAGGCCAATGAGGCAACGCTGGCTGGCGCGAGCGCTCGTCGCGGGCCTGCACATCGGCCTGCTGGCCGCGCTGTGGCTGTACGAGCCCGCAGGCCTGGGCGAACACCGCGATGAGCGCCTGACCACGGTGCGCCTCATCCCGGCGCCGCCTCCGCGCGTGCCGCCGCCGCCCGCCACGCCGCGCCGCGAGGCGCCGCTGCGCCGGGACGACATCGCGTTCATCCCGCCGCCCCGGATCAGCGTCGACTCGCAGCCGCCGGCAGACACGGCGCCCTCGCCCGCCGTCACGCCCCCTGCGGCGGCCACGGTGCCGGGCGAGCCGCCACGCACCACGCTGCGGCTGAGCCTGCCACCCGGCTACGCGGCCTCGTCCGCGGCAGCCCGCAACCCGGCGCTGGGCGACCCGCGCAGCAACACCGCGCGGCGCACGCTGGAGGACCGCATCGCCGACGCGGCCGGCGTCACCGGCGAGTGGGTCATGGAGCGCACCAGCGACCACCGCACGCTGATGCGGCGCGGCGACACGTGCATGGAGATGTTCCGCTCGCGCATCGCCGACACCGACCCCTTCAACAACAACGTCGCGCCGCGCACGGTGCCGATGTACGGCCAGCCCTACAAGTGCAAGTGAGCCCGGCGCGAACCGGGCGGCGTCAGTACCAGGCGCTGGCTTCCACGCCCACCGTGCGCGGCGTGACGATGCCGGCCGCCGCGGGCGCGTTGGGCGTCAACGGCGCCAGCCCGCGGTCGGCCAGGAAGGTGAGGCCGCGCCGGTCGGCCAGGTTCTTCACGTAGGCCGACAGCCGCCACGTCGTGTTCTCGACCGCGGCACCGAGGTGGGCGGTGGTGTAGCCCGGCACGGTGACGGGCGCCTTGCCGCCATAGTCGCTCTGGCGGCTGCCGATGCGGTTGACGGCGCCGTTGACGGACGCGGCCCAGCCGCCGCTCAGCGCGCAGCGGTAGTCGGCCGCCAGCGAGCCGGTGGCCCTGGGCACGAAAGGCAGCCGGTCGCCGCGGCGGCCCAGCGGCGTCTCGGCCACCGTGCCGGCGTTGAGCAGCACCCGCGTCGTGTCCTCGGTGAGCCTGGCGTCGGTGCGGCCCAGCGACGCGCGCAGGCTCAAGGCCGCGAGCGGGTGCCAGCCCAGCGTCGCTTCCACGCCCTGGCTGCGCGCCCGGCCGCCGTTGACGAAGAAGTTGGCCCCCTGCGCGCTGGTCTGGATCTGGACGTCCTTCCAGCGGGTGCGGAACACGGCGGCCTCGAACGACACCTTGCCGCCGGCGGCGACGGTCTTCCAGCCGGCCTCTGCGCTCGTCAGCGAGTCGGCGCCGACGACGGGCGGCCGGCCGGTCGTCGGCGGCGCCGCGCTCGGGCCGCCGGGGCGGTAGCCGCTGGCGGCGCGGGCGTAGATCGAATCGGTCGCCGTGGGCTTGAAGCGCGCGGTGAGCAGGTAGGTCGTCTTGCCGTGCGTGGCGGACTGCGCGAACACGACGTTGGGCGTGAACAGCAGGCCGCTGTAGGCCTGGTCGTAGTCCTGGCGGTCGCGGGCGTGGCGCACGCCGGCCTGCAGGTCCCAGTGCTCGGTCAGCGCATAGCTGGCGTTGGCGAACACCGAGGTCTCGTGGTACCGGGTGTCGATGCGGGCCTTGGCGGCGCCGTCGGGAAACGGCACGCCCGTGCCGGGGATGTTGACCGGCTTGGCCGCGCCGGTGGCCAGCGAGAAGGTGTCGAAACCGGGGATGCGGTTGGTGTCGTCCTCCTGCGTGTAGTACAGGCCCGCCTCCCAGTCGAGCCGGCCGACGGTGGACTGCACGCGCAACTCCTGCGACAGCCGGCGGGTGCGCGTGTTCTGCGCCAGGCCGACGCCGAAGTCCGGGTCCTTCAGCACCACGCCCAGCAGCACGCCGTAGGACATGGACATGTCCTGGTAGGCGCGCGAAGCCATGCGCTGCTGCGTGGTGGACGACACGACGTTGAAGTCACCCACCTGGCCTTTGACCGTCACATTGGCGAGGTCCAGCTCGGTGTCCCGCGCCTCCTGGATCAGCGCGCCATGGTGGTCGTCGCCGGAGGTGGGCTGCAGCGTCCTGCCGTCCACGTCCACGGTGCTGGGGCCGCCGGCGCGCACCTGGTGCTGCAGCGCCGTCGCGCCGAGCGTCCAGCCGGGCGTGATGTGCCACGCATAGGCCACGCGAGCGCCGCGCACCGTGGCGCCGTTGACGTCGGCCTGGCCGGGCTTCACGTCAATGAAGCCGGCGTCCTTGCGCCGGTAGGCCGACACGCGCAGGCCCATGGTCTCGCTGGCGAACGGCAGGTTGGCCGAGGCGCGCAGCAGGCTGCCGGTGCCGCCATGCGCGACGCTGCTGGCACCGACCGTCACGCGGGCACCGGCCTTTAGCACGTCCGGCGCGGCCGTGACGAAGCGCACCAGGCCGCCCACGGCGCCGGCGCCGAACATCGTGCCCTGCGGGCCCTTGAGCACCTCGATGCGAGACAGATCGGCGGGGTCCAGGTCGGGCGCCAGCTGGCTGCCCGCAGCGTAGGCGTTGACGGAACCGACCGGGGCCTCGTCGATGTAGAGGGCCGTCGTGGGTGCGGCCTGCGCCAGGCCTGTGGACAGGCCGCGCAGCACGATCTGCAGGTTGCCCTGGCCGGCGGTGCTGAACGACAGGCCGGGCACCTGGGCGGCGTAGTCCTCCAGCCGCGTGAGCCCGCCGCGCGACAGCCGCTCGGCGCCCAATGCCGTGACCGAACCCGGCACGTCCAACGCAGCCTGCTCGCGTTTCTGCGCGGTGACGACGACCTTGTCCAGCATCTCGTTGCTCGCCGGCCCGGCCTCGTCGGCAGCCCAGGCGGGTGGCGCGGCGGCCGCCAGCGCGCACAGCAGGCGGGCAGCGTGCGCCGTCGGTGGTGAGGAGCGCATGACCTTCTCCCTGTCGACGCACTGTCAGCGTGATGAACAAGTTTGCTGCAGGCGCATTCAGGCCCGTAGGATAGGTCCAGACGTCCCACGCTGCCCGACAGGCCCATGACGAATCGCCCCGATCCGGTCCTCGTGCTCATCCATGGCGCCATGCTCAGCGGCGCGATGTGGGCACCGGTGCGCCGGCATCTGGACCCACGGCTGCAGGTGTTCGCGCCCGACCTGCCCGGCCACGGCACGCGGCGCGGCGAGCGCTTCACGCTGGACGGCGCGGTCCAGGCGGTCCTGCAGGCGGTGCACGCCGCCGCGCCGGCGCCGGTGCTGCTGGTGGGCGACTCGCTGGGCGGCTACACGGCGCTGGCGGCTGCGGCCGCCATGTTGGCGCAGCGGCTGCTGGGCGTCGTCGCCGGCGGCTGCACGGCCCGCATCGAGCAGTGGCCCACCGCGCTGCACTTCCGCGCCAAGGTGCTTCTGTTCAAGCTGATGCTGGGCGTGTTCAGCGAGGCCCGCCTGGTCGGCAAGAGCGAGCCCAAGGTCCGCCGCATGCTGCTGGACGAAGGCAACGTGGCGCCGCAGGACGCCGATGCGGTGCTGGCGGGCGGCATGGGCTTTCGCGTCTTCGAGGATTGCGTGCGTGCGCTCTGGGGTGTGGACCACCTGGCGCGGCTGCAGGCCATCCGCCAGCCCGTGTGGCTGCTCAACGGCGACCAGGACCGCGTGATGCTGCGGCAGGAACCGCGCTTCCTGGCCGCGGGGCCGCACGTGCGCGGCCAGCGCTTCGACTGCGGGCATGGCGTGAGCCTGGTGCGCAGCCGCGAGTTCGCGGCGCTGGTGAATCGGGTGGCGGCTGGCAGCCTGCAGGCGTCCTCGCCGTAACGCTCGCAGAGCGCATCGCCTCCTGCGGCGGCAGTTGCGCTATCGTCAGCGGGCATCCGCGTCCACCGGCCTCACGATGACTCGCCCCCCTACGCCCGACCTGTCCCAAACCCTTGACGAACGCGAAGTGCCGACGCATGCACCCGCACTGCCGGCCGGCCTCGCCGCTCGCCTGACGGGCCACGACTGGCACCGCAATCTGGTCGGCGAAGCGGGGGCGAGCGTCTTTCGGCTGCAGTGCCCCGGCACACCCGACCTCTACCTGAAACACGGCCGCGGCACGGTCGCGCAGGACCTGGTCGACGAACTGGCCCGGCTGCGGTGGCTCGCGTCGGTCGATGCCCAGGGGTTGCCGAGCGTGCCGGCCGTTGAACACTTCGAATACAGCGGCGGCGACGCCTGGCTGCTCACCCGCGCGCTGCCGGGCCGCACCGCCTACCAATGGCTGACCGACGCACCGGACCGCAGCATCCGCATCGTGCGTGCCTTGGCTGCGGCGCTGCGGGCATGGCATGCGCTGCCCGCGCCATCCTGCCCGTTCAACGCCGACCACCACCTGCGCCTGGCGCATGCGAGACGGCGCCTGGACGCGGGCCTGGTGGACGCCGACGACTTCGACGCGGACCGCGCCGGCTGGACGCCTCAGGACGTCTGGAACGCCATGGCAGACCTGCTGCCGCTCAAGGCCGAGCGCGTCGTCACCCACGGCGACTTCTCGCTCGACAACCTGCTGCTCGATGAGCAGGGCCGGGTCACCGGCGTCATCGACCTGGGCCGGGTCGGCATTGCCGACCCCTACCAGGATCTCGCCGTGCTGTGGAACTGCCTGGCGGAGTTTGGCGAGGCCTTGCAGCAGGAGTTGTTCATTGCGTACGGCCTTGCCAGGCCCGATGAGAACAGGCTCCATTTCCACCTGTACCTGGACGAATGCTTCTAGGCTGACGGCCGCGCTCACCGCGCGGCGCTCGCCGCACGCAGCTTCTCCGTGGGCCCGCTGGCTTGCGCGACGGCGTGACGCTCAGGCCCGGACGCGCGCCTGCTCGCGCAGCCGCAGCACGCGGCGCTGCACCTTGCCGGTGGTGGTCATGGGCAGCGCGGCGATGAACTCGATCTCCTTGGGGTACTCATAGGGCGCCAGCCGCGCCTTCACGTGGGCCTGCAGCGCAGCCACCAGCGCCGCATCGCCCACGTGGCCGTCTGCCAGCACGACATAGGCCTTGACCAGCGCGCCGCGCTCGGCGTCGGGCTTGGGCACCACGGCGGCATTGGCCACCGCCGCGTGCTTGAGCAGGCAGTTCTCGATCTCGCCCGGGCCGATGCGGTAGCCGGCGCTCTTGAACACATCGTCCGTGCGGCCCTCGTACCAGAGCGTGCCGTCGGCCTCCATGCGGGCGAGGTCGCCGGTGCGGCACCAGCTGTCGGCGGGGTCGCCGGTGAACTTGGCGCGCGTGGCCGCGTCGTTGGCCCAGTAGCCCAGGAAGAACACCGGGTCGGGCTCGCCGTGGCGGTCGCGCGCATGCACGGCCACTTCGCCGGTGTCGCCCGGCGCGCACTCGCGGCCGTCGTCGTCGATGACCGCCACGCGGTGGCCCGGGTAGGCGCGGCCCATGCTGCCCGGCTTGGCCGGCCACAGCGCCTGGCAGTTGCCGACGACGTAGTTGATCTCCGTCTGGCCGAACATCTCGTTGACGGGCACGCCCAGTGCGTCGCGGCACCAGCTGAACACCGCGTCGCCCACGGCCTCGCCGGCGCTCATCAGCGCGCGCAGCTTGAGGTCGTGGCGCTTGGGGCGAGGCTCGGCCTTCATCATGGCCTTGAGCGCCGTGGGGAACAGGAACGCGTGCGTGACGCCGTAGGTGGCCATCAGCTCGAACGACTTGGCCGCCGAGAAGCGGCCCTGCCACGCGACGATGGGCCGGCCGAAATACAGCGTGGGCAGCAGCGCGTCCATCAAGCCACCGGTCCAGGCCCAGTCGGCGGGGCTCCAGAAGACGGCGTCGGAGGGCTTCTTCGCGTCGAAGGGGTCGAAGCCGAACCAGTCCTGGCTGGCGATGAAGCCCGTGAGGTTGCCCACCAGCGCCCGCTGCGGCAGCAGCGCGCCCTTGGGGTTGCCGGTGGTGCCGCTGGTGTAGATCAGGATGGCCGCATCGCCCGCCTTCGTGGCGACGGGCTTGAAGCGGGCTTCCTCGGCCTGCAGCGCCGTCATCCACGGCAGCTCGTCGCAATCGACCGGGCACTCGCCCACGACGAGGATGCGCCGCAGCGCCGGGCAACGGGCCTTGACCTCGCGCAGCGCGGGCAGTGCCTCGCAGGCGGCGATGGCCAGCACGGCACCGCTGTCCTGCAGCCGGAACTCCAGCGCCTCGGCGCCGAACAGCAGGGACAGCGGCATCGCCACCGCGCCGATCTGCTGGATGGCGATGTGCGCCACGGCCGTCTCGAAGCGCTGCGGCAGCACGATGGCGACGCGGTGGCCGCGGCGCACGCCCTGGGCCAGCAGCGCGTTGGACAGCCGATTGGCCGAGCGCTGCAGCTGCGCATAGCTGTAGGTCGCGCGGCAGCCGCTCTCGCTGTCGAAATGGATGGCCGCCGCATCGGGCGTGTCGCGCGCCCAGCGGCCGCAGCAGGCCTCGGCGATGTTGAAGTCCTCGGGCACATGCCAGCGGAATGCGGCGTGCAGTTCCTCGTAGCGGTCTTCGACCATCGCGCGCCCTCGGCATCGGAAAGGCGCCGATCCTAGCCAGCGCCCCTGGCCGCGGACTCAGGGCTAGCCCGCAGAGGCGGCTTTCGGCAAGGCCGGGCTGTCGCAGACGTGACGCTCCAGCAAGGCCTCCGTGAATGCCCAGCTCTCTTGGTGCATGTTGCGCTGGTTGTAGTGCGTGCGCGTGAGCGCCACCACCGCGTCCAGCGCCGGCAGCATGACGATGTGGTTGCCGCCGTTACCGGACATCATCCAGCCGCTGAAACGGCCGCAGCGCAGCGCGTAGTCCCGCCGCCAGAACAGCTCGCCGTAGTCCACGCCGTAGGGCGTCTGGCGGTGCACGGTCAGCAGCGACGCAACCTGGGCCGGCGCGAGCACGGGCGGGCCGCCGTTCAGCAGCGTCTGCGCCAGCGTGGCCCAGTCGCGCGTGCGCAGGCGCAGGCCGCCGCCGGTCATGGTCTCGCCGGTGGGCGAGTGATGCCATTGCAGCCGGGTGATGCCCAGCGGCGCGAACAGCCGCGTCTGCGCCCAGGCCTCCAGCCCGCCCGGCACACGGCGCTGCAGCAGCTGGCCCAGCAGCACCGTGCCGCCCGTGCAGTAGGCCCAGGGGCCGCGGCCCTGCGCGTCGCGCTGGATGTCGCGCGTGGGCAGGTCCACGGCCCAACGCAGCCAGCGCGGCTGCGGGTACATGGCCTCCTCGTTGCCGGGGCTGGCGTCCTGGTTGTCGTCGCAGTCCAGCGCGGAGGACATGGTCAGCAGGTCCTCCACCGTGATCGCCTGCTTGGCCGGGCCATCGTTCGCGATGGGGCGCTGGTCGGCGAAGGCCGCGAACACCGGGGTGTCGCGCTGGAGCAGGCCGTCCTGCACGGCGGCGGCCACCAGCATCGCCGTCACCGACTTGCCGGCCGAACGCGTGTCGTGCAGCGTGGCGGCATCGGCGCCGCGGGCGTACAACTCCACGATCACGCGGCCGCCGCGCTGCAGCAGCACGCTGGTGCCGCCGGGCAAGGCCTCCAGTGCGGTTCGGTCGTCGGCCGGGGCGTCGGCAGCCTGGGTGCACAAGGGGATCAGCGCAAGGGCGAGAGCGGGCAGGTACTTCATGGCCGCATGCTCGCCGGCCATGGGGCGCGGGTCTAGAACGTTTTGAACCCGGCCAGCCAGGCGGCCGGCGTGCAGCGGTACTCGGCGCGGAACAGGCGCGTGAAATGGCTCTGGTCGGCGAAGCCGAGCTGGGCGGCGACATCCGCGATGGCCTGGCCGTCGCGCAGCCGCCGCGCCGCGCGGTTCAGCAGCGCACGGCGCTGCAACCGGCCCGGCGACAGCCCGTAGTGGCGCCGGAATGCGCGCGACAACGACACCGGATGCACGCCGGCCGCAGCCGCCAGCGCCGCCAGCCGCAGCGGCTGCTCGCACTCGTCCACCAACTGCTCCATGCAGCGCCGCAGCCAGGCTGGCTCACGAGGCTCGCGCAGGTCCTGCGGTGGCCGCGGCTGGCTCAGCGCGCAGAGCTGGCGGCAGCGGTCCTCGATCTGCAGCAGCCCGCCCAGGTCCAGCGCCACCGGCTGCAGGGCCAGGCCCTGGGCCATGTGCTGTGCCGCCGCCCCGAGGCGGCGTGCGCCGCCGTCCTGCAGCGCGAGATCGGCCGCCTGCTGCGCCGGCAGGCTCAGCGCGACAAAACGGCCCTGCGTGTCGACGAAGCGGTCCTGGTGCCGCGTGCCCGGCGGGTTCCACAGCGCGTCGCCCGGGCCGAGCAGTTCGCTCACGCCGCGCGCACTGCTGCGGTAGCGGCCCGCCAGCACGACGATGAAGTGGCCGTCCTCGTGCTCGTGCGGCGCCACCTCGTGCGCGGGCGTCTGCGCGCTCAGCCGCGCGAGGCTGAAGCCCGCCACGTCGCAGCGGGTGTCGAAGCGGCCGTAGAACTGCGCGTGCCGCAGCCGCATGGCCGGTCGGCTCAGAGGCCCAGCCAGGCCGAGGGCGACCACATGCTGGGCCGGTCGCCGTCGGCGTAGCGCTCCAGTGCGTCGCCGGTGAGGCGGCAGATGCGCCAGTCGGGCAGCACCTCGGCGCCCAGCTTCTCGTAGAAGCGGATGGCGTCCTCGTTCCAGCCCAGCACGGTCCAGTCCAGCCGGCCGTAGCCGCGCTCGCAGGCGAGCTGCGCCAGGTGCACGAGCAGCGTGCGGCCCAGACCGCTGCGGCGGTGGGCGGGGCGCACGTACAGGTCTTCCAGGTACAGCCCCGGCTTGCCGAGGAAGGTGGAGAAGTTCGTGTAGAACAGCGCGAACGCAACCACCTCGCCGTCGACCTCGCCCAGCACGCACTCCGCCACCGGCGACTCGCCGAACAGGTGAGGCGCCAGGCTCTGCGGCGTGACTTCGAGCAGGTGGCTCAGGTGCTCGAACTCGGCGAGTTCGCCGATGAGCTGGACGATGGCGTGCAGGTCGCGCGGCTCGGCGGCGCGCAAGGTGGGGCGTGCGGACATCCGGCCATTGTGAGCGGATAAGCCGCCTCCCCTAAAGTGAGGTATGCCCGAGGTCTACACCCCATCTCGCGTCCACCGCGACGAATTCCTGCCGCTGCGCGGCCTGCGCCACCACCTCCTGCGCTGGGGCACGCCCCGGACGGGCCGCCCACCACTCGTGATGGTGCACGGCTGGATGGACGTGGGCGCGTCGTTCCAGTTCGTCGTCGATGCGCTGGCGGACGACCGCGAGGTCATCGCGCTGGACTGGCGCGGCTTCGGCCTGACGGCCAGCACCGGCGCCGACAGCTACTGGTTCCCCGACTACCTGGGCGACCTGGACGCCCTGCTGGACGTCGTCAGCCCCGGCGCGCCGGTGGACTTGGCCGGCCACAGCATGGGCGGCAACGTCGTGATGAGCTATGCCGGCGTACGCCCCGAGCGCATCCGCCGCCTGGTCAACCTCGAGGGCTTCGGCATGCCCGACGTGTCGCCCGCCGCCGCCCCGGAACGCCTGGCCAAGTGGCTGGACGAGCTGAAGGACCCGCCCACGCTGCGCCCCTACGCGTCACTGGCCGGCGTGGCCGAGCGGCTCAGGAAGACCAACCCACGGCTGCCCGCCGACAAGGCCGCGTGGCTGGCGCAGCACTGGTCGCGCGAAACCGCCGAAGGCTTCGTGCTGAACGCCGACCCGGCCCACAAGCTCGCCAACCCGATGCTCTACCGCAAGGCCGAGGTGATGGCCTGCTGGCAGCGCATCGCCGCGCCCACGCTGTGGGTGGAGGGCAGCGACGACCAGTTGACCCGCTTCTGGGGCTCGCGCTATCCGCGCGAGGACTTCGAAGGACGGCTGGCGCTGGTGCCGGATCTACGGAAGGCCGTGCTGCAGGACGCCGGCCACATGCTGCACCACGACCAGCCGCAAGCGCTGGCGGCCCTGCTGGAGCCTTTCCTGGCCTGACGACGCGTCAACGCGGCTCGCCGGCCTCGCGCTCCAGCTTGGCCATGCACCGCGCGTAGACGATGACGATGGCGCAGAAGGCCAGCAGCGCGCCCTGCGACGCCAGCCAGAAGGCCAGCGGCCAGCCGAACACCTCCAGGCTGAGCTCGCGCGCGAAGAACACCGGCGCGAACGCGACGACCGCCCAGGCCAGCAGCAGCCAGGCGGTCAGCCGCCGCGTGCGGCGCCAATAGTCGTCACGGGGAGGCGGGGCAGTCATCGGCGCGATTCTGGCCCATGAGAAAATCCGCGTTTTTCCAAGAACCACGCGGCCCCTCATGGACATCGAACACATCAACCAAATCGGCAACTCGATTGCCGACCTCTCAGCGCGCACCGACGCGCTAAGGGGGTATCTTTGACTTCGACCGCAAGGCACTGCGCCTGAACGAGGTCAACGCCGCGCTGGAGAACCCCAAGGTCTGGGACGAACCCAAGCGCGCGCAGGAGCTGGGCAAGGAAAAGCGCACGCTGGAGGCCGTGGTCGAGACGATCACGATGCTGACCGGCTCGCTGGCCGACAACGCCGAACTCTTCGAGATGAGCCGCGAGGAAGGCGACGAGGCCGGCATGCTGGCCATCGAGGCCGACGCGGCCAAGCTGCGCGAGAAGATCGAGGAGCTCGAATTCCGCCGCATGTTCAACAACCCGGCCGACCCGAGCAACTGCTTCGTCGACATCCAGGCCGGCGCGGGCGGCACCGAGGCCTGCGACTGGGCCGGCATGCTGCTGCGCCAGTACCTGAAGTACTGCGAGCGCAAGGGCTTCAAGGCGACGATGGAAGACGAGACGCCGGGCGACGTGGCCGGCATCAAGAGCGCCACCATCAAGGTCGAGGGCGAGTACGCCTTCGGCCTGCTGCGCACCGAGACCGGCGTGCACCGCCTGGTGCGCAAGAGCCCGTTCGACAGCTCCGGCGGCCGCCACACGTCGTTCGCGTCGCTGTTCGTCTACCCCGAGGTGGACGACAGCATCGAGATCGACATCAACCCGGCCGACGTGCGCACCGACACCTTCCGCGCCAGCGGCGCCGGTGGCCAGCACATCAACAAGACCGACTCGGCGGTGCGCCTGACGCACATCCCGACCGGCATCGTCGTGCAGTGCCAGGACGGCCGCAGCCAGCACAGCAACCGCGACGTGGCCTGGAAGCGCCTGCGCTCGCGCCTGTACGACCACGAGATGAAGAAGCGCATGGTCGAGCAACAGGCGCTGGAAGACACCAAGACCGACGTCGGCTGGGGCCACCAGATCCGCTCCTACGTGCTGGACCAGAGCCGCATCAAGGACCTGCGCACCAACTACGAGACCTCGGCGACGCAGAAGGTGCTGGACGGCGATCTCGACCCGTTCATCACCGAGTCGCTGAAGCAAGGCGTTTGATGACAGCGCGGCGCACCGCCGCGCCGTCCGGCCACCGGCCCGCCGCCGGCGGCCTCCCACCGAATCTCTCCCACAAGGAAGCCCCTCATGCGTGAAGGCACCGCCACCCTGATCCAACGCCTGGACTACCAGCAGCCGGCGTTCTGGATCCGCAAGGTCGACCTGAGCTTCGACCTCGACCCGGCCAAGACGCTGGTGACCAGCAAGATGCAGGTCGAGCGCAACCGCACCGTGCCGCACGGCCCGCTGCGCCTGCACGGCGAAGCGCTGAACCTGCTGCGCGTGCTGATCGACGGCGCGAGCGTCTCCTTCCGCCAGGAGGGCGACGAGCTGGTCATCGAAGGCGCCCCAGACGCCGACTTCGCGCTGGAGATCCGCAACACCACCTGCCCCGAGAAGAACACCGCCCTGTCGGGCCTGTACACGTCGGGCGGCAGCTTCTTCACGCAGTGCGAGGCCGAGGGCTTCCGCCGCATCACCTATTTCCTGGACCGCCCGGACGTGATGGCCGTCTACACGGTCACGCTGCGCGCCGACAAGGCCCGCTTCCCCATCCTGCTGTCCAACGGCAACCTGACGAGCAGCGGCGACCTGGAGAACGGCCGCCACTTCGCCGTCTGGAACGACCCCTTCCCCAAGCCCAGCTACCTGTTCGCTGTCGTCGCGGGCGACCTGGTCGCGCGTGAGCAGCGCATCCGCACCCGCGCCGGCAAGGATCACCTGCTGCAGGTGTTTGTCCGCCGCGGCGACCTGGAGAAGACCGAGCACGCGATGAACAGCCTCATCGCCTCCATCGTCTGGGACGAGGCTCGCTTCAAGCTGCCGCTGGACCTGGAGCGCTTCATGGTCGTCGGCGTGTCCGACTTCAACATGGGCGCGATGGAAAACAAGGGCCTGAACATCTTCAACACGTCCGCCCTGCTCGCTTCGCCGGCCACGGCGACGGACGCGGACTTCGCCCGCATCGAGTCCATCGTCGCGCACGAGTACTTCCACAACTGGACGGGCAACCGCGTCACCTGCCGCGACTGGTTCCAGCTGTCGCTGAAGGAAGGCCTGACAGTCTTCCGCGACCAGGAGTTTTCGATGGACATGGCCGGCACGCCGAGCGCGCGCGCCGTGTGTCGTATCCAGGACGTGCGCCAGCTGCGCGCGATGCAGTTCCCCGAGGACAGCGGCGCGATGGCCCACCCGGTGCGCCCGGACAGCTACAGCGAGATCAACAACTTCTACACCGCCACGGTCTACGAGAAGGGCTCGGAAGTCGTCCGCATGTACCAGACGCTGGTCGGCCGCCAGGGCTTCGAGGCCGGCATGACGCTGTACTTCGAGCGCCACGACGGCCAGGCGGTGACCTGCGACGACTTCGCGCAGGCCATCGCCGATGCCAACCCCGGCTCGGACCTCAGCACGCGGCTGGACGCCTTCAAGCGCTGGTATTCACAGGCCGGCACGCCGCGCGTGACCGCCCGCGGTGAGCATGACGCCGCCACGCGCACCTTCACGCTGCGCTTCACGCAGCAGACGCCCGCGACGCCGGGCCAGGCGGCCAAGCTGCCGCAGGTGATCCCCGTCGTCATGGGCCTGCTGGACCGCCATGGCGCGCCGCTCGCGCTGAACGCCCACGGTGACACCGAGCAGGTGCTGGTGCTGGACCAGGCCGAGCAGACGTTCGTCTTCGAGCACATCGACGCCGAACCGGTGCCCTCGCTGCTGCGCGGCTTCTCGGCGCCCGTGGTGCTGGACGACGGCCTGTCCGACGCCGCGCTGCTGGTGCTGATGCGCCACGACAGCGACCCGTTCAACCGCTGGGAGGCCGGCCAGCGCCTGGCGCTGAACCGCATCCTGCATGCGCTGCGGGCTGAGCAGCCGCTGGTGTTGAGCCCGGTCTTCATCGATGCGATGCGCGGCCTGCTCAACGATGCGACGCTGGACCCCGCATTCAAGGAACTGGCGCTGACGCTGCCGGGCGAGAGCTACATCGCCGAGCAGTTGGACATCGTCGACCCGCAGGCCATCCACGCTGCCGTGATGGCCGCCCAGACCCAGCTCGCCAGCGCCCTGCGCGATGACTGGGCCGCCGCCTTCGAGGCGCACCAGGTGCAGGGCGGCTACACGCCCGACCCGGTCTCCTGCGGCAAGCGTGCGCTGGCCAACCTGGCGCTGTCCATGCTGGTGCTGGACGCGCAGGCCAGCGGCGACACGGTGTGGCCCGGCAAGGCCTACCAGCGCTTCAAGGACGCCGGCAACATGACCGACCGCCTGGGCGCGCTCGCCGCGCTGGTCAACGCCAACGCCGAGCTGGCCGCGCCGGCCTTGCAGCGCTTCCACGCGCTGTTCAAGGACGACCCGCTGGTCATCGACAAGTGGTTTGCGCTGCAGGCCCGCGCGCCCGAGGCCGACGGCCGCGTGTTCGCCCGCGCCAAGGCGTTGACCAAGCATGCCGACTTCACGCTGAAGAACCCCAACCGCGCGCGCAGCCTGCTGGCGTCCCTGTGCATGTTCAACCCGGCCGCCTTCCACCGCGCCGACGCGGCCGGCTACGTGTTCTGGGCCGACCAGGTGCTGGCCATCGACGCGATCAACCCGCAGCTCGCCAGCCGCCTGGCCCGGGCGATGGACCGCTGGGCGCAACTGGCCGAGCCCTACCGCGCGGCCGCGCGCGAAGCGGTCGCCCGCGTGGCCGCGAAGGCGGACCTCTCGCCCGATGTGCGCGAGATCGTCGAGCGCGCGCTCGCCTCCGGGAACTGAACCATGGCACGCCAGACCAGCCTGACCCAGTACCTCGTCGAGCAGCAGCGCGAGCACGGCCACATCCCCCAGGAACTGCGCCTCTTGATCGAGGTCGTCGCCCGCGCCTGCAAACGCATCGCCATCGCCGTCAACAAGGGCGCGCTCGGCGACGTGCTGGGCACTGCCGGCAGCGAGAACGTGCAGGGCGAGGTGCAGAAGAAGCTCGACATCATCGCCAACGAGGTGCTGATCGAGGCCAACGAATGGGGCGGCCACCTCGCCGCCATGGCCAGCGAGGAGATGGACGGCATCTACGTCGTGCCCAACCGCTACCCGCAAGGCGAGTACCTGCTGCTGTTCGACCCGCTGGACGGCTCCAGCAACATCGACGTGAACGTGTCCATCGGCACCATCTTCAGCGTGCTGCGCAAGGTGGGCCACTCGCGCGGCGTGAGCGAAGACGACTTCCTGCAGCCCGGCAAGCAGCAGGCGGCAGCCGGCTACTGCGTCTACGGCCCGCAGAGCATGTTGGTGCTGACGGTGGGCGACGGCGTGGCCGTGTTCACGCTGGACCGCGAGACCGGCTCCTGGGTGCTGACGCAGGACCAGGTCAGGATTCCCGAGGACACGAAGGAATTCGCGATCAACATGTCCAACATGCGCCACTGGGCACCGCCGGTGAAGCGCTACATCGACGACTGCCTGGCCGGCACCACCGGCCCACGCGCCAAGGACTTCAACATGCGCTGGGTGGCCAGCATGGTGGCCGACGTGCACCGCATCATGACCCGCGGCGGCGTCTTCATGTACCCCTGGGACCAGCGCGAGCCCGACAAGCCCGGCAAGCTGCGCCTGCTGTACGAGGCCAACCCGATGGCCTTCCTCGTCGAGCAGGCCGGCGGCGCGGCGACCAACGGCACCGAGCGCATCATGGACCTGAAGCCCACCAAGCTGCACGAACGCGTGGCCGTCGCGCTGGGCTCTAAAAACGAGGTCGAGCGCATCGCCCGCTACCACGCCGAAGAAGCTCAAAAATAGTGGCTATAATGGCGGGCTTGACGCAAACGTCAGTGCCGGCATAGCTCAGTTGGTAGAGCAGCGCATTCGTAATGCGAAGGTCGGGGGTTCGACTCCTCTTGCCGGCACCAAGAATCCATACGCAAAGCCCAGCCTCACCCGCTGGGCTTTTGTTTTGCCGGGTCATGGTGAGCGGGGCGCCGTGCTCGTCATGTCGACGAAGTGCTCGTCGCCGCCCACCACGGCCAGGCCCAGCCGCTCGTAGAGGCGGATGGCGCCTTCATTGCGCCTGAAGCAGGACAGGGTCAGCACCGAGCCGCTGCTGGCGGCATCGGCAAGCAACCGGCGAACGACAGCGGTGCCGATGCCCAGGCCCTGGAAGTCCGCGCTGACCAGGATCAGCGACAGGTGCAGGGAACCGGGGCGCTGCCTCAGTGCCAGGCAGCCGGCCACGAGATCGTCCAGGCGCACGAGCTGAAGGCATTCCGCAGGGTAGTTGCGGGCGACGCGGGCCCGCTGGCATGCCTCGTTCCAGCCGAAAACGGGCTCGACGTAAGGCCGCAGCAGTTGGGCATAAAGCCGGAACAGCGCGTCGGCGGCCACTGCGCCTTCGGAAAAGGGCGTCAGGCTGATGTCGAGTGACGTGGACATTCGATGAACAGCACCATGAGGCAAACTGCGTGGCAAGCCCGCCAGACCGAATCCGACCCAGCCGCCATCGTGACACAACCCACACGCACAGCGTTAGCAGCGCCCGCAGACGCTGTCGCGCGCCGCCGGCTGCTGCGGTGGACGCTGGGCGCCTGCACCGCGCTGGCCGGCGTGGCTCACGCCCAGGATTCCGCCACGCGCCGTCCCTGGCCCGCGCGCCGTCCCACGCCGCGCGTGGATGTGCCTGGGCTGCGCCTGGCCGACCTGACGGGCCGCGTGGTGTTGCTGAACTTCTGGGCCACCTGGTGCGAGCCGTGCCGCAGCGAGATGCCCTCGCTGCAAACCCTTGCGCAGCGGCTGGCGCCCGAGGGCCTGAGCGTCGTGGCGGTGAACTTCAAGGAAGCCGAAGCCGCGATCCAGCGCTTCACGCAAGCCTCGCCGCTGAGCCTGCCAGTGGCGCGCGACCCCGACGGCGACGTTGCAAAATCGTTTGCTGTCAACATCTTCCCGACGACCGTGGCCATTGCGCGCAACGGCCGCGCCGCGTTCAGCGTCGTCGGTGCGGTGGACTGGACCGGCGATCCCGCCTACCGTTGGGTCGCCGACCTGCTCGCGCAACGCCACAAGTAACTGCATCTTCTCGTCAAGGAACCCGCCCATGAGCTCACTGAACCGTCGCCGCCTCCTTCAGTCGGCCGCCCTGCTGGCCGGCGCTTCGCCGCTGGCCTTCTCCAGCCCGGCGCTTGCGCAGGAGCGCCGCTTCGAGCCCAAGCCCGAAGGCTGGCGCACGTTCGAGGTGACGACCACGGTGACGCTCAAGGACCCCAAGGGCGCCGCCACCGTGTGGCTGCCGGTGCCGTCGCTGGACACGCCCTGGCAGCGCACGCAGGACACGGCCTGGTCGGCCAGCAGCGGCGGCGAACTGCAGCTCGCCGCCGACGGCGACACAGGTGCTCGCGTGCTGGTGGGCCGCTTCGGTGCTGATGCATCGCAGCCCACCATCGTGCTGACCAACCGCGTGCAGACGCAGAACCGTGCCGTCGACTGGAGCGCCAGGCCGGTCGGTCCAGCGCCCGACCCGGCCGACCTGCACCGCTGGATCGAGCCCAGCACGCTGATCACCACCGACGGCATTGTCAAGAAGGTGGCCAACCAGATCGTCTCGGGCGCGCGCACCGACCGCGAGAAGGTACAGCGCATCTACGACTGGGTCGTCGTCAGCACCTACCGCGAACCCAAGGTGCGCGGCTGCGGCGTGGGGGACATCAAGACCATGCTGGAGACGAACAACCTCAGCGGCAAGTGCGCCGACATCAACGCGCTGTTCGTGGGCCTGTGCCGCGCCGCGGGCATCCCGGCGCGCGACATCTACGGCGTGCGCCTGGTGCCCAGCGCCTTCGGCTACAAGGAGCTGGGCGGCAACCCGGCCAGCCTGAAGGGCGCGCAGCACTGCCGCGCCGAGGTCTACCTGAAAGGCAGCGGCTGGGTGGCCATGGACCCGGCCGACGTGACCAAGGTGATGCGCCAGGAAACGGCGGCGTGGATCAAGGACGCCGGCCATCCCATCGTCGTGCCGGTGCGCAAGGCATTGTTCGGCAGTTGGGAGGGCAACTGGATGGGCTACAACAGCGCCAGCGACGTGAAGCTGCCGGGGTCCAGGCAGGCCAAGCTGGGCTTCTTCATGTACCCGCAGGCCGAGACCGGCGGCGCGGCGCGCGACCCCTACGACCCGGATTCGTTCGCGTACCAGATCACCGCCCGCGAGATCAAGGCCTGACGGTCCGCGATGAGCAGCACGTCGCCACGCACGCCCACCCCGCGCCAGCCCGGCCCCGCGGCGGCGCTCGCGCTGGCTGCGTTCGCGACGCTGCTGGCTTGCACCTGCTGCGTGCTGCCGCTGGTGCTGGTGATCCTGGGGCTGTCCGGCGCCTGGATCAGCCGCATGCACGTGCTGGAGCCCTACGCGCCCGCGCTGATCGCCGTGGCGATCGCGTCGCTGGGCCTGGCGGCGTGGCAGATCTTTCGCACTTCCGCACAAGCCGGCGACGCCTGCAATGCCGATGGCTCCCCCTGCCGCGTGGTGCAGTCGTCGGCCAGGCGCTGGTTCTGGCTGGTGGCGTCGCTGGCGCTCGTGCCCATCGTGCTGCCGCTGCTGGCACCCTGGTTCTACTGAAGAAAGGCGGCATGCCATGAAGGCTCTCACCGCACTCCTGGGCCTGGCCCTGTTGTCGACCGCCGGCGGCGCGCTCGCCGCCACCCGCACAGTCACGCTGACCGTGCCCACGATGGACTGCGCCACCTGCCCCGTCACCATCCGCGTGGCGCTGCTCAAGGTACCGGGCGTCAGCCAGGCCAAGGTCAGCTACGAGCGCCGCGAGGCGCGGGTGGTGTTCGACGATGCGAAGACGGACGTGGCCGCGCTGACACGCGCCACCGACAGCGCGGGCTACCCCTCCTTCCTGGCCGACAAGCAGTAGCAGGATGCGCTGTGGGGATGTGCGGTGGGTTGGCGACGCCGTCGCAGTGATTGCGGCATCGGCGCACCGAAAGGCCCCCGATTGCGCCCTGCGCACACCGTTCGTTGCCCTATGAAACATCTCACCCTCCTTGTGTTGCCGGTGCTGGCCGCCTGCGCGCTCCAGACACCATCGTCCACGCCGCCAGCCACCGGTTTGCAACAAGCCTGGGTGCAGGCCGCTGCCGGCCCGAGCTGGGTCGTACGCGCACTCACCGCGGACGCGAGCTGCCCCACGCTGCGCTGGGCAGGTGGCAGCGCTTCCATGCAACAGCGCAGCGCGCCCGGCCTTGAGCCGCCGCCGTCCGGCAACAAGGAACCGCAGCGCAAGGCCACCACCTTCACGCTGAGCGCCTGCGAGGCGCCCTGGCCCACGCTGCCGGCCGGTGTGAGCAGCGTTCAGGTCGGCGACCTTGCCTTGCAGGCCCCCGCGGCCGAGCCACGCCGCATCGTCGTCATCGGCGACACCGGCTGCCGCCTGAAGGCGTCCGACCATGCCTACCAGGGCTGCAACGACGCGCTGGACTGGCCCTTCCTGCGCGTGCTGGCCCGCGCGCTGGCGCTCAAGCCCGACCTGGTCGTCCATGTCGGCGACTACCACTACCGTGAGAGCCCCTGCCCCGCGGGCATGGCCGTCTGCGCCGGCAGCCCCTGGGGCTATGGCGACGACACCTGGCAGGCCGACTTCTTCCAGCCGGCCAAGGCGCTGCTGGCGGCCGCCCCCTGGGTGTTCGTGCGCGGCAACCACGAGGCCTGCAGCCGCGCGGGCCAGGGCTGGCTGCGCTACCTGGACGCCGAGACCGGCCCGGCGCGGGCCTGCACGCCGGCCGCACCGGGCGACGTCAGCGACGGCGACTTCACGGCGCCGTTCGCCGTGCCGCTGTCGCCGCGCAGCCAGCTCATCGTCTTCGACTCGGCCGAGATCGGCAGCCGCACGCCGCGCCGGGATTCACCCGCCTGGACGCGCTGGCGCCAGCAGCTGGACCGCGTCGCCGAGCTGTCGGCACGCAGCACGCAGAGCATCTTCGTCAGCCACCACCCCAGTCTCGCCTTCAGCCCGACGCCGGACGGTTCACCCAGCGCCGCCCGCTCCGGCCTGACGCCGCTGCTGCAGGACACCGAGCCGCAGCGCCTGTTCCCGGCGGGCGTGCAGGCGACCGTGCATGGCCACATCCACATGCACCAGGCGCTGGGTTTCTCGAGCAACCACCCGATCACGCTGGTCATCGGCAACGGCGGCTCTGCGGCGTCGGGCCACGTGGACGCCGCTGCGGCGCTGACGGCGGAGCTGGTGCCGGGCGCGCGGCTGGAGACGGTGCAGACCCACACCGAGTTCGGCCTGTCGCTGCTGACGGCCACGCCCGCGGGTTGGCAACTGCAGGCCTTCAACGCGCTGGGACAGCCGCTGTCGAACTGCACGCTCGCGGGCCAGACGCTGCGGTGCTGAACCAGACAAGCACGTACACCTCGTCACCGCTGAAGCAACCCTGACCTATGGCACCCGGCAGGCCTGTAGGACGACAGGTAACGCTCGCGCATTCCATCACTTCGGCACCGGTTTGAAGGGTTACTGGCGGGTAAATCGGCCCGCCAGGGCAGGCCCCTTCGCTACACTCGGCCCACCTGTCAAGCTGTTTCGACGGGATCCACATTGATAGAGGACTCGCCTTCATGAGCTCCAAGTTGAAAGTCGCCGGTTGGGTTGCGCTGGGTGCCGTGGCTGGCGCCCTCACCACGATGCAGCTCCAGGCCAATGCGCGCAGCAGCCTGTCGCCGCTGCCGCTGGACGAGATGCAGCAGCTGGCTGCCGTGTTCGGGCTGGTGAAGGCCGAGTACGTCGAACCCGTCGACGAGAAGAAGCTGATCAACGACGCGATCTCCGGCATGGTGTCCGGCCTGGACCCGCACTCGCAGTTCTTCGACAAGAAGACGTTCAAGGAATTCCGTGAAGGCACGACCGGCAAGTTCGTCGGCGTGGGCATCGAGATCGGCATGGAAGACGGCCTGGTCAAGATCGTCTCGCCCATCGAAGGCTCGCCCGCCTTCCGCGCCGGGCTGAAGAGCGGCGACCTGATCAGCCGCATCGACGACACGGCCGTGCGCGGCCTGACGCTGGACCAGGCCGTCAAGAAGATGCGCGGCGAGCCGGCCACCAAGGTCAGCCTGAGCATCTACCGCAAGGCCGAGAACCGCACCTTCCCGGTGACCATCACCCGCGAGGAGATCAAGGTCCAGAGCGTGCGTGCCAAGGTCATGGAGCCGGGCTACGCCTGGATCCGCGTCAGCCAGTTCCAGGACCGCACCATCGACGACTTCGCCAAGAAGCTCGAAGAGATCTACAAGCAGGAGCCCAACCTGAAGGGCCTGGTGCTGGACCTGCGCAACGACCCGGGCGGCCTGCTCGAAGGCGCCGTGGCGCTGTCGGCGGCCTTCCTGCCGCGCGATGTCGAAGTCGTGTCCACCAACGGCCAGATTCCCGAGTCCAAGGCCAGCTACAAGGCCAGCCCCGACGACTACCGCCGCCGTGGCGGTGACGACCCGCTCAAGCGGCTGCCCGCCGCGCTGAAGAGCGTGCCGCTGGTCGTGCTCGTCAACGAAGGCTCGGCCAGCGCCAGCGAGATCGTCGCCGGCGCGCTGCAGGACCACCACCGTGCGACGGTCATGGGCGCCCAGACCTTCGGCAAGGGCTCGGTGCAGACCGTGCGCCAACTCGGCCCGGAAAGCGCATTGAAGATCACCACGGCGCGCTACTACACGCCCAGCGGCCGCTCCATCCAGGCCAAGGGCATCGTGCCCGACGTCATGCTGGACGAAACCGCCGAGGGCAACGTCTTCGCCGCGCTGCGCATGCGCGAGGCCGACCTTGAGAAGCATCTGAACAACGGCCCCGAGGACGACGCCGCCCGTCAGAAGGCCCGCGAGGAAGCCCGCACCAAGCTGGAAGCCGAGTTCGCGAAGCGCGCCGAGCCGCCCAAGCCGCTGCCCGAGTTCGGCACGTCGGAAGACTTCCCGCTGGTCCAGGCCCTGAACAAGCTCAAGGGCCAGCCGGTGATGGCGTCGAAGACGGCGCTGGAGCGCAAGGCGGAGGCGAAGACGGGCGAGTGATCGCACGTTCGCTCTAGATGATGACGGGCTCCTTGTGGGGCCCGTTTCTTTTTCGGGCTCGGTACTCTGGCTCAGCGCCTGCTGTGGTGCCGGGAGTTCGCCCCGGCGGGCGACCTACTTTCTTGTGCGCACAAGAAAGTAGGCAAAGAAAGCGCCCCCGATCCGCCCGGCCCTTTGCTTCGCAGCGGGCTGCCCTGCGCTGCTCAGGTCTTGAGGCCCCGCGAAGAACTCGCGCCGCTACGCTCTGCTCAAACACCTTCGCGAAGTCAGTTCTTGAAGCGCGCTCCGCGCGCGGCCTCAAGACCCTCCGCTGCTCGGCGGGCTACTAGGGGGTAGTGCAAATACCTCGCGGCGAACGGCTTTTGGGTTTGGCTGTTGGGGAACTCCCCCTTAAAAACCGCCGAGCAGCGCAGAACGGCGAGGCGTGCGCGCAGCGCACTTCAAGAACTGACTCCGCACCACTGTTTGAGCGAAGCGAGTTGGGTGCGGGCCTCGTCGTTCGAGCAGCGCAGGGAACCCCGACAGGGGCGGTTTTTTCGGGGCGTCTTTCTTGGTTACTTCTTTGGACGCCCAAAGAAGTAACTCGCCCGCGGGGGCGAGTCCCCGCACCACATTCGCCAATGGGCCAGAGGAACTTAGGCGCCCCAAGAAGCCTGCGACGTGCCCCTCATCCCTTCCCGTACAACACCATCTGCGTACACCGGAACAACGCCATCGTCTTCCCTGTGTCCTTGTTCGTCACCACCGCATCCCACACCTGCGTCGTCTTGCCCAGATGCACCGCCTTCGCCACGCAGGCAATCGTGCCCTCGCGTGCCGTACCAAGGTGATTCGACTTCAGCTCGATCGTCGTGAACCCCACGGCCCCTTCCGGCAGGCTCGTCACGCACCCATAGCCCGCGCACGTGTCCGCGAGCGTGACCACGCTGCCGGCATGCAGGAAGCCGTTGGGCGCCATCAGCTCCGGCCGCACCGGCAGCTCGGCGTGGATCTCGCCCGGCTTGACCTCGGTGATGACGATGCCCAGGTGGCCGGGCAGGTTCTTGGCGCCGAACTGGGTGAGCTGGGCGGCGTCGGGCATGCGGGTCTCCTTGTCGTGAAAGCAGTCATCGTAGTGACCATGAAAAAGGCCGGCATGAAGCCGGCCTTGTGCGTCAACGCCTGACGCGATCAGGTGCGCGTCATCGTCGCCTTCAGCATGCCGTTGAGCATCTCCAGCGTCTCGGCCAGGTGGGCCTTGGTTTCGATGGACAGCCCTGGCTTGGCAGAAGCCACACGCAGGTCGCTGGCGAGCTGGTTGGCGTGGTAGCGGGCCATCGAGAAGGCGTCGGCATACACCGTCGCGCCATTGGCAGAGCGGTTCAGCTGGGCCTGCAGGCGGCGCAGGTACTCGCGCTGCAGGCTGCGGCGCATGCGGTCGATCTCGCCGCCGGTCTTGAGCTCGCTGAAGATCGCGCCCTGTAGCGTGCCGTACACCTCGCTCAGCGACACGGCGCCCTTGCGCTGAGCCTCGGGCAGATAGCTGCTCTGCTCGATCAGGCGGCGCGCCGTGTTGGGCGACATCAAACGATCCAGCACACGGCCCTGCAGCGCGGCGACGTAGTCAGGCACGGCCAGGGGCAGGCCACGGTCCCACTCGTTGTAGTCCACCGTCTGCAGCGTCAGGAACTCGGGCGAGAACTTGAACGAGTTGCTCGACAACAAGCCGCTGGCAATGAAGCGCAGGGCCTCGCGCTGCTGCGCGTTGTCCACCGGCTTGAAGGCCTGGCCAGGCGTGACGCCCGGCACGATGCGCTCGGCATAGATGCCGCCCACGTACTTGCTGATGTTGTTGGCCGTCATGCTGAGCTGACGGAAGGACTCGAACACCGAGCGGCGGTTGCGCAGCGGGTCTTCGCCCACCTCGGGCGTGCGGGCCTGCACACGGTCCCACAGTTCCTGGCTGAGCTTGAGGCGCTTCTTGGCGTAGGCCAGCGGATCATCGCCGAGGTCGCGCTGGTTGGTGCGCGGGTCGAAGCCGTCGTAGACGCCGCCCACGCCCTGGTCGAAGTCGTCGCCGTAAGCGAGCAGCGGATCGGTGGAACGCGCGGCGATCTTTGCCAGCTCGGCCGCTTCCTGGTCTGCAGCGATGGGCTTGTACGCGTACTCGATGGCCCAGTAGTCGTAGGCACCCAGCGCGGTGTTGGTGAGGCTGGCCTTGGGCTCGCCCTTGAGCGGCAGGTTGTAGGCGTTGTAGTCCATCACCGAGTTAGAGATGCCGTGCGCCTCGGTGTACGCCTTGTCCCTGAGCTGCGCCTGCGTGACCGTCGTGGACGAGCGGAAGTTGTGCTTCAGGCCCAGCGTGTGGCCGACCTCGTGCATCACCACGTCCTTGATGACGGCCTGTGCCAGCGCCTCGGCCTCGGGGCCGTTCATGTCCATGCCCTCGGCCCCACCCCGCAGCGCCAGCAGGTCCAGCGCGAAGCCGAACTCGGAGGCCTGGTCGGCCATGTAGGTGCACTGCTGCTCGATGGCCGTGTTGTGGGTGCGCTCGCCGGTCCAGCTGCTGAACGCGTTCTGGCCCGGCTGGCCGCCGGGCAGCACGTCGTCCGCCGCCAGGCGGCGCGAGCCGCGGCCGAAGACGTCGCTCATGCCGATGTCGGCGTCCAGGATCTCGCCGGTGCGCGGGTCCTTGTTGCTCGGGCCGATGGCGAAGCCCACGTCGGCACCGGTGAACCAGCGGACGGACGCATGCGTGGAGTCCATGTTGTCCCAGTCGGCGTCGTCCGGCTGCTGCTTGGCCTGCACGGCGTCCTTGAAGCCGATCTTCTCGAAGGCCTTGTTCCATTCCAGGATGCCGGCCTGCACCGACGCGCGGTACTTCTCGGGGATGTTCTTGTCCATCCAGTAGACGATGGGCTGCACCGGCTCGGACAGCGCGGCGCTCGGGTCCTTCTTTTCCAGGCGCCAGCGGGCGATCATGTGCACGCGCGGGTTGGCCTTCAGGTCGTCACCGAGGTTGCTGTAGGTCTCGGAGAAATGGCCCAGGCGCGCGTCGGCATGGCGCACGGCGGCGGGCTGCTCGGGCAGCGCGCGCAGGCTGTAGACGAAGCTGAAGAACATCGAGCGCGGGTCCGGCGTGGCCTGAGGCGGCGACGGCATCGGCACCGGCGCGGGCACCAGCGGCGGCGCCGGGATGCGCGGCGTCGCGAAATGAACGCGGGCGGTCAGCGTGGAGATCTGCGCGTCGGCACGTGTGGCCTCGATGAAGGAGTTGGACCGGTCCGGCGCGAACGGCAGCCGGTAAGCCATCTCCAGGCGCGTGGAGTAGCCGGGGATGTCGCCCAGCAGCATGCCGGCATCCACCAGCACCGACTTGCGGTCGGGGTGGTCCGCGCTGGCGACGCCGCTGGACGCGATCAGGCTGGGCGAGAACGCCTGCTCGATCGCCAGCTTGCTGGAGGCGTTGCTGGAGCGGAACTTGGTGTTCAGCGCGATCAGCTGCACGTGGTTGCCGATGCGGCGCCACTCGGCCAGCTCGTCGCCCAGCATCTGGCTGGCGTACAGGCCCCGCTCACCCACGGCGTTGGCGACGTTGACGCTGAACAGGAAGGGCTTGTTGAACGCCTCCTTCGGGATCTCGATCCAGACCTTCTCGTCCTTGCGCCAGATCGGGAACAGCCCCGGCTGCTCCTTGGCGCCCTTGATGACGTCGGCGAAGGGCTTGGGCGCGGTGGGGTCGGGGGCGCCCGGGCGGGTGGGCGCGGGCGCCGGCGCGAACGCGGCCGTGCCTGCGGCTGACGCGGCGCCTGCCGGTGCCGGTGCGGTCTGGGCCTGCGCCAGCATGGACAGGGCGAGCAGCGCAGCGGTGGCAAGCGCCGTACGGGACATCGGGATCATCATGGGTGTCCGGAGGAAACGAGGAAAAGCAAGCACTGTGGCGGGCGGCGACACTGGCGTCAATCCGAGCCCTCCCCCGTCGTGGGGGCACACAACTTCACGGAAAAACTTCCGGCATGGCCCTGACCCATCTGCTTTACCTGCACGGCTTTCGTTCCTCCCCTGCATCGGCCAAGGCCCGGCGCATGGCCGCCTGGGCGGCTGAACAGCGCGGCCTGACGTTCGCGTGCCCGCAATTGCCGCCCTCGCCGCTGGCGGCAATGGCCCTGGTTGCCGGCATCGTGGCGGACTGGCCCGCCGGCGGCTCGGCCGTCGTCGGCAGCTCGCTGGGCGGCTTCTACGCCACGTCGCTGGCCGAGCAGCCGGCCCACCGCGGCTGGCGCGTGGCCGTGCTGAACCCGGCGGTGGACCCGGCGCGCGACCTGTCGCGCCACATCGGCGAACTGACGGCGTGGCACGACCCCGGGCTCAAGTTCGACTTCACTGCCGGGCACGTCGCCGAGTTGGCTGCGCTGACGCCGCCCGCGCGCCTGAGCCGGCCGCTGCGCTACTACGCCCTCATCGCCAAGGGCGACGAGCTGCTGGACTGGCGCGAGATGCTGGCCCGTTATGCGGGCTGTGACGGCGAGGTGATCGACGGCAGCGACCACGGCCTGACCGACTTCGAGGACCACCTGCCCGGTCTTGCGAAACACCTGCTGGCGTAAGGCGACAATCGCCGCCTATGTTTGCGCTGTTTGATGACGCCGGAAAATTCCTCACCGGCCGTGTGATGTCCGAGGCCGATGCCTCGCTGCAGGTGGAGCTGGACTCCGGCAAGCGAGTCAAGGTCAAGTCTGCCCATGTGCTGCTGAAGTTCGAGCAGCCGGCGCCCGCCGTGCTGCTGAGCCAGGCGCGCACGCTGGCCGACGACATCGACCTGGACCTGGCCTGGGAGTTCGCGCCCGAGGGCGAGTTCGGCTTTGCCGACCTGGCCCGCGACTACTTCGACGCCAAGGCCGGCACCGTGCAGCAGGCCGCCGCACTGTTCCGCCTGTACGACGCGCCGCACTACTTCCGCCGCGCCGGCAAGGGCCAGTTCAAGAAGGCGCCCGAGGAGACGGTGAAGGCCGCGCTGCTGGGCATCGAGCGCAAGCGCCAGCAGGCGCTGCAGATCGAGTCCTGGGCCGAAGACCTGGCGAAAGGCACCTGCCCGCAGCCCATCCAGGACCAGATCTACAAGATCCTCTTCAAGCCCGACAAGAACGGCCCGGAATACAAGGCCGTCGTGGAGGCCAGCAAGCGCTCGCACAAGGCGCCGCTGGACCTGCTGCAGCAGGCCGGCGCGATCACCAGCGCCTACCAGTTCCACTGGAAGCGCTTCCTGTTCGAGAACTTCCCCAAGGGCACGGGCTTCCCCGCCCTGACGGCGCCGGAGATCAAGGACGAGCTGGCGTTGTCCACCGCGCAGGCCTTCTCCATCGACGACTCGCAGACCACCGAGATCGACGACGCGCTGTCGGTGCAGGGCCTGGGCACCGGCACGGTCACCTTCGGCGTGCACATCGCCGCGCCCGGCCTGGCCATCACGCCGGACTCGGCCGTCGACAAGGTCGCCCGCGAACGGCTGTCCACCGTCTACATGCCGGGCTGGAAGCTGACCATGCTGCCCGACGATGTCGTGCAGGCCTACACGCTGATCGAGGGCCGCGACTGCCCGGCCGTCTCCATCTACTTCACGATGGACGAGGCGACGTTCGAGATCAAGTCGCGGGAGACGAAGCTGGAGCGCGTGCACATCGCCGCCAACCTGCGCCACGACAAGCTCGACGGCATCGTCACCGACGCCACGCTGTCGGGCAGCGCCACGGCCGACTACGCGTTCGCGCCCGAACTCGCCTTCACCTGGCGGCTGGCCAAGCATCTCAAGGCCCAGCGCGAGGTGGTGCGCGGCAAGCCGGAGAACTTCAACCGGCCCGACTACAACTTCCGCCTCGCCGGCGAGCGCTCGGAAGCGCCCAACGGCACCGAATCGGTCGAGATCGGCGTGCGCGCCCGCGGTTCGTCACTGGACCTGATCGTGGCCGAGGCCATGATCCTGGCCAACTCCGCCTGGGGCGGCTGGCTGGCCGAGCTGGGCCTGCCCGGCATCTACCGCAGCCAGGCGAGCCTGGCGCCCGGCATCAAGGTGCGCATGGGCGTGAAGGCGCTGCCGCACGCCGGCATGGGCGTGGCGCAGTACACCTGGGCGACGTCCCCTTTGCGCCGCTACGTCGATTTGGTGAACCAGTGGCAGATCATTGCCTGCGCCCGCCACGGCAAGACGGCTGCGCTCGTCGCGCCGTTCAAGCCCAAGGACGCGCAGCTGTTCTCCATCATCTCGGGCTTCGAGTCCGCCTACATGGCCTACAACGGTTTCCAGAACAGCATCGAGCGCTTCTGGACGCTGCGCTGGCTGCAGCAGAACGGCCTAGCCGATCACGGCGAGCTGACAGCGACCGTCATGAAGGACGGCCTGGTGCGCGCCGACGACCTGCCGCTGGTCTTCAAGGCGCTGGGCTGCGACGCCTTGCCGCGCGGCAGCCACGTGAAGGTGCGCATCACCGGGCTGGACGAGATGACGCTGGACGTGCACGCCTCACTGGTCGAGCGGCTGGACGAGACGGCGTCTGCCGAGGAGCCGGAAGGCGACGACGAGGAACTGGCTGCCGCCGCGGCGCCGCTGACGCTGGCCATCGACCTGAACGACGGCATCAGCGAAGCCGAGCCGACCGAGGCGACGGCCCAGAGCTGACATGCGCGCGCTGAGCACGCTGCAGATCGCGCTGGCGTTCTCCGTCGGCGTGCATGTGTCGCTGCTCAGCCTGCGCGTGGCCGCGCCCGAGGCGTTCAACCGCATCTTCCAGGACACGCCGCTGGAGGTGGTGCTGGTCAACACCCGCTCCAGCGAAGCCCCCACCAAGGCCCAGGCGCTGGCGCAGGCCAACCTGGCCGGCGGTGGCAACCAGGAGACGGGGCGTGCCACGTCGCCACTGCCGCCCGCACGCCGCAGCGAGGTGGGCGACGCCGCCGAGGTGCAGCACACGCAGATCGCGCAGTTGCAGGAGCAGCAGCAGCAACTGCTGACCCAGGTGCGCCGCGAGCTGGCGCTGCTGCCGCCGCCCGACCCTCGCCGCGAGAAGACCGACCCCACCGAGCGCGCCCAGGCCGAGAAGCGCCGCCAGCTGGTGGACCTGCTCGCCGAGATCGAGAAGCGCGTCAACGACGAGAGCGCGCGGCCGCGCAAGCGCTACATCAGCCCGGCCACGCGCGAGGTGGTCTACGCGCAGTACTACGACCAGCTGCGCCGCCGCATCGAGGAGCGCGGCACGCGCGACTTCCCCGAGTCGCGCGGCCAGAAGCTGTACGGTGAACTGACGATGAACATCCACATCGACCACAAGGGCCGCGTCATCGAGACCGAGATCGTCGCCACCAGCGGCAACGCCACGCTGGACCGCCGCGCCATCGCCATCGTGCAGGCGGCCTCGCCGTTCGGCAACTTCAGCCGCGACATGCTGCGCGGCGCCGAGGTGCTGGTCATCACGTCGCGCTTCAAGTTCACGCGCGACGAAGGGCTGGAAACCACTTTGACAGGACAGCCATGACAGATCGCACAGACCGCCGCGCCGGGCCGCCCCAAGCAAGGTCTGCCCCTCTCGGAGGGGTGGGCGGCGTACTCGCCGACCGGGGTGTAGACATTTATGCCGTGGTGGGCAATCCGGTCGAGCACAGCCGCTCGCCGGCCATCCACGCGATGTTTGCCGCGCAGACCGGCCAGGCCCTGACCTACGAGCGCCTGCTGGCGCCGTTGGACGGCTTCGAGGCCGCATTGCGCTCGTTCGCGGCGTCAGGCGCGAAGGGCTGCAACATCACCGTGCCGTTCAAGTTCGACGCCTTCGCGCTGGCCACCGAGCACACCGAGCGCGCGACGCGCGCGGCCGCCGTCAACACGCTGCGCTTCGACAAAGGCGGCTGGGTGGGCGACAACACCGACGGCGCCGGCCTCGTCAACGACGTCCAGCGCAACGCACGCCGCCCGCTGGCCGGCCTGCGCGTGCTGCTGGTCGGCGCCGGCGGCGCGGCGGCCGGCGTGCTGGGCAGCCTGATCGCGGCCAGCCCCGCCGGCATCACCGTCGTGAACCGCACGCTGGACAAGGCGCAGGCGCTGGTCGACAGCCATGCGGACCTGGGCGTCCCGCTGACAGCCACGACGCTGGCCGACGCACCCGCCGCGCAGGACATCGTCGTCAACGCGACCAGCACCAGCCTGGCGGGCCAGGCGTCGCCGGTGAACCCCCGCGTGCTGAAGCCGGGCAGCCTGGCGCTGGACATGATGTACGGCCCCAAGGCGCAAGGCTTCCTGGACTGGGCCGCCGCCCACGGCGCCGAGCCCCGCGACGGCCTGGGCATGCTGGTCGAGCAGGCGGCCGAAGCCTTCTTCTTCTGGCGCGGCGTGCGGCCGGACACGGCGCCGGTGCTCGCCGCGCTCAGGAGCACGCTGTGATGCGCCACGCCATCCGCCTCGTCGCCGTGCTGGTGCTGGCCGTGCTGTGCCTGCAGCTCTGGTTCGCCGGCCGCATCCTGCTGATGCGCTGGGTCGCGCCGCAGTCCACCAGCTTCCAGCGCAGCGAGGCGCTGCGCCTGCTGAAGGAGAAGCAGCAGGTGGCCTGGGCGCAGCAATGGGTGGATGACGATCAACTGCCCAGGACGCTGAAGCGCGCCGTCATCGCCAGCGAGGACGACACCTTCGCCCAGCACGGCGGCGTGGACTGGGACGCGCTCAAGGGTGCCTGGAAGAAGAACGAGAAGGCGCAGGCCCGTGCGCAGGCGCGCGGCAAGGGCGTGGCCAAGGTCATCGGCGGCTCCACCATCACGCAACAGCTGGCCAAGAACCTGTTCCTGTCCGGCGAGCGCACGCTGCTGCGCAAGGGCCAGGAGCTCGCCATCACGCTGACACTGGAGGCGCTGCTGAGCAAGGACCGCATCCTGGAGATCTACCTGAACAGCGTGGAATGGGGCGAGGGCCTGTTCGGCGCACAGGCGGCGGCGCGGCACTACTTCCACACCGATGCCGCACGGCTGGGCACCTTCGAGGCGGCGCGGCTGGCGGTGATGCTGCCGGCACCCAAGCGCTTCGAGCGCCAGCCGGCGTCGCCCTACGTCATCGGCCGGGCAGGCCTCATCGTGGGGCGCATGACCGGCGCGCAGCTGCCATGAGCGAGCAAGGGACCGCGGCTGAAATCGCCGCGATGGCGGCACGCCTGATCGTCGACGAGGGCATGGACTGGGGCCCCGCCAAGCAGCGCGCCGCCCGCGACCTGGGCGCGCCGCGCGCCGCGCTGCCCGGCAACGACGAGGTGGAGGACGCGGTGCGCGAGCACATCGCCATCTTCCACGCCGACACACAGCCGGGCGAACTGCGCGCGCTGCGTGAGCTGGCCGCCGAGTGGATGGCGCGGCTGGCGGAGTTCCGCCCGCACCTGACCGGCGCCGTCTGGCGCGGCACCGCCACACGGTTGTCCAACGTGCACCTGCAGCTCTATTGCGACGACAGCAAGGCCACCGAGATCGAGTTGCTGAACCGCGGGCTGGACTTCGACGTGGCAGAGACGCCCGGCCCGAAAAGCGCCCGAGGCGGCCAGGCGCGGTCCGTGGACATGCTGATCCTGGACGTCCCCTGCCCCGCGCTGCAGGAGCGGGTGACGTTGTGCCTCACCATCCTGGACTTCGACGACCTGCGCGGCGCGCTCAAGCCCGATGCGCGCGGCCACACCGAGCGCGGCGATCTGGCCGCTTTGCAACATCTGTTGGATACCCCCGAACCATGACCCCCATCCAACGCCGCGGCTTCGTCATCGGTGCCGGGCTGGGCGCCGCAGCGTTGGGCGCCTTTGTCGCGCTGCGAGGCGGCCCCTCCCACAAGAACGCGGGCCAGCCGCTGTCGCCCGAGGCCCGGGCCTTCTGGGCGCAGCGCTTCCCGGGGCTGGACGGCAAGCCGCTGGACGTGGCGCGCTGGCGCGGCAAGCCGTTGCTGGTGAACTTCTGGGCCACCTGGTGCGCGCCCTGCGTGAAGGAACTGCCCGAGATCAACCAGTTCTACAAGGAAGCGCAGGCCAAGGGCTGGCAGGTCGTGGGCCTGGCGGTGGACCAGTTGGACCCCGTGAAAGCCTTCCTGCAAAAGACGCCGCTGGACTTCCCCATCGCGCTGGCCGGATCGCAGGGCCTCGCGCTGGTGCGCGAACTGGGCAACACCGCGGGCGGCCTGCCCTTCTCGCTCGCGTTCGACACCGGCGGCGAGATCAACTGGCGTCGCCTGGGCGTCAGCCGGCTCGAAGAGCTGCGGGAATTGGCCAAGACCGCCGGCTGACCGCAGCCGCGCAGCCGCGCGGCGCACCGACCCCGAGAATTTCCCTATCCGGCGGGAAAGCGGCGCCAAAAAGCGTAAAGTGCGCCCTTCCTCAATTTAGTGGTGGCTCCCTAGACCTTCGGGCCAGCGTGCTGCCACGTGTTTGATGCAAGTTCTCGTCCTGCATGGCCCCAACCTCAACCTGCTCGGCACCCGCGAGCCTGAGGTGTATGGCGCGCAGACCCTGGAGCAGATCGACGCCGAACTCGGCGCGATCGCGGCAGTTGCCGGCGCCAAGGTGGTGAGCTTCCAGAGCAACCACGAAGGCGCCCTGGTGGACCGCATCCAGGCCGCGCGAGGCGACGGCACGCGCTTCATCGTCATCAATCCGGCCGCGTACACGCACACCAGCGTCGCCATCCGCGACGCACTGGCCGGCGTGGCCCTGCCCTTCATCGAAGTCCACCTGTCGAACATCCACCGCCGCGAACCCTTCCGCCACCACAGTTATCTGAGTGACCTGGCGGTCGGCGTCATCTGCGGTCTCGGCGCCAGCGGCTACCGCCTCGCGCTGCGCCACGCCCTCGAATCGTTGGAAGCCGGCGCCTGAGATCCAGGCGCCGGCTTTGCCCCTTCTCCACAACTACAACAGCCTGGAGCCATGATGGACCTGCGCAAGCTCAAAACCCTGATCGACCTGGTTTCGGAATCGAACATCTCCGAACTGGAAATCACCGAGGCCGATGGCAAGGTCCGCATCGTCAAGGCCGACCCGGCCGCAGCCGTGGCCATGCAGCCGGCCTATGCGCCGGCGCCGGCCGTCCCGGTGGCCGCGCCCGCCCAGCCCGCCGCCGCGGCACCTGCCGCCGCGCCCGTCGAGACCGGCCACGTCGTCAAGTCGCCCATGGTGGGCACCTTCTACCGCGCCTCCAGCCCCAACGCCAAGGCATTCGCCGACGTGGGCCAGCAGGTCAAGGAAGGCGAGCCCATCTGCATCATCGAAGCGATGAAGATCATGAACGAGATCGAGGCCGACAAGAGCGGCACGATCACGAAGATCATGTGCGAGAACGGCCAGGCGGTCGAATTCGGCCAGCCGCTGTTCATCATCGAGTGAGGCCACTCGATGTTTAAGAAAGTCCTGATCGCCAATCGAGGCGTTCGCGCGCAGCGCGGACGTGCCGCCGGCACGGCAAATTGCTCGGTTCGCGCAGCGAACCAGGGCGATGGAGCCGAGTAATCATGTTTAAAAAAGTTCTGATCGCCAATCGAGGCGAAATCGCCCTGCGCATCCAGCGTGCGTGCCGAGAACTCGGCATCAAGTCCGTCGTCGTCTACTCCGAGGCCGACCGCGACGCCAAGTACGTGCGCCTGGCCGACGAGGCCGTCTGCATCGGCCCGGCGCCGTCAGCGCAGAGCTACCTCAGCATGCCGGCCATCATCGCCACGGCCGAGGTGACCGACGCCGAGGCCATCCACCCCGGCTACGGCTTCCTCAGCGAGAACGCCGACTTCGCCGAGCGCGTGGAACGCAGCGGCTTCACCTTCATCGGCCCGACGCCCGAGTCCATCCGCCTGATGGGCGACAAGGTCTCGGCCAAGCAGGCCATGATCCGCGCCGGCGTGCCCTGCGTGCCGGGCTCCGAGGGTGCCCTGCCCGAGGACCCGAAAGAGATCATCCGCATCGCCCGCTCGGTGGGCTACCCGGTCATCATCAAGGCGGCCGGCGGCGGCGGTGGCCGCGGCATGCGCGTCGTGCACACCGAAGCGGCCCTGGTGCACGCGGTGCAGACGACGCGTGCCGAAGCGGGTGCCGCCTTCGGCAACCCCGAGGTCTACATGGAGAAGTTCCTCGAGAACCCGCGCCATGTGGAGATCCAGATCCTCGCCGACACGTACAAGAACGCCGTCTGGCTGGGCGAGCGCGACTGCTCCATGCAGCGCCGCCACCAGAAGATCATCGAGGAGGCGCCGGCCCCCGGCATCCCGCGCCGCGCCATCGAGAAGGTCGGCGACCGCTGCGCCGCCGCCTGCAAGAAGATGGGCTACCGCGGTGCCGGCACGTTCGAGTTCCTGTACGAGAACGGCGAGTTCTACTTCATCGAGATGAACACCCGCGTGCAGGTGGAGCACCCGGTGACGGAGATGGTCACCGGCATCGACATCGTGCAGCAGCAGATCAAGATCGCAGCCGGTGAGAAGCTGCCCTTCACGCAGCGCCAGATCGAGATGCGCGGCCACGCCATCGAATGCCGCATCAACGCCGAAGACCCGGTCAAGTTCGTGCCGTCGCCCGGCCGCATCACGATGTGGCACGCGCCCGGCGGCCCCGGTGTGCGCGTGGACTCGCACGCCTACACGAACTACTTCGTGCCGCCGAACTACGACTCCATGATCGGAAAGATCATCGTCCACGGCGACACGCGCGAGCAGGCGCTGGCGCGCATGCGCATCGCCCTCAGCGAGACGGTCGTGGAAGGCATCCAGACCAACATCCCGCTGCACCGCGAGCTGATGGCGGACGCCAAGTTCATCGAGGGCGGCACGAGCATCCACTACCTCGAAGGCTGGATGGCCGCGCACAAGCGATGACGCGACCCGCGCTGGCCTGGTCAGTCGCGGGACAATACGGCGCATGAGTCATCTGTTTGAACTTGCGCTGGTCTGCCGCGAGGCCGACGTCGAGACCGTCAGCGACGCGCTGATGGAAATCGACGCGCTCGCGGTCTCCGTCGAGGACGCCGACGCCGACACCGAGGCCGAGCACGCCCTCTTCGGCGAGCCCGGCCTGCCCGCACCCAAGGCCGGCTGGGAACGCTCCGTCGTCAAGGCGCTGTTCCCGAGCGAAGCCGAGGCCACCGAAGCCGCCACGCTCCTCCTTGCGCAGGACTGGGCGGCCGATGTGCATGTGCAGGCCATCCAGGCCGTGCCCGAGCAGGACTGGGTGCGCCTGACGCAGAGCCAGTTCGCGCCCGTCGAGATCACGCCCGAGTTCTGGATCGTGCCGAGCTGGCACGAGGCTCCGCCGCAGGCCGAGCGCGTCATGCGGCTGGACCCGGGCCTGGCCTTCGGCACCGGCACGCACCCGACGACGCGCATGTGCCTGCGCTGGATCGCGACCCGCCACGAGGCCTGGCCCCGGGTGCTGGACTACGGCTGCGGCTCCGGCATCCTCGCCATCGGCGCGGCGCTGCACGGCGCCAAGCGCATCGACGCCGTGGACATCGACCCCGCCGCCATCACGTCCTCGAAGGACAACGCCCGCGCCAACGGCGTGACGCTCAACACCGGCCTGCCCGAGCTGGCCCAGGGCGAGTACCCGCTGGTCATCGCCAACATCCTGGCCCAGCCGCTGAAGCTGCTCGCGCCGCTGCTGTGCGCCCATGTCGCGCCCGGTGGCCACCTCATCCTCGCCGGCATCCTGGAGCGCCAGGCTGACGAGCTGAAGGCGGCCTACGCACCCTGGATGGCGCTCGAAGTCAGCGACAGCGAGGAGGGCTGGATCCTGATGACTGCGCACAAACCCGAGAGCGCATGAGCCTCGCGACGCGCTGCACGGCCTGCGGCACGATCTTCAGGGTCGTCGAGGACCAGTTGCGCGTCTCCGATGGCTGGGTGCGCTGCGGGCGCTGCGCGGAAATCTTCGACGCGCGCGAGATGCTCTTCGACATCGAGCGCGATGCCCCACCGCCCTGGCCTCCGCAGTACGCGCCCGTGGCTGCGCAGCCCGAACCGCTGCCTCCGCCGCCGCCCGAACCGCCCGCCGCGCACAGCCCGCCGGACTGGTTGCCGCCGCCGCAGCCCGAGGTCTGCAGCGACGACCTGCCCACCGGCTGGCCCGCGGAACCCGGCCGCCACGAACCGCGCTGGGTGGATGACGCCCCGCCGGCGCAGCCGCCGGTGGCGCGCATGCCGGAGCCCAGGCCCGTGGACGTCTTCGCCGACGACGAGCCAGCGCCCGATGCATCGCCCATGCCCGCCATGGCCGCCGAGCCGGCCGAGAAGCCGGGCAAGCCCGGCAAGGTCGCCAAGCCGGACCAGACCGTCACGCCCGCCGAACCGCTGGTGCCGGAGTTCATGCGGCGCGCCGAGACCAGCGCGCGCTGGAGCCGACCCGGGGTGCGACTCGCGCTGGCCATCGGCGCTCTGCTGCTCGCCGCGCTGCTGGCGCTGCAGGTCGCGCTGCATTTCCGCGACGCCATCGCCGCGCTGCACCCGGGCCTGCGCGGGCCGCTGCAGGCCCTGTGCGGGCTGGCGGGGTGCGAGGTCCAGCCCTGGCGGCGAATCGATGCACTCAGCATCGACTCGACCTCGCTGAACCCGGTCGGCAGCGGCAGCTACAGGCTGACCCTTTCGCTGCGCAACAAGACCGGTGTGGACGTGGCGGCACCGTGGGTCGAGCTCAACCTGACCGACACCACTGGGGCGCCCTTCGCGCGTCGCGTGCTCGGTCCCGAAACCATGAGCCCGGCTTTGACGCAGGTGAACGCGGAGTCCGAACAGACGCTCAGCCTGCTGTTCAGCACCGGCGGGCAGCGCGTGAGCGGCTACAGCGTCAACGTCTTTTATCCCTGAGCGGGAAGCGGCAAGGCCGGCATCCTGGGTCGACTGCGGGGTCAGGCAACCGGCCGCGCGTGGTCCGCTGATCGCCACCGACGCGCCACGGCACCCACCGCGCGAGGCAAGCCACGCCTGAGCGATGGCACAAATAAAAACCCGGCGCCGAGCAGAAACTCGGGCCGGGCTGGCTGGTGTCGCCGGCACCCGGGTGGACGAGCCACCCGGCGGCGAGTCAGCGGATCGCCGGATTAGGGCTTGTTGCCGGTCGGGAAGGGCCAGGCAGCTTGCGGGCTCAACGCGGTCTTGGCCGCGGGAGCCGGTGCAGCAGCAGCAGGCTTGGCCGCAGGGGCAGGCTTGGCAGCGGCCTTCTTAGGCGCAGCAGCCTTCTTGGCGGCAGGCTTTGCAGCGGGCTTGGCAGCAGCGGCCTTCTTCGGCGCAGCAGCAGCCTTCTTCGCAGGCGTCGCGGCCTTCTTCGCAGGCGCAGCAGCCTTCTTAGGGGCAGCGGCCTTCTTCGCAGGTGCTGCGGCCTTCTTGGCCGGAGCTGCCTTCTTCGCAGGCGTTGCCGCCTTCTTGGCCGGAGCTGCCTTCTTCGCAGGCGTCGCCGCCTTCTTGGCCGGAGCTGCCTTCTTCGCAGGCGTTGCCGCCTTCTTGGCCGGGGCTGCCTTCTTCGCAGGCGTTGCCGCCTTCTTGGCCGGGGCTGCCTTCTTCGCAGGCGTTGCCGCCTTCTTGGCCGGAGCGGCCTTCTTCGCAGGCGTCGCCGCCTTCTTGGCCGGGGCCGCCTTCTTCGCAGGCGTCGCCGCCTTCTTGGCCGGAGCGGCCTTCTTCGCCGGGGTTGCAGCGGCCTTCTTGGCCGGCGCTTTCTTTGCAGTTGCCATGGTTTTCTCCTTGATCAAGTGGAAAAGACACCGTCCCGCACGGACCGGTCCGTGCGGATACGGCTATTCACCGTCCGAGAGTCGCTCAGGAGGAACGCCTCGGTACGGTGAATGGGATCGCCATGCAGCCCCGCCACGTCTTGCGTGTTGATGCGGGTTTCGCTCGGTGACTGCATTGGCTTGAGGCTTGATCGGGTGGCTGCTGGAGACGTCAGTCCCAGCTCAGCGCCCCGCCCGATTGGTACTCGATGACACGGGTCTCGAAGAAGTTGCGTTCCTTCTTCAAGTCGATCATCTCGCTCATCCACGGGAAGGGGTTTTCTTCGTTCGGGAACAGCGCTTCGAGGCCGATCTGCACCGCACGGCGGTTGGCGATGAAGCGCAGGTAGCCCTTGAACATCGACGCATTGAGGCCCAGCACGCCACGCGGCATGGTGTCCTCGGCGTAGCGGTACTCCAGCTCCACGGCCTTCAGGAACAGCGCCTTGATCTCGGCCTTGAACTCGGCCGTCCACAGGTGCGGGTTCTCCAGCTTGATCTGGTTGATCAGGTCGATGCCGAAGTTGCAGTGCATGGACTCGTCGCGCAGGATGTACTGGTACTGCTCGGCCGCACCGGTCATCTTGTTCTGGCGGCCCATCGCGAGGATCTGCGTGAAGCCGACGTAGAAGAACAGGCCTTCCATCAGGCAGGCGAAGACGATGAGCGACTTCAGCAGCGTCTGGTCGGCCTCGGGCGTGCCGGTGACGAACTCCGGCTTCATGATCGCCTCGATGAAGGGGATCAGGAACTGGTCCTTGTCACGGATGGACTGGACCTCGTTGTAGGCGTTGAAGATCTCGCTCTCGTCCAGGCCCAGGCTCTCGACGATGTACTGGTAGGCGTGCGTGTGGATGGCCTCCTCGAAGGCCTGGCGCAACAGGAACTGGCGGGCCTCCGGCGCCGTGATGTGGCGGTAGGTGCCCAGCACGATGTTGTTGGCGGCCAGCGAGTCGGCGGTGACGAAGAAGCCGAGGTTGCGCTTGATGATGCGGCGCTCGTCTTCGGTCAGGCCGTTGGGATCCTTCCAGAGCGCGATGTCGCGGCTCATGTTCACTTCCTGCGGCATCCAGTGGTTGGCGCAGGTGGCGAGGTACTTCTCCCACGCCCACTTGTACTTGAACGGCACCAGCTGGTTGACGTCGGTCTGGCCGTTGATGATGCGCTTGTCGGCAGCCTTCACGCGACGGGCCGTCGCGACTTCGCCAGACAGTTGGGGAGCGGGGATGGAGACGTTGGCCGCTTCGCGCGGAGCAATCGCCGAAGTGGTCGCCGAAGGCATGGCCGCGAGCTTGTTCGCAGCGTGGGTGTCAGTGGACTTCAGGTCTTCGTCCCAATCCAGCATGGTGTGCTTCCTATCGCATTCAATTATCGGCAGTGCTTGTGCAAATCAACAAGGACTAGCAACTGCTATTTGCATCAATCGCGCAAAGTTTGTTGCGCGTGGGCATCGAAAACAGGCAGCGCGAACTTGTCTATACAAGTTCGCGCTGCCGCTTCAATTACTGGCAGGCCTCGCAGCCGGGGTCGTCGATGGCGCAGAACTGCACGTTCGTGGCCGGCAGCTCGGGCTCGACGACAGCGACCGGTGCCGCTTGCGCCGCCATCACGGGCGCCGCGCCTGACGACACCGAGTTCAGCTGCCCCGAGCGCGTGACCGTGCTCTTCTCGGCCTGCGTCGCGCTGATGGTGCGCAGGTAGTAGGTCGTCTTCAGGCCACGCTGCCACGCCAGCTTGTAGGTCTCGTCCAGCTTCTTGCCCGATGCGCCGGCCATGTAGATATTCAGGCTCTGCGCCTGGTCGATCCACTTCTGGCGGCGTGCGCCGGCTTCGATCAGCCACACGGTGTCGACCTCGAAGGCGGTCGCGTACAGCGCCTTGATGTCCTCGGGCACGCGGTCGATGCGGCGCAGCGAGCCGTCGAAGTGCTTGAGGTCCATGACCATCACGTCGTCCCACAGGCCCAGCGCCTTCAGGTCACGCACCAGCGATTCGTTGATGACGGTGAACTCGCCGGACAGGTTGGACTTGACCGACAGGTTGCCGAAGCAGGGCTCGATGGACGCGTCCACGCCGATGATGTTGGAGATGGTGGCCGTCGGCGCGATGGCGACGCAGTTGCTGTTGCGCATGCCGTGGGTGGCGATGCGGCCGCGCAGCGCGTCCCAGTCCATCGAGGTCGAGCGGTCCACGTCGACGTAGCCGCCGCGGGCCTCGGCCAGCAGGTCCAGCGAGTCGATCGGCAGGATGCCGCGGTCCCACAGCGAGCCCTTGTAGGAGGAGTAGCGGCCACGCTCCTCGGCCAGTTCGGTCGAGGCCCAGTAGGCGTGGTAGCAGACGGCTTCCATCGAGCGGTCGGCGAACTCGACCGCAGCCTGGCTGGCGTAGGGCGTGCGCAGCTGGTACAGCGCGTCCTGGAAGCCCATAAGCCCCAAGCCCACCGGGCGGTGGCGCAGGTTGGAGTCGCGCGCCTTCTTGACGGCGTAGTAGTTGATGTCGATGACGTTGTCGAGCATGCGCATCGCCGTGCGCACGGTCTTCTTCATCTTGACCTGGTCGATGGCGCCATCCTTGATGTGCTGGGCCAGGTTGACGGAGCCGAGGTTGCAGACGGCGATCTCGCTGTCGTTGGTGTTCAGCGTGATCTCGGTGCACAGGTTGCTGGAGTGCACGACGCCGACATGCTGCTGCGGGCTGCGCACGTTGCAGGCGTCCTTGAACGTGATCCAGGGGTGGCCGGTCTCGAACAGCATCGACAGCATCTTGCGCCACAGATCCTTGGCGGGCATGCGCTTGAAGAGCTTGATCTCGCCACGGTCGGCCTTGGCCTCGTAGGCCGTGTAGGCCACTTCGAAGGGCTTGCCGAACAGGTCGTGCAGGTCCGGGCAGGTGGAGGGGCTGAACAGCGTCCAGTCGCCGCCTTCGAGCACGCGGCGCATGAACAGGTCGGGAATCCAGTTCGCCGTGTTCATGTCGTGCGTGCGGCGGCGGTCGTCGCCGGTGTTCTTGCGCAGGTCCAGGAACTCTTCGATGTCCAGGTGCCAGGTTTCCAGGTAGGCGCAGACGGCGCCCTTGCGCTTGCCGCCCTGGTTCACGGCCACGGCCGTGTCGTTGACGACCTTCAGGAACGGCACGACGCCCTGGCTCTTGCCGTTGGTGCCCTTGATGTGCGAGCCCAGCGCGCGCACCGGCGTCCAGTCGTTGCCCAGGCCGCCGGCGAACTTGCTCAACAGCGCGTTCTCCTTCAGCGCCTCGTAGATGCCGTCGAGGTCGTCGCTGACGGTGGTCAGGTAGCAGCTCGACAGCTGCGAGCGTCGCGTGCCGGCGTTGAACAGCGTCGGCGTGCTGGACATGAAGTCGAAGCTGGACAGCACTTCATAGAACTCGATGGCGCGGGCTTCGCGGTCCACCTCGCCCAGCGCCAGGCCCATGGCCACTCGCATGAAGAAGGCCTGCGGCATCTCGATGCGCTGCTCTTCGATGTGCAGGAAGTAGCGGTCGTACAGCGTCTGCAGGCCGAGGTAGTCGAACTGCAGGTCGCGCTCGGCCTTCAGCGCGGCGCCCAGCTTGACGAGGTCGTACTGGCCCAGCTTCTCGTCCAGCAGCTCGGCCTTGATGCCCTTCTTGATGTAGCCCGGGAAATACTCGGCGTAGCGCGTCTGCATCTCACCCTGCAGCACCTCGCCGCCGATGATCTCGCGGCGGATCGTGTGCAGCAGCAGGCGGGCGGTGGCGCGGCTGTAGCCGGGGTCCTTCTCGATGAGCGTGCGGGCGGCCAGGATGGCGGCCTTGTAGACCTCGTCGATGGCGACGCCGTCGTACAGGTTGCGCTGCGTCTCGGCCAGCACCGGGTCGGGCTTCACGTCGGCGCCCAGGTTCTCGCAGGCCGAGGCGATCAGCGACTTCAGCTGGCCCAGGTCCAGCGGACGGCGCTCGCCACGGTCCACCACCATCAGCGTCGGCTCGGCCGCCTTGGTGGCCTCGCCCTGCGCAGCACGCTCCTGCGCGCGGCGCTCGCGGTACAGCACGTAGGCGCGGGCCACTTCGTGGTTGCTGCTGCGCATCAGGCCCAGCTCGACCTGGTCCTGCACGTCCTCGATGTGGAAGGTGCCGCCGCTCGGACGCGAGCGCAGCAGCGCACGCACGACGTTCTGGGTCAGCTGCTCCACCGTCTCGCGCACACTGGCCGACGCCGCGCCCGTCGTGCCGTGCACGGCCAGGAAGGCCTTCATCAGCGCCACCGCAATCTTGCTCGGCTCGAACGAGACCACCGCGCCGTTGCGGCGAATGATCTGGTACGACTGGTAGGTCGACGGCGTGGGCTGGCCTTGACTGGCAGTGGAGGCGCCGGATTCAAACGCGACCGGGGCGGCGGGGCTGGCGTGCGACGGGCCCGTGACGGCTTCATGCAGCATGAGGGAATCCTTTTATCGAGAGAGATCAGGCGAATGCGCGGCACGCCACCCCGTGCGGGGATGCCATGTCGTGCGTTGCTTCAGTGGGGTCGTTTCGTCCCTGCCGGTCCATGGTCAGGCCGGCGTTGCGGCGGGGTCCTCGGGCGGGTTGCTGCTGCGGCCAGGCCACGGCGAACAGCGATTCCGAGGTGATGATCATTGGGGGGCGACTGGGTTGGCAGGATATCACGAGGACACTATATCTACGGTGTATATCCCTCTCAAGGCACTACCCCTAGTGTCAAACCCCGTGGCACCGCTGCACAAGAAACAGGCACCCGAAGGCCTTCCCCCGATCAGCAAAGGCTTCTCCGCGCGCAAGCCGCATGAGGCCTGCGTTTGCAGCCCGAATCACCCCGCGAGGCCGCGCCGATGCTGGGTTTGCGCGGAGCAGACAACCCTGCCTGAGGGCTTGGCGCCGAATTCAAGCAGGGCAAATCCCAGGGCAGGATTCGCGGGGCCTGCCGGTCAGCTGTCGCCCGCAGAAATCGCCAGCCGCGCCATGCGGTAGCGGATCTGTCGCAGCGACAGCCCCAGGCTCGCTGCAGCCGCCGTGCGGTTGAAGCGGTGCAGTTCCAGCGCACGCAGCAGGATGACGCGCTCCACCTCGTCGAGGTAGCGCGCCAGGTCGGCCGGCAGCTCCTCGGGCAGCGACACGCCATCGGCCACGGCGGCCGCCACGACCGGGACTTCGAACGCGGCGAACTGCGATTCGCTGCGGCCGTCGTCCAGCAGCGCGTCCGGCAGGCCGAGGTCGCCCGCCTCGATCCACTCGCCGCCGGACAGCGCCAGCGCGCGGTGCAGCAGGTTCTCCAGCTCGCGCACGTTGCCGGGGAAGGCGTAGCGCGACAGCGTCTGCAGCGCCCCGGGCGCGAGCCGCGGCGTGGGCGACACACCGGCGTCCTGCGCGATGCGCGCCAGCACGCGCGCGCTGATCAGGCCCAGGTCCTCCAGCCGCTCGCGCAGCGGCGGCACGCGGATCTGGATGACGTTGAGCCGGTAGAACAAGTCCTGCCGGAAGCGCCCGGCGGCCACCTCGGCCGACAAGTCCTTGTGGGTGGCGCTCAGGATGCGCACGTTGATCGGTGCCTCCGCCGTCGCGCCCACGGGCCGCACCGAACGCTCCTGGATCACGCGCAGCAGCTTGCTCTGCATCGCCAGCGGCAGGTCGCCGATCTCGTCCAGGAAGAGCGTGCCGCCGTCGGCCGCCTGGAAGAAGCCTTCGCGGTCCTCGTTGGCACCGGTGAACGCGCCCTTGCGGTAGCCGAAGAACTCGGCCTCCAGCAGGTTCTCGGGAATGGCGCCGCAGTTGACCGCGATGAAGCTCTGCCCGGCGCGCGCGCCGTGGTCGTGGATGGCGCGCGCGACCAGTTCCTTGCCGGTGCCCGACTCGCCCTGCACCAGCACCGGCGCCATGCTGCGGCCCACCTTGTCGATCAGCGAGCGCACCGCGCGGATGGCCGGCGACTCGCCGACCAGGCGCAAGGCCGTGGCCGGCGCCGTGCCCGCCTTCGCGGCCACGGGCACCGGGGTCGGCGCCGGCGCGACCCGGCCCAGCGCGGAGCCGACGACGAGGCGGAACTGGCGCAGATCCACCGGCTTGGTGAGGTAGTCGTACGCACCGGCCTTGAGCGCCTCCACCGCGTTCTCGGCCGATCCGAATGCCGTGATGACCAGCGCCTTCTCGGTGCGCCCGGCCTGCTCCAGCCAGCGCAGCAGCGCCAGGCCCGAACCGTCGGGCAGCCTCATGTCCGTGATGACGGCGCCGTAGCTGCCGGCCTGCAGGTGCGCCAGCGCCTCGGCCACCGACCCGGCGCTGTCGATCTCGTAGCCTTCGCGCAGCAGGGTCAGCTCGTAGAGCGTGCGCAGGTCGGGTTCGTCGTCGACGACCAGCAGGCGCGCGGGGGTGGGTTGGGTCATGCGGAGGCAGGGGTGCGCAAGCGCACGCAGAACTCGTTGGCCGCCGCATCGGCGGCGCGGCGGTAGTCGATGCGGGCACCATGGCGCTCGCACAGCTCCCGGCAAATATAGAGGCCCAGGCCCGAGCCGCGGCTGCGCGTCGAGAAGAAAGGCTCGAACAGGTGGCGCTCGATCTCCGGCGGCACCGGCGCGCCGGCACTGCCCACGACGAGGTCGAGCGCCTGCCCCTCACGCACCAGCCCCACGCGGATGGTGCCCACGCCTGCGTCCGCATGGCGCAGCGCGTTGTCCAGCAGGTTGACCAGCACGCGGCGCAAGTGCTCGGCGTCGAACAGGGCCGTGAGGCCGGGTGCTGCGACCTGCAACTGGAAGCGGCTGGCCGCGCCGGGCGAGATGCCGTTGACCAGCGCCCAGTCCTCGCAGGTCTCCTGCACCAGCGCACTGGCATCCAACGCCTGCGTGTCGGGCTGCATGCCGGGCGCGACCTCGGTCACGTCGTCAACGAGGCGCTTGAGGCGCTGCACATTGGACGCGACCATCTTCGTCAACTGCTCGCCGCGCGTGCCGCTCACGTCCTCGGCCAGCAGCGCGTTGGCCTGTGCGATGGCCGCCAGCGGGTTGCGGATCTCGTGCGCGATGCCGGCAGACACACGGCCCATCGCCGCCAGCTTTTCCTGGCGTGTGCGCGCGAGCAGCTCGCGGTTGTCCTCGATGAAGAGCACGCACAGCTCCTCGCTGCCCTCGCGCTGGCGCGTGAAGCGCAGCCTCAGGCGCAGGCTGCGGCTGACGCCGCCCTTCAGCGGCAGCATGACATCCGTTTCAGCGCTGGCGCCGCCCGCATAGGCCTGCTCCAGCGCCAGCACCAGCGGCTGCCAGTCGGGCCGGCCGCGCAGATGCCAGCTCAGCTCGCCATCGGCCGCACCCAGCAGCGCGCGGGCGGCGGGGTTCATCGCGCGCACGCGGCCGCGCCGGTCGACGACGAGCACGCCCCCCTGCATCTCGTCGATGACCAGCCGGTTCAACTGCTCCTGCTGGCGGGCCAGCGCCAGGCTGCCGCGCGCGGCCTTCTCCTCCCGTGCCAGCCGGGCGCTCAGCTCGCCCGCCAGCAGGCTGACGGCGAACAAACCGCCGCCCACGAGCCCGGCCTGCGTCATCTTGAGCCCGGCATCGGCGCCACGCAGCGCCGCCCAGCCGGCCGCGGCCAGCAGGCCCAGCGTCGCGATGGCGGCCGTGGCCAGCGCCAGCCGCCGCGGGCTCAGCACGGCAGCCATCAGCACCGGCATGACGAAGAGGACGCCGTAGTTCACGCCGCTGGCATCCAGCGCGTGCAGCGCGCCGAACAGCACCAGGTCCACGCCAATGGCGCTCCACCAGTGCACGCTGCTGATGCGCGCCAGGCCCCGTGCCGACACACCCGCGCGCAACTGCGGCATCAGCCACAGCGTGATCGCGGCGACCGCGTAGGACAGGCTCAGCGCCATCGTGGAATGCGCCGGCGGCGTCGCCAGCAGCGCCGCGATCAGCTGAGCCGACAGCAGCGCCACACCCAGGGCCGCTCGGGCCGACAGGAAGGCGCGATACAGGCGCTCGAAGGCCGCGCTGGTTTCCGCCGGCTGCGGCGCCAGTGGCGCTTCGAAGAACCAGCCGCCTTCAGACACGGGCGGTCGCCGCGCTCACGCCGGGCCGCCCGGCCGCGTCTCGAAGCTGGCCCGGTGCTCCGGGCTGCAGAACACGCCGCCGCGGCCGGGCAGCGCGTCCTCCGCGAGCAGGTGCATGCCGCACTGGGCGCAGCGCAGCATGGTCTTGGGCGTCGCTGGCGGTGCGGGCGGCGGCGGGGACTGCGCCTCGGGCTCGCGCGGCCGGCCGCGCTTGGCGCCCAGGAAGAAGAAGAGGCCTGCCAGCAGCGCGAGCAGCAACAGGTACTTCATGCCGCCCCCCCGTTGCCTGCGCGCTGCAGCACGACTTCCAGCACGAAGCGCGAGCCGGCATAGGACAGCAGCAGCAGCGCCGCACCGGCATAGAGCCAGCGCGTGGCCAGGCGCCCGCGCCAGCCGTAGATGCGCCGGCCGGCCAGCAGCCCGGCCAGCACCAGCCAGCCGAGCACGGCGAGCAGGTTCTTGTGATCCCAGCGCCACTGCGGCGTGAACCACCAGCCCAGCAGGATGGCGAGCGACAGCACACCCACGCCGGCGGCGACGAACTGGAAGGTCAGCCGCTCCAGCTGCAGCAGCGGCAGTCCGCCCGGCGTGGCCTGGCGGCGACGCAGCTGCGACTCGGCGCGGTTCAACAGCGCGGCATGCAGCACGGCCACGCCAAAAAGACCATAGGACGCCAGGCCCAGCACCCAGTGCAGCGGCGCCCACGGCGAAGCCGCCGTCGGACGGCTCTCACCGGGAAAGCTCCAGGCCAGCAGCACGGCGGCGGCGGCCAGCCACGCGAGCACGCGCCGCACGCTGCGCAGCGGCAGGAAGCGGCTTTCGATCAGATAGACCGTCAGCACCAGCCAGGTGGTCATCGACAGCGCCGGCGCGAAACCGAATCGCGCACCGGGCGTGGCGAGGCCATAGCCACTGATGTCGATGTACAGGGCGATGAACTGGGCCGTCCAGGCCAGCGCCATGGGCGGCACGGAGCGCCTGGGGTGGCGCACGGACGGGTCCGCATCGCCTGCGCGCGACCGCAGCAACCCGACCCAGACGTAGCCCAGCAAGGCCAGGCCGCTGGCCACGGCCAGCGCGATGCCCGGCCCGACCGCAGCGTCTGCAAAGGGAGCGGGCGATAAACTCATGGCCGCAGTGTACTTTTGGCCTCCGCCGTTCTGCCGGACTGGCCCCCTCCCGACCCATGGCATCCACCCTCACCGACCGTCTGAGTCGCCTCGTCAAGACGATGCGCGGCCAGGCCCGCATCACCGAGAGCAACGTGCAGGACATGTTGCGCGAAGTGCGCATGGCCCTGCTGGAGGCCGACGTGGCCTTGCCGGTGGTGCGCGACTTCATCGCCCGCGTGAAGGAGAAGGCACTGGGCCAGGAGGTCGTCGGCTCGCTGAACCCGGGCCAGGTGCTGGTCTCTGTCGTGCACAAGGAACTGGCCGCGACGATGGGCGAAGGTGTGGCCGACCTCAACCTCGCCACCCAGCCGCCCGCCGTCATCCTGATGGCCGGCTTGCAGGGCGCGGGCAAGACGACCACCACCGCCAAGCTCGCCAAGTACCTGATCGAGAAGCGCAAGAAGAAGGTGCTGACCGTCTCCGCCGACGTGTACCGCCCGGCGGCCATCGAACAGCTGAAGACCGTCACGCGCCAGGCTGGCGCTGAATGGTTCGAGTCCACGCCCGAGCAGAAGCCGCGCGACATCGCGCTGGCCGCGCTGGACTACGCCCGCCGTCACTACGTCGACGTGCTGCTGGTCGATACGGCCGGGCGCCTGGCCATCGACGAAGTGCTGATGGCCGAGATCAAGGAGCTGCACGCGACGCTGAACCCGGTCGAGACGCTGTTCGTCGTCGACGCGATGCAGGGCCAGGATGCGATCAACACGGCCAAGGCCTTCAAGGAAGCGCTGCCGCTGACCGGCGTCATCCTGACCAAGCTCGACGGCGACTCGCGCGGCGGTGCGGCGCTGTCGGTGCGGCAGATCACCGGCGCGCCGATCAAGTTCGCGGGCGTGTCCGAGAAGATCGATGGCCTGGAAGTCTTCGACGCCGACCGCCATGCCGGCCGCGTGCTGGGCATGGGCGACATCGTGGCCCTCGTCGAGCAGGTCACGGCCAACGTCGACATGGCCTCGGCCCAGGCCATGGCCGACAAGCTCAAGAGCGGCAGCGGCTTCGACCTGAACGACTTCCTGCAGCAGATCGCGCAGATGAAGAAGATGGGCGGCCTGGGCGGCCTGATGGACAAGCTGCCGCAGAACATGATGGGCAACAAGCAGCCCGGCCAGGCTGACATGGACCGCGCCGAGCGCGACATGAAGCGCATGGAAGGCATCCTGCGCGCGATGACCGCCAAGGAGCGGTCGCACCCTGCGCTGCTGATGGACGGCAAGAGCAAGGCCAGCCGCAAGCGCCGCATCGCCACGGGCGCCGGCGTTCAGATCCAGGAGGTCAACCGCCTGCTGAACCAGTTCGACCAGATGCAGCAGATGATGAAGAAGATGCGCGGCGGCGGCATGATGAAGATGATGAAGAAGCTGGGCGGCATGAAGGGCATGCTGCCGGGGATGTGACCCCCCGGTCTGCCGCTAACGTGCGGCAAACCGGCTTCTGAGGGCCACGCGCAGCAGGCCCAGCCCGACCAGCATGCTGGCGCCGGCCACCAGGAATGTGAAGGCGTGCGGCGCCAGCACCGGGCCTGGCGCGGCCATCGCCAGCGCCGCCAGGCCGGCCGCCACGCAATAGACCGCCGCGTACAGAAACAGCCGCCAGCCCAGCCGGAACGCGCTGATGTTGCCCAGCAGCACCTGCAAGCCCAGCACCATCGGCAGCCCGAGCGCCGCCCCGATCGCGAGGATGGCCAGCCCGCTCCACGACATGGGCGGCTGGGTGGACGCTGCGGATTCGAGCGCCGCACCGCCGCTCAGGCAGCCCGCGAGCACGGCGACGGCGAACAGCAGGCGGCGCCAGATCAACACGGCGCCAGGCTCACGTTCGGCACCATGCGCCACCCGGGCGCATCACTCCAGCAAGGCCCGCGCGAACTCGCGTGCGCTGAAGGTTTCCAGGTCTTCCAGCTTCTCGCCCACGCCGACGAAGTACACCGGGATGGGCCGCTCGCGCGCAATGGCCGCGAGCACGCCGCCCTTGGCGGTGCCGTCGAGCTTGGTGACGATGAGGCCCGTCAGGCCCAGCGCCTCGTCAAAGGCCTTCACCTGGTTCAGTGCGTTCTGGCCGGTGTTGCCGTCCACCACCAGCAGCACCTCGTGCGGCGCGCTGTCCTGGGCCTTGGTGATGACGCGCTTGATCTTCTTCAGCTCCTCCATCAGGTGCAGTTGCGTCGGCAGCCGGCCGGCCGTGTCGGCGATGACGACATCAGCGCCCCGCGCACGGCCCGCACTCACGGCATCGAACGACACCGCTGCCGGGTCGCCACCCTCCTGGCTGATGATTTCCACCTTGGCGCGGTCGGCCCACACGCCCAATTGCTCGCGGGCCGCCGCGCGGAACGTGTCTGCGGCCGCCAGCAGCACGCGCTGGTTGGCCTGCGCCAGATGCCGCGTCAGCTTGCCGATGCTGGTCGTCTTGCCGGCACCGTTGACGCCCACCACCATCATCACGGTCGGCGTGTGGCGCCCCACCTCCAGGCCCTTCTCGAGCGGCGACAACAGCTCGGTCAACCCGTCCACCAGCAGGCCGCGCACCGCCTGCGGGTCGGCAGCCTTGGCATCCTTCACGCGGCGCTTCAGGTCGCCGAGCAGGAACTCCGTCGCCCTGACGCCGGCGTCCGCCATCAGCAAAGCCTCTTCGAGTTCCTCGTAGAGCGTGTCGTCGATCTGCGTGCCCGTGAAGACCTGCGCGATGCTGCTGCCCGTCTTGCGCAGCCCGGCACGCAGACGGTTCAGCCAGCTCTGGCGCGGCGTGCCTTCAAGGACGGAAGGCGGCGGGGCAACGACCGGCAAAGGAACCGGGGCGGCCGCCGGCGCACGAACCGGCGCCACCACGACCGGCTGCACCACGGGCGCTGGTGCAGCAACCGGCGCCACCGCGGGCGCGGCCGACGGAATCGCCACGGCTGCAGGCGCGACCGCCGGGGCAGGCTCCGCGACGGTGGGCGCTGGTACCACCGCCGGCTTCGTGACCCAGCCTTCGGGCAGCAACGCGGGCGCCTCGACCGGGGCTGGCGCGGGTGTCTTCTTGAAGAAACTGAACATGCTTGCATTCTCGCTGAAACACACGCTAGAATGGCAGGCTCAGGCGCTTTAGCTCAGTTGGTTAGAGCGATGGAATCATAATCCACAGGTCCGGGGTTCGAGTCCCTGAAGCGCCACCAAATACAAGCCTGCAGAGCGCGAGTTCTGCGGGCTTTTCTCATTGGGTCGATGCTGTCCAGCGGCATCCCGGCCGGCAGTTCATCGACTCGCGCCGCTTGCAAGCCTGGGCTCGTCACGAGCGCCGCGGCTGCGCTCTGACGATCAGCGGTTGCCGCTCCAGTACACCTCGCATCAACTGGTTCGCCTCCCATCCGCCCTGCGTGACCCTATGTGGGCGTACGCACCGACTCGCTGCGCACCCGACGGTTTACTCGCCGCACGTCGACATCGTGCCGGCGAAGATCAAGGAGTTCCCATGCAATTCACCCTCCGCAAGCTAAGACTTGCGTTCTCGCCCGGCACCGCGGTGGCCGTGGCACTGGCGACGGCATGCGCCGCGTCATCCGCTGCATTGCCGCAGTTCACGTTCAACCCTGCCGCGGTCGGGCTGAACGGGGCGTCCATCACGGCTGACAACATCTTGATCTCCAACTACTCGACCGCCAGCATCGACCCGGGCGGCACGTTCACGCAGTCGGGCTACCTGCCGATCACCGGCTTCCAGTTGGGTGGCACGGCGCTCACACCCGCCGGCCTGAACGCCGACTTCGGGATGTACATCGCCTACACCGGCGCCGGCACGACGACGGTGAACGACCCGGCGACGACCTTCAACTTCGGCAACTTCACGTCCCTGACCTACACGCTTTACGGCTACAACGGCACCGCAACGTTCGGCATCACCGGCATCGTGCCCACCGAGACCGCGGCCGGCGAAGTGGCGCTGGCCAGCGGCACACTGATCTCCGGCAACGTGCTGACGATCCCCACCGGCGGCGGCACGTTCAGCCCGTCGGCCAATGCCATGCTGACGGTGGCCCTGGACGCACCCGCCTTCTTCGGCTCGCCCGATCCGTTCTACGCGGTGGCGCTGACGGCCTTCTCCAATACGCCTTCGCAGGTCGAGGGGTTCGCCGGCGGCTTTCTCATCCGCCAGGGCGGCGGCTCGCTGAACTTTGCGCCGGTGCCGGAACCGAGCAGCGCCGCGATGCTGCTCTGTGGCCTGGCTGTCGCCGGCTTCATGTATCGCCGCCGCAGCAGCGGGGAACAGCGCTGAAGCGGTCACCCGCACCCGCGGCTACCCTCTGATCTCGCGTGCGACGGGGCCTCGAAGGACGCGGCGCTGTTCGTCGTCCGGTGGACGCGCCCGCTAGAATGCAACCATGCCGGCCCGCCCGGCGCCACGGCCCGAGCACCCCTCGGGTCGTTTTCGTTTTCAACCCGCAGCCACTGGACACATACCATGTACCGCTGTGCTCTCCCGCTGGCCCTGGCCGCCAGCGCGCTGGTCAGCGCTGTCGCGCACGCGCAGACGCACCGCATCTTCCCCGCCCAGGCCTTGCGCGGTGAACTGGTCATCACGCAGTTCCCCGACGCCTTGCTCAACGGCCAGCCCGCGCGGCTGGCGCCCGGCAGCCGTATCAAGGGCGACACCAACCTGTGGATACCGCCGGCGGGCCTCACGGGACAGAAGCTCACGGTGCACTACACGGTGGAACCCGGCGGGCTGCTGATGGACGTCTGGGTGCTCAACCCCGTGGAGCTTGCCAACAAGCCCTGGCCGAGGACACCGGCCGAATCAGCGAGCTGGCAGTTCAGCCCCGGTGACCAGACGTGGAAAAAGCAATGAACGAGCACAACGACGACCACGCCCGCGAGACGGGTGAGCCCGCCAAGAAGGTCTACATCAAGACCTTCGGCTGCCAGATGAACGAGTACGACTCGGACAAGATGGCTGACGTGCTGGGCGCTGCGCAAGGCTACGAGCCGACGAACGACCCCGAGGCCGCCGACCTCATCCTGTTCAACACCTGCTCGGTGCGCGAGAAGGCGCAGGAGAAGGTGTTCAGCGACCTGGGCCGCGTGAAGCACCTGAAGGCCAAGGGCGTCATGATCGGCGTGGGCGGCTGCGTCGCCTCGCAGGAAGGTGCCGCCATCATCGAGCGTGCGCCGTATGTGGATGTGGTGTTCGGCCCGCAGACGCTGCACCGCCTGCCCGCCATGCTGGACGCCCGCCGCGCCCAGCGCCGCCCGCAGGTGGACATCTCCTTCCCCGAGATCGAGAAGTTCGACCACCTGCCGCCGGCCAAGGTGGAGGGCGCCTCGGCGTTCGTCTCCATCATGGAAGGCTGCTCCAAGTACTGCAGCTACTGCGTGGTGCCCTACACCCGCGGCGAAGAGGTCTCGCGGCCGTTCGACGACGTGCTGACCGAGATTGCCGGCCTGGCCGACCAGGGCGTCATGGAGATCAACCTGCTGGGCCAGAACGTCAATGCCTACCGCGGCAGGATGGGTGACACGGCCGAGTTCGCCGACCTGGCGCTGCTGTTGGAATACGCGGCCGAGATCCCCGGTATCCGCCGCCTGCGCTTCACGACCAGCCACCCCAACGAGTTCAGTCCGCGCCTCATCGAGGCCTACGGCAAGATCCCGCAGCTCGTGAACCACCTGCACCTGCCCGTGCAGCATGGCAGCGACCGCATCCTGATGGCGATGAAGCGTGGCTACACGGCGCTGGAGTTCAAGAGCATCGTGCGCAAGCTGCGCGCCATCCGCCCGGACCTGCGCCTGGCCAGCGACTTCATCGTCGGCTTCCCCGGCGAAACCGACGACGACCATGCCAAGCTGATGAAGCTGGTGCACGACGTCGGCTTCGATGCGAGCTTCAGCTTCATCTTCAGCCCGCGCCCCGGCACGCCGGCCGCCGCGCTGGAGGACAACACGCCCTACGAGGTCAAGGTCAAGCGCCTGCAGGCGCTGCAGGCCGCCATCGAGGCCCATGCGCTGACCATTTCGCAGGGCATGGTCGGCCGTGTCCAGAAAGTGCTGGTTACCGGCAACGCCCGCAAGGACGCCTCCGAGCTGATGGGCCGCACCGAGTGCAACCGCATCGTCAACTTCGCCGGCTCGCCGCGGCTGATGAACCAGCTGGTGGACGTGCGCATCACCACCGCCTTCGCACACTCGCTGCGCGGCGAGGTGCTGACGACGGAAGCCGTGCTGCCGGCGTGATCGGCGGTTGAATCAGCGTTTCAGGCTCAGCAGCCACCACTGCGGCAGCGCCACGCCCACGATCAGCAGCGCATAGCCGGCCATGCTGCCGTCCCGCCCCAGCAGCACCAGCGCCAGCACGATGGCCGCGGCACCGCCCAGGCCGCCCCAGGCCCACAGACGCAGCCAGCGCAGCGCGCCGGCCTGGCGGCGCCACAGCGCCTTGATGGCCAGCGCCAGCAGCGCCGCCAGCCCCCAGGCCGGGGCGAACAGGTTGGCGACATGCCAGAAAGCGTCCAGAGGGCTCATCTTGGGCGGCGGCGATTGATCAACGTCAGGGTCACGGAAAGCGGCGAATCCTACAATCGGCGGCTATGTCGGTCTTTGCGCTTGGCCTGAACCACCACACCGCCCCGCTGGATCTGCGTGGGCGGTTTGCATTCACGCTGGAGCAACTGGCGCCCTCGCTCAATGTGCTGCGGCAACAACTGCCCGGCGTGCCCGAGGCCGCGATCCTGTCCACCTGCAACCGCACCGAGGTCTATGTGGCCGCGCCGCCTGCGCAGGTGCAGCCGGCCATCGCCTGGCTGGCCGAGGCCGGCGGCGTGCCGGCCGGCGCGCTGCGCGAGCACGCCTACGTGATGCAGGGCAGCGCCGCCGCACGGCACGCCTTCCGGGTCGCCAGCGGGCTGGATTCGATGGTGCTGGGCGAGCCGCAGATCCTGGGCCAGATGAAGCAGGCCGCTCGCGAGGCCGAGAACGCCGGCGCGCTGGGCACCACGCTGCACCAGCTGTTCCAGCGCAGCTTTTCCGTCGCCAAGGAAGTGCGCAGCTCCACCGAGATCGGCGCGCACTCCATCAGCATGGCAGCAGCCGCCGTGCGGCTGGCCGGCCAGCTGTTCGAGGACCTGGCCCAGACCCGGGTGCTGTTCGTCGGCGCCGGCGAGATGATCGAGCTGACCGCCACGCACTTCGCGGCCCGCACGCCCAGGCACATGGCGGTGGCCAACCGCACGCTGGAACGCGGCGAGAAGCTGGCCACGCGCTTCGGCGCCGAGGCCGTGCGGCTGTCCGACCTGCCCGACCGCCTGCACGAGTTCGACATCGTCGTCTCCTGCACCGCGTCCAGCCTGCCGCTGATCGGCCTGGGTGCCGTCGAACGCGCCATCAAACTGCGCAAGCACCGCCCGATGTTCATGGTGGACCTGGCCGTGCCGCGCGACATCGAGCCCGAGGTCGCCGAGCTCGCCGACGTCTACCTCTACACCGTGGACGAACTCGCCGCCCAGGTGCAGACCGCCGGCGAGAAGCGCCAGGCCGCCGTCGCGCAGGCCGAGGCCATCGTCGAGACCGGTGTGCAGAGCTTCATGCACTGGCTGGACCAGCGCCACACCGTGCCGCTCATCCAGGCCCTGCACGCGCAGGCCGACGACTGGCGAGCCGCCGAGATCAGCCGCGCCCGCAAGCTGCTGGCCAAGGGCGCGGACGTGGAGGAGGTGCTGGACGCACTCTCCCGGGGCCTCACGCAGAAGCTGCTGCACGGCACGCTGGCCGAGCTGCACGCCAGCGACGGCGAGCAGCGCCTGCACCTGGCGCAGACGGTGTCGCGGCTGTTCCTTCGCAACAAGCAGTCTTCTTAGCGACGACCTCGGCCCGTCGTCCTGGCGCCCCACCGGCGCCCTCCCCTGACTGCTTTTCGTTCACGCCCATGAAAGACTCCCTGCGCCAGCAGTTCGACCGCCTCGGCTATCGCCTGACCGAGCTGGACACCACGCTCGCCGACGGCGCCGTCGCGTCGGACATGAAGCGCTACCGGGCGCTGACCCGGGAGCAGGCCGAGGTGTCGGGGCTGGTGGCGCGCTACCGCCGCTACCAGCAGCACGAGGCCGATCTGGCCGCAGCGAGCAGCATGCTGGACGACCCGGAAATGGCCGAGATGGCCCGCGAGGAAATCGCGGCCAACGAGGCGGCGCTCGCCGCGCTGGACGCGGAGCTGCAGCTCGCCCTCATCCCCAAGGACCCGGACGATGAGCGCAACGCCTTCCTCGAAATCCGCGCCGGCACGGGCGGCGACGAGTCCGCCCTGTTCGCCGCCGACCTGGCCCGCATGTACCTGCGCTTTGCCGAACAGCAGGGCTGGCGCACCGAAGTGATGAGCGAGAACGTCTCGGACCTGGGCGGCTACAAGGAGTTGGTGGTGCGCGTGGAAGGCGACAACGCCTACGGCCGGCTCAAGTTCGAGAGCGGCGGCCACCGCGTGCAGCGCGTGCCGGCGACCGAGAGCCAGGGTCGCATCCACACCAGCGCCTGCACCGTGGCCGTGATGCCCGAGCCCGACGAGGCCGAGGAAGTCACGCTCAACCCGGCCGACCTGCGCATCGACACCTTCCGCGCCAGCGGCGCCGGCGGCCAGCACGTCAACAAGACCGACTCGGCCATCCGCGTCACGCACCTCCCGACCGGCCTGGTCGCCGAATGCCAGGACGACCGCAGCCAGCACCGCAACAAGGCCAAGGCGCTGGCGGTGCTGCAGGCGCGCCTGCGCGACAAGGAGCGCATCGAGCGCGACGCCAAGGAGGCCGCCACGCGCAAGGGCCTGATCGGCAGCGGCGACCGCAGCGACCGCATCCGCACCTACAACTTCCCGCAGGGGCGCCTGACCGACCACCGCATCAACCTGACGCTCTACAAGCTCGCCCAGATCATGGATGGCGACCTGGGAGACGTGATCCAGGGCCTGCTGGCGGCGCAGGCGGCGGAGCAGCTGGCGCAGCTCGAGGAAGGCCGCGCGTGAGCCCCGCACCGCTGCCCGTCGCGGAGACAGCGCATGGCGCGACCGGCGGCATCACGACCGTGGATGGCGCGCTCGCGCTGGCCCGTCAGCTCGGCGTGGAACGGGCCGATGCGCAGGCGCTGCTGGCCCACCTCACCGGCCACGACCGAGCATGGCTCATCACGCATGGCGACGCGCCCGTCGCGGCTGAAGGCCTGATGCGCCGCCTGGCGGCCGGCGAGCCGCTGGCCCACCTGACCGGTGTGCAGCCCTTCCACGGGCTGCTGCTGCAGGTCACGCCCGCCACGCTGATCCCGCGGCCGGACACCGAGACCGTCGTGGACTGGGCGCTGGAACTGCTGGCCACCCAGCCCGGCGAGCCGATGGTGGCGGACCTGGGCACGGGCAGCGGCGCCATCGCGCTGGCCATCAAGGCCGCCTGCCCGCGCGCCCGCGTGACGGCCGTGGACCTCAGCGCCGACGCGCTGGCCGTCGCCCACGGCAACGGCCAACGCCTCGGGCTGGCGGTGCAGTGGCTGCAGGGCAACTGGTTCCAGCCGCTCGCGGGCCGGCGCTTCGACCTCATCGTCAGCAACCCGCCCTACATCGCCGGCGACGACCCCCACCTGCCGGCGCTGCGCCACGAACCGCTGGCGGCGCTGACCCCCGGCGGCGACGGGCTGGCGGACCTGCACGCGCTCATCGACGCCGCGCCCGGCCACCTCAACCCGGGTGGCTGGCTGCTGCTGGAGCACGGCTGGGACCAGGCCGCCGCCGTCGCGCAACGCCTGGCCCTGCGCGATTTCGTCGACACGGGGCTGCGCCTGGACCTCGCCGGCCGCGCCCGCGCCAGCGGTGGCCGACTGCCAGGCCCCGCAACCGGGTGACACCCCAGGTTTACGTGATGTTTTGCCAGCAGTTCGTCATTCCCGTCACCGGTATTGCAGCGTAGTATCAAATCCCGGTGCCAGCTGCTGCACCGGCAGGAGACGACTCATGATCCGCCTCGCCCATGCCGCTGTCCTGAGCCTTTGCGCCTTTCTCGCCCTGCCGGCGCTGGCGGATGACGCCGCCGCAGGCCTGCGATGGCAGGCGCGCGTGCAGTTGAGCAGCGCAGACGGCGGCGGCGACCTGCGTCCCCACCTCGGCGGCTCACGCGTGCTCAGCGCCAACCTGCTGGGCGACTACTACCTCACCGGCTCCGGCTTCTCCAGCGTTGCCGGCGGCCTGCGCGCCACAGGCGGCATGCTGATGGGACCGCTCTCCCTGTCCCAGAGCAGCGGTGGCCTGGCCCTGGGCAGCGGCGCGGTCGCAGCCGGACGGCGCAGCCTGTCGCTGCACGGGCTGGACAGCTACGGGCTGGAGCCCAGCGCCAACCTGTCCTACGTCGGCATCGGCTACACCGGCCGCGTGCAGCACAGCGGCCTGGCCTTCAGTGCCGATTTCGGCCTGATGTCCGGCAGCGTCGCCGGACTGCGCCTGGGCCGCACCAGCGCGCAAGGCTTCGAGGACGCGATGCGCGACCTGCGCTTCAAGCCCCTGCTGCAACTGGGTCTGGCATACAGCTACTGAGCTTCAACCGCGCCGTCTCTCGGATAATCGCGTTTTGCCTTTTCCGAGAACTGCAATGAGCGACGTTCAGCAACGCATCGACGACCTGGTCAAGTCCAACCGCGTCATGCTCTTCATGAAGGGCACGGCCCAGTTCCCGATGTGCGGCTTTTCCGGCCGCGCCATCCAGATCCTGAAAGCCGCGGGGGCCGGCGACCTCAAGACGTTCAACGTGCTGGAGGATGAGGAAGTCCGCCAGGGCATCAAGGCCTACGCCAACTGGCCCACCATCCCACAGCTCTACATCAACGGCGAATTCGTCGGCGGCTCGGACATCATGATGGAGATGTACGAGTCGGGTGAACTGCACCAGGTCCTGGCCGCCTGATGATTCAACGGCTGGTGGTCGGCCTCACCGGTGCGACGGGTGCGGCCTACGCGCTGCGCCTGCTGCGCCGCTGCCGGGAACTGGGGGTGCAGACGCACCTCGTCGCCACACCGGCCGGCATCCTCAACGCCCACCACGAGCTGGGCCTGGACCGCTCGGCGCTCGAGGCCGAAGCGAGCGTGGCCTACTCGCCGGGCGACATCGGCGCGTGCATCGCCAGCGGCAGCTTCACGACCGCCGCGATGGTCGTGGCGCCATGCTCCATGAAATCGCTCGCCGCCATCGCGCACGGCCTGGGCGACAACCTGCTGACCCGCGCCGCCGACGTGACGCTCAAGGAGCGCCGCCGCCTCATCCTGATGGTGCGCGAGACGCCGCTGAACCTCGCCCACCTGCGCAACATGGTGGCCGTGACCGAGATGGGTGGCATCTGCTTCCCGCCGCTGCCGGCCTTTTATCACCACCCCGAGACCATCGAAGAGATGGTCAACGAGACGGTGGAGCGCGTGCTGGAACTGGCTGGCGTCGCCCAGGCGCAGCCCAAGCCCTGGACGGGGCTGTAGCAGGCGGCTCGCCCGCGGGTGATCGCGCCAACAGCGCGGCGAAACGGCCCCAACTGCATCCTTGAGCGACTGGCCTGCCCCTGCAAGATGGACCCTCGAACGGATTTTCTGTGGGGTGTGCCGTGGTCTCCAGCGTCAACAACTCTCTGGTCAGCTATCTGACAACGCAAACGTCCGGCAGCAGCGCGACGAAAAACGATCTTGCGACCGCTCTGGCAGCCAAGGTCGCCAGCACGAGCGTGCCTGACAAGACCACCAACACAATTTCGCAGGCTGCGCTGCAACGCGCTGCCGGCACGACACGGGCGACGTCCGCGGCACAGGCTCTGGAGAATTCGCAGAAGGCGCTGGGCACCGGCCTGCGCGCAGCGATGGAGAAGGCCGGCGTCAAGCTGACCGCGCCCATCGAGTTCGCCGTGAAAAGCGACGGCAGCGTGTCCGTCAAGGGCACGGATGCCGACAAGGCGGCCGTGCAGGCGTTCCTGAAGGCGGACACCAGCCAACCCAGCTTCGCCAGCCGCATCGCCACGCAGGCGAAGGACGCGATGAAGCTGTCCTCGTCGATCCAGCAGAGCGCGGCCATCTCCCAAGCCGCCAAGCTCTCCAAGTCCACCGACGGCGTGATGTCGCTCTACAACTCGCTGATGCAGCGCCAGGCCGCGACCAACGTCGTGTTCTCGGTGTCGGCCACCTCGAGTTCGCTGACCTACCCCGGCTCGCTGACGGCCAACGCCTGAACGGCAGCGCGACGGCCTATCGCGTTGACGCTTCGGCAGGCGCTGACCGCGGTCGCAGCCACTGCATCGCTTCGAACGCCAGGATGATCGGCCCCGACGCGAGCAGCGGCACCAGCAGGTAGAAGATCCGCCACACCAGCAGCGCGGCGACGACGCCCATCGCCGGCATGTCCGGCATCAGCGCGACGAACACCGCCTCCATGACGCCCATGCCGCCCGGCACCTGGGACAGCAGGCTCACGCAGAAGGAAATCAGGAAGGCGCCCAGCACCGTGGCGAAGCCGGGGTTGCCTTCGGCCGGCAGTGCGAAATAGATGATGGCTGCGGCAGCGACGAGTTCCAACGGGCCGGCCACGATCTGCTGCAGCACGATGCCTGGCTTCGGGTAGCTCAGCTCGAACCACCCCAGCCGCAACGGCTTCAGGCCGAGGAAGGCCGCGCCGACGTACATCGCGCACAGCGCCAACATCGCGAAGGCCAGCACCCGGATGCCCGCCAGCGACACCCAGCCCTGCGGCAGCCGGTCCGTCAGCGGCAATGCCAGGCTCGGGTCCCAGGCCAGCGCGCCGCCGAGCAACAGCAACGCGCCCAGCGCGAACGTGAACGAGCAGAACGAGATCAGCATCGCGACCTCACCCTTGCTCAGCCCGCGGGCCGCGTAGGCCCGCAAGCGCACCGCACCGCCGGACACGACAGAGGCGCCGATGTTGTGCCCCAGCGCATACGACACGAAGGAGCACAGGACGCTGAACGGGACCGACACGCGGGACTGCGCGCCCATGTGCCGCAGCGCGATGCGGTCGTACCAGCCCAGCGCGGCGTAGGCCAGCACCGCGGACAGTGCCGCCAGCAGGTAGTCACGCAGGGAGATCAGCGCCAGCTTCTCGCCGATGACGCCGGTGATGACCAGGATGTCGCTGGCGAACGGGCCATCGAGCAGTGCGCGAACCTGCGGGTCCGAGGACACCTCGGCCCTGAGCTTGCCTTCCAGCAGCACCAGCGAAAAACCCACCGACGCCAGCGCCAGCAACGGCCACATCCAGGCCAGCAGATGATCCGACAGCGCCCTGCGTGTGCCCGTCGTGGTGCTTGCTTCCAAAACCCGCCTCCCGTGAGAGCGGGCGAGCTTACCAGTGGCCGCCGCGCCTCAGCCGTGGCCGAACGGACAGCCGCCGCCGCTGCGGCCGGGCTCCACGAACGGCACGCCGTTGCGCTCGGCCCGCGCCCGGCCTGAGACCGCGTACGCAGAGCGGCGCGCGCGGTTCACCGAACCCAGCGGCTGGTGCGCGGCCAGGCCGTGCCAGGGGCTGAAGAACAGCGCGTCTTCCTCGCGCTCGCGCACGTCGGCCGGGCGCGGCGCGTGCGCCGGCACGCTGACCCGGGCCACGGCGATATATGGGCTGAGATCCTCCGGCCAGACCACCGAGGCGTCCTCGATGGGCATGGCCGCCAGGTCGGTGCAGAGCTGCACGCGCAGCTCCCATTCGGCGCCATGCTCGGCGAAATGGCTTTCCACGGCCAGGCGCAAGCCATCGGGCTCGCCTTTCAGGTCGACGTCGGCGCCATGCAAGGCCTGCAATGACGGCGACAGCGGCGCGAGCGAGAACTTCGCGACGTGGTCACCGAAGCGGAACGGCACGGCGCTGAAGTAGGTCTCGCCCAGCGGGTGGTGCAGCGGCTCGCCGCCCAGGCTCTTCAAGGTGCCGCTCTCCGCACCCACGGCCTCCAGCAGTTTCTCGGTGCCGCGCAGCAGCGCCGACAGCAGCTTCTTCGCGCCTTCGGCCTTGTCCGTGGTGGCCGCCAGCAGCTTGAGCGCGCCCGCGAACTTCTGCACGTTGGGCTGGCCGAAGGCGGGCGCGTTGACCATCAGGAAGTCCTGCGTCGTGGCCTGCTCGGAGCCCGCCAGCCGTTCGCCCTGCACGTCCAGCACCTTCATCGCGATGCCGCGGGGCGTGGAGACGCTGTCGTCCAGCAGGTCGCCCGGCGACGTGGAGATGCGCAGCACGACCGGATGCACACCGGCCTGGGCGAACAGTCCCTGCGCCAGCATGGGCGGCAGGTGTTCCAGCACGCGCAGCTCGCCGTGCAGCAGCGCATGGCTCTTGGCGTGCACGGCCCGCAGGCCGCGGCCCTCGTCGCGGTAGGTGATGTCGGCGATCTTCGTCAGGCTGCGCTCGACCTCCGCGACGGCCTCGGCTTCGTCGGGCTCGACGTGCTCCAGCGCGGGCGAGTAGCGCACCGGCTGTGGCCACGGACCGGCGTCGGCGGATTGGCCGGCCTGCCTGGCTGCGGCGGCACCGGCAGCGGGTGGGTATTGAACATCCAGCATGGCGAACTCCTTGAGTGGGAGCAGCCTATGCGGCACTGGCGGCGGCGCCTGTCGGAGGCCACGCCACGGCGCTGTGGGATCGCGGGCGCCGGGCGCCATGGCGATGCCGACGCGCAGGAACGATTCGGTAAGCCTTGCAGAACCGGGGCGGCCCACTGAGCGCGCGGCTTCAGCGATGAAGCCACCCGCAACGCCCGGCACAGCGGCGACAGCCCTGTCTCGGGCACGGCCCTTGCCGGTTGCCTGAGGCGGCGAAGGCCGCCGCGCCACCCCGACGGTGGCGCGAACGGCTTCCCCTTCAACACTCTGGAGAGTTCATCATGAACAAGCGATTCAATCCCCTGTCGGCCGCTGTCGCTGTCGCCACAGCCGGTGTGATGGTGACCGTCGCCGGTTGCGCCATGGGCACCCACGCGGACCGCACCAGCGCCGACTCGTCGAACACGTCCACCACGCCGCTGGCCATGACGGGCCAGTCGACCGAAACGCCCGGGCAGGCGATGAACCAGCCGGCGACGACGGTCCAGACCGCGCAAGCGATGCCCTCGACGCCCTGGAAGGACCCGAATGCCACGGGCCTGCAAGGCAGCACCCAGGGTGACACCAGCGCCACGCCGGCGCCGACCGTCACGCAGCCGGCCGCCACCGGCAGCTACCCGGGCGCGGCGCCTGCGACGGCGGACTACAGCCGCAGCAACAACCCGCCCAGCAACAACCTGCCCAACAACGGCATGAGCGGCTCCGCAAGCACCAACAGCGGCAGCATGAACACTGCCACTCGCATGGACACGGCCGGCAGCGACAACAACACGCAACCGCTCCCGCCGCGCACCGACCGCAACTGACGACAGGCCACGGCGCTCCGCGTCATCCACGCGGAGCGCGGCGAGCCTTCAGGGCTTTTGCACCACCAGCCCGCGCCGCTCCAGCAGCGGCTGGATGTCGGGCGCGTGGCCCACGAGGTTGCGGAACAGCACCATCGCGTCGTCGGCACCGCCGCGCGACAGCAGCTTGGCACGCAGCTTGTCGCCATTGGCGCGCTTCAGGCCGCCGTTGGCCTTGAGCCATTCCACCGTGTCGGCGTCCAGCACCTCGCTCCAGATGTAGGCGTAATAGCCCGCCGAGTAGCCTCCCATGATGTGGCTGAAGTACGGCGTGCGGTAGCGCGGCGGCACGGGCGCGAAGTCCACGCCCTCTTCCTTCAGCACCTGGGCTTCGAACGTCATCACGTCGGCCGCGGCCGGGATCCGGCCGGCGCCGAGCTGGTGCAGGCGCTGGTCGAGGAGGGCGGCGGACAGGTAGGACACCGTCATGTAGCCCTGGTTGAAACGCTTCGCGCGCGACACCTTGTCCAGCAGCTCGCGCGGCATCGGCTCGCCGGTCTTGTGGTGGCGGGCATAACTGGCCAGCACGGCGGGCGTGTCGGCCCAGACCTCGTTGACCTGGGACGGGTACTCGACGAAGTCGCGCGGCACGCGCGAGAGGCTGGGGTACGGCACCTTGTTGAACATGCCATGCAGCGCGTGGCCGAACTCATGGAACAGCGTGATGACCTCGTCCCAGGTCAGCAGCGTCGGCTCGCCGGCCGGCGGCTTGGGGATGTTCAGGTGGTTGGCCACGACGGGCTGCGTGCCCTCCAGCGCGTTCTGGCCCACGTAGGCGTTCATCCAGGCGCCGCCGCGCTTGCTGGGGCGGGCATAGAGGTCGGCGATGAAGATGGCGAGCGGCTTGCCGTCGGTGTCGAACACGTCGTAGACGCGCACGTCGTCACGGTAGACCGGCAGGTCGGTGCGGCGCTTGAAGCTGATGCCGTAGAGCTGGTGGGCTGCGTAGAACACGCCGCGCTCCAGCACGCTGGTGAGCTCCAGGTAGGGCTTGAGCTGGCTTTCGTCGAAGCCGTACTTGGCCGCGCGCAGCTTCTCCGCGTAGTAGCTCCAGTCCCAGGCCTGCAGCGCGAAGCTGGGCTGCTGCTTGGCGGCCTGGTCGGCGTCGATGAGCTTCTGCAGCTCGGCGGCTTCCGCACGCGCCGAGGCCACGGCCGCGGGCGCCAGCTGGCGCAGCAAGGCGTTGACGGCCGTGGCGGACTTGGCCGTTTCCTCCTCCAGCGTGTAGTCGGCCGGCGTGGCATAGCCCAGCAGCGCGGCGCGCTCCTGGCGCAGCGTCAGCACGCGCGAGACGATGGCGCGCGTGTCCTGCTCGTTGCCCCGGCTGCCACGGGCGACGGAGGCCTTGTGCAGGCGCTCGCGCACGGCGCGGTTCTGCAGGTCGGTCTCCTGCGGCTGGATGGTGGTGTTCAGCAGCGTCAGCAGGTACTTGCCTTCGAGGCCTTTCTTCTTCGCGGCCTCGGCAGCGGCGGCGACCTGTGCGGGCGACAGGCCGGCCAGTTCCTCGGCCGTGTCCACGACGACCGCGGAGTCGTTCACCTCGGCCAGCACGGCCTTGTTGAAGCGCGCGCCCAGCGTGGCCATCTCCGCATTGATGGCCTTCATGCGCGCCTTCTGCTCGTCGTTCAGGCGCGCGCCGGCGCGCACCATGTCGCGGCGGTAGCGCTCGATGAGGCGCTTGCCCTCGGCATTCGGCGCCGCCGTGTCGCGCTGCGCGTAGAGCGCCTCGACGCGGGCGAACAGCCTGGGGTTGAGCAGCACCGCGTCGCGCTGCGCGGCGAGCCGGGCGGCGTAGTCGGTCTGCAGCTGCTGGCGGGCGGGGTTGGCGTCGGCGCCCAGCAGGCTGAACAGCAGCGTCGTCGTGCGGCCCAGCAGCCGGCCGCTGCGCTCCCACGCGACGATGGTGTTGTCGAAGGTGGGCGCTTCGGGCGAGTCGGCGATGGCCTGGATCTCGGCGAGCTGCTCGGCCATGCCCTTGTCCAGCGCCGGGCCGAAGTGCTCGTCGCGCACCTGGTCGAAGGGCGGGTACTGCAGCGGCAGCGGGCTGGGCGAGAAGAGCGGGTTGCCGGCGGCCGGCGACGATGCGGCGGGACCCTGGGCCCAGGCGAAGCCGCTGGCGAGCAGCGTGGCGACGAGAAGCGGTTGGAAGCGGCGGGCAGCGGACATGGTGGTGCCGGAGAGGCTGTCTTGTGGACGGAAGCGGCGAGCCTAACGTGGCCGCGCCTCGATGCCACAAGGCACGGCGGGAAAGCCCGATGAAGCCGGCGCACAGCCGCTGACAACGCTTACCATCGCCGCATGAAAGCAGCCGACTACCCTGCCCGCAGCACCGCGGCCGAAGCGCCCCATGTCACGTTGCGCGAGGTGGCGCGGGCCAGCGGCGTGTCGCTGGCCACGGCCTCCCGCGCGATCAACAACGCGCCGCATGTGAGCCCGGCCAAGCGCGCCGCGGTCATGGCCGCCGTGGCACGGCTGGGCTTCGTGCCCAACGCCGTCGCACAGGCGCTGGCGGACGGGCGCACACGGTTGGTCGGGCTGGTGGCGCAGTACTTCGAAAGCCCGTTCTACGCGCTGATGCTGCGCGGCATCGAGGAGACGTTGACCCGGGCCGGCCATGGCCTGGTCGTGTCCAGCGGACATTGGGACCGCGACGAGGAGGCGCGCTGCGTGCAGACGCTGCGCGCGCGGCAGGTGGCCGGCATCATCGTGCTCACCGGCCGCCTCGAAGACAGCTTTCTCACGTCGCTGGCCGCGGAACTGCCCGTCGTCGTCACCGGCCGGGAGCTGCAGGCGCCGGGCCTGCACGCGCTGCGTTCCGATGACTTCGAAGGCGCCCGCGCCGCAACCCGTCACCTGCTGGAGCGCGGCCACACACGCATCGCCCACATCACCGGCGACGCGGGCCACCCGGACGCGCAGGAGCGCGAACGCGGCTACCGCCAGGCATTGCGTGACGCCGTCATCGCGGCCGATCCCGCACTCATCCTGCCCGGCGACTATCTCGAAACCAGCGGGGCCCGAGCCGCCGGCACGTGGCTGCAGCGCGGCACGCGCTTCACGGCCATCTTCGCGGCCAACGACCAGATGGCGGCTGGCGCCACGCAGGTGCTGCAATGCCACGGCTTGCGCGTGCCCGAGGACGTCTCCATCGTCGGCTTCGACGACCTGCTGGCGACGGCACACGCGTCACCCCCGCGGACGACGGTGAGCCTGTCGGTGGCCGAACTGGGGCGCCGCGCCGCCCTCGCCATGCTGGACCTGCTGGCCGCCCGCCAGCCCGAGGTCACCGCGCCGCAGCCGCAGCTCGTCGTGCGCTGTTCGACGGGCCTGGCGCCCGCGGCGTTCTGCGCGTAGATCGGCGCGTCAGGCCTCGCCCGGCAGCAGCCACTGCCGCCGCGCGCCGAACACCGCGCGGGGGTACTCCGGCTTGCCGCGGCTGCCGTTGTAGCGGCCCAGCGCCAGGTACAGGTCGCCCTTTTCCACGTCCAGGTAGTGGCGCAGGATCACGCAGCCGAAGCGCAGGTTGGTCTGCATGTGAAAGAGCCGCGACGGGTCGCCATCGCCGATCAGCTTGGCCCAGAACGGCATGACCTGCATGTAGCCGCGCGCGCCGGCCGTGCTGATGGCGTACTTGCGAAAGCCGCTCTCCACCTGCACGAGGCCCAGCACCAGGCTGGGCTCCAGGCCGGCGCGCTTGGCCTCGTACCAGACGGTTTCGAGGAACTCGATGCGGATCTGCGTCTCGGTCTTGCGGTTCTTCAGCCGGTCGCTCATCGTGCCCAGCCAGCGCAGGTAGGCCATGCGCGCGTCGATCTGGTTGGCCTCGAACTTCGGGCGCGGCGGCGCGCTCTGCGAAATGGACGCGCTCAGCGCCGAGCGAATGGAATCAGCCAGCGGCTCCTCGACCTGGGCGCCGGCCTGCGCGCCACGCCAAGGCAGCAGCCAAGCCACCCCACCCGCCAGCAGACTGCGGCGCGGCAGGGCACCCATCACCGTGTTTGTCTGGGTCCTCATCGAGACAACCAGGCCTCCAGCGGCAGGCGGCCTTGCAAACGCGTCGCCAGCGCCATCCAGACGCCCCAGTAGAGCAGCGCCGCGACCGCCAGCGCGACCGTCCCCAGCGGCCAGGCGAGACCCGCCGAACTGAACAACGCGAGGCTGACCAGCGAGCTGCCGATGTAAAGGCTGAGCGTGTGGCGCCCGGCGCCCGCGATGAAGCGCGCCCACCTCGCGCCGCGCTGCACGGCGAGCACCACCGCCGGCACGATGCCCAGCAGCACCGGCAATGCAACGAAGCTCGCGAAGGCGTTGAGCCCCTGCGCCTGGCCGACATGGCCCGTGCGAAACGCCTGCCAGAGGGCGAATGCCCAGGCGATGTTGATGACCAGCCCGGGCACGCACCAGCGCCGCGCCCAGCGCCTCAGGTCACGACGCCAGCGCGGATGGCTGAACAGGCGCAGGCGTGCCGCCATGAGGCCCGCCGTCATCAGGCTCAGCGGCAGGAACAGGCCCAGCAGCAGCACGCTGAGTTGCCCGGCGACGTAGTCCCAGGCGTTGCCGGCCAGCCAGGCAGCCCAGGAGCCAGAGGCGGCTGCGTGCTCCGGCACAGGCTGAGGGCCCAGGTCGACGAGCCACACCGACAAGCCCGTCATCAGCAGCAGTTGCACGGCCGCCAGCACGACGAAGCGCCGCCGCAACTGGCGCAGGCGCAGGCGCGACCCGCCGAGCATGAGGAAGCCGCAGACGGCGTACAGGGTCAGGATGTCACCCGAGTAGATGAACAGGCCGTGCACCAGCCCGATCAGCAGCAGCCGGCCCATACGGCGGCGGCGAACCCCGAGCGCCTCGGCCCCCCGCCTGCGGGCCGACAGGCCCTGGCTGTAGCCGAACAGGAAGGCCAGCAACGTGAGGCCCTTGCCGGCCAGCAGCGCAGCCACGGCGATGAAGCCCGCCTGCGCCCACGGTGACCCGGCGGGCTGGGGCGGCGCCATCGGCCCGCCAACGCCGAGCGCGCTGTAACCCACCCAGTTGACGGCCACCACGGGCAGCAGCGCCAGCGCGCGCAGCAGGTCCACGGCCGCCTCGCGCGACGGCAGCGGCGGCATCAGCCGCGCGCCGGTCACGCCAGCTTTTGCTTCAGGTGGGCCAGCACATCGCCCACGGCGAGCTTGGTGGCGGCCTCGTCGCGGCGGCCCTGGTACTCGACCTGGCCTTCCTTCAGGCCGCGGTCGGACAGCACGACCCGGTGCGGCACGCCGATCAGTTCCCAGTCCGCGAACATCGCGCCGGGGCGCTCGCCGCGGTCGTCCAGCAGCACGTCCACGCCCAGCGCCTTCAGCTCGTCGTAGAGCGTGTCTGCAGCAGCCTTCACGTCGGCACTGCGGTCCGCACCGATGGGGCAGATGACCACCGTGAACGGTGCGATCGCGTCCGGCCAGATGATGCCGCGCGCGTCGTGGTTCTGCTCGATGGCCGCGCCCAGGATGCGCGTGACGCCGATGCCGTAGCAGCCCATCTCCATCAGCTTGGGCTTGCCGTTCTCGTCCAGAAAGGTCGCGTTCATCGCGGCCGAGTACTTGGTGCCGAGATAGAACACGTGGCCCACCTCGATGCCGCGCTGGATGGCCAGCACGCCCTTGCCGTCCGGCGACGGGTCGCCCGCGACGACATTGCGGATGTCGGCGACGACGTCGGGCTCGGGCAGGTCACGTCCCCAGTTCACGCCGGTGAAGTGGAAGTCCACTTCGTTGGCGCCACAGACGAAGTCGGCCATGTTGGCGACGGTCCGGTCGGCGACGATCTTCAGCGGCGCCTTCAGGCCGATGGGGCCCAGGTAGCCCGGCTTGCATCCGAAGTGGGCGTCGATCTCACCACCGGTCGCGAAGCGGAAACCGCCCTTCAGGCCCTCGACCTTGCCGGCCTTCACTTCGTTCAGGTCATGGTCGCCGCGCACCAGCAGCAGCCAGACCTGCGTCTTGACGATGTGGCCGTCCTTGTCGAGCTCGTCGGTGGCCAGCACCAGCGACTTGACCGTCTGCGTCAACGGCAGGCCCAGCAGGGCCGCGACGTCGGCGCAGGTGCTCTTGCCCGGCGTCGGTGTCTTGGCCAGGGCCTGCGCGGCCTCGCCGCGCGTGGCGGTCAGTGCCACGCCTTCGGCCAGCTCCATGTTGGCCGCGTAGTCGCTCGTGGGGCAGTAGACGATGGCGTCCTCGCCGGTCTCGGCGATGACCTGGAACTCGTGCGAGCGGTCGCCGCCGATGGCGCCGGTGTCGGCCGCGACGGCGCGGTACTGAAGGCCGAAGCGGTCGAAGATCTTGCAGTAGGCCGCGTACATGTTGTCGTAGCTGCGGCCGGCGGCCTCGACATCACGGTCGAAGGAGTAGGCGTCCTTCATCGTGAACTCGCGGCCCCGCATCAGGCCGAAGCGGGGGCGGCGTTCGTCGCGGAACTTGGTCTGGATGTGATAGAAGTTCTTCGGCAGCTGGCGGTAGGAGCGCAGCTCCTGGCGGGCGATGTCGGTGATGACCTCTTCGCTGGTGGGCTGGACGATGAAGTCGCGGCCATGGCGGTCTTTCACGCGCAGCAGCTCCGGGCCCATCTTGTCGAAGCGACCGGTCTCCTGCCACAGCTCGGCCGGCTGGATGACGGGCATCAGGCACTCGATGGCACCGGCGGCATCCATCTCCTCGCGGATGATCTTCTCGACCTTGCGGATGACGCGCAGGCCCATCGGCATGTAGTTGTAGATGCCCGCGCCCAGGCGCTTGATCATGCCGGCGCGCATCATCAGCTGGTGGCTGACGACCTCGGCATCGGCGGGGGCTTCCTTCAGCGTGGAGACGAAGAACTGGGTGGCTTTCATGGGCGGAGGCGATGCAAAAACGAAGGCCGGGTGAAAACCCGGCCAATTCACGACAAATTCTCGAAATGTCTTCGGGTTAGCGAGGGCAATGCCGCAATCGCGGCCCGATGCAATAATCGAACCAACTAGAGATTCGAGGTTGATTATGCTCGACCGTGAAGGCTTCCGCCCCAACGTCGGCATCATCCTGCTCAACCAGCGCAACGAGGTGTTCTGGGGCAAACGCATCCGGACGCACTCGTGGCAGTTCCCGCAAGGGGGCATCAAACACGGTGAAACGCCTGAGCAGGCGATGTTTCGAGAGCTCCACGAGGAAGTGGGGCTCATTCCCGAGCATGTGCGCATCGTGGCCCGGACGCGCGACTGGCTGCGCTATGAGGTGCCCGAGCACTTCATCCGGCGCGACGCGCGCGGCCACTACAGGGGCCAGAAGCAGATCTGGTTCCTGCTGCAGCTCATCGGGCGCGACTGCGACATGAACCTGCGTGCCACCGACCACCCCGAGTTCGATGCCTGGCGCTGGAACGACTACTGGGTGCCGCTGGAGTCCGTGATCGAGTTCAAGCGCGGCGTCTACGAGATGGCGCTCACCGAACTGGCCCGCTACCTGCCGCGCATCAACCACCACAACCGCTACCTGCGCGCCGGCATGCGGCCGCAGCACCGCGAGCGCCACAGCGGGCCGATGCCGCTGGACAGCGGCGGCGCCATGCCGCTGGAGGCGGCCGCGACGCCTCCGGACGGGGAATCGGGCGGCTGACAGCTCAACTTGGTGCTCAGCGGAGCACCAAGTTGTCGCGGTGGATGAGTTCCGGCTCGGCCGCGTAGCCCAGCACGCCTTCGAACTCCGACGATGGCTTGCGCGCGATGAGGCGGGCCTCCGACGCCGAGTAGTTCGCCAGGCCACGCGCCAGCTCCACGCCCTCCGTCGTCTGAACAGCGATGACGTCGCCGCGGTGAAAGCCGCCCTGGACTTCGACGACGCCAATGGGCAGCAGGCTCTTGCCTTCGTCGCGCAGCTTGGCCGCCGCGCCGGCATCGACCTTGACGGCGCCGCGCAGCTGCAGGTGGTCCACCATCCATTGCTTGCGTGCGGTGAGCTTGGGCGTCGCAGCATGCAGCGCGGTACCGATGGCCTCACCGCGCGCCAGGCGCAGCAGCACGTCGGGCTCGCGGCCCCAGGCGATGACCGTGCCGGCGCCGCTGCCGGCGGCGCGCTTGGCGGCCAGGATCTTGGTGAGCATGCCGCCGCGGCCGAGGCTGGAGCCGGCGCCACCGGCCATGCGCTCCAGCTCCGGGTCGCCCGCGGTGGCGATATCGACGAAGCGCGCCGCCGGGTCCTTGCGCGGATCGGCCGAGTACAGGCCGCGCTGGTCCGTCAGGATGACGAGCGCGTCGGCCTCGACGAGGTTGGCGACCAGCGCGCCCAGCGTGTCGTTGTCGCCAAACTTGATCTCGTCGTTGACGACCGTGTCGTTCTCGTTGATGACCGGCAGCACGCGGTGCGCCAGCAGCGCCAGCAGCGTGGAGCGGGCGTTCAGGTAGCGCTCGCGGTCGGCCAGGTCGGCGTGCGTGAGCAGCACCTGGGCGCTGGCCAGGCCGTGCGCGCGGAGCTGGCTTTCGTACATCTGCGCCAGGCCCATCTGGCCCACGGCGGCGGCGGCCTGCAGTTCGTGCAGTTCCTTGGGTCGCGTGGCCCAGCCCAGGCGCTTCATGCCCTCGGCGATGGCGCCGCTGGACACCATGACCAGCTCGCGCCCCTCGGCGGCCAGCGCAGCGAGCTGGCGGCTCCAGTTCGCAATCGCTTCGGCGTCGACGCCCCGACCCTCGTTGGTGACGAGGCTGGAGCCGACCTTGACGACGATGCGGCGCGCGCCGGAGAGCAGGCTCATTCGGGCTTGGGTTCGGCAGCGCCGGGTTCGTCGAAGCGGATGTCCTGCTCCACGACGACGCGCTGCTGGGCGGCGACGTGGTCGTAGATGGCGTGGATCAGCGGCTGGCAGCCCTCGCGGGTCAGCGCGGAAATCTCGAAGACCGGGCCCTTCCACTTGTAGCGCTTGACGAAGTCCTTCACGCGGGCGGCGCGCTCTTCCTCGGGCACCATGTCCAGCTTGTTGAGCACCAGCCAGCGGGGCTTGGCATGCAACTCGGGGTCGTACTTCTTCAGCTCCGCGACGATGGCCTTGGCCTCCTTGACCGGGTCCACCTCGGGGTCGAATGGCGCCAGGTCCACCACGTGCAGCAGCAGACGCGTGCGTTGCAGATGACGCAGGAACTGGTGGCCCAGGCCGGCGCCTTCGGCGGCCCCCTCGATGAGGCCGGGGATGTCGGCCACGACGAAGCTCTTTTCGGGCGCCACGCGCACGACACCCAGGTTCGGGTGCAGCGTCGTGAACGGGTAGTCGGCGATCTTCGGCTTGGCATTGGAGACTGCCGTGATCAGCGTGGACTTGCCCGCGTTGGGTTGGCCCAGCAGGCCCACGTCGGCCAGCACGCGCAGCTCCAGCCGCACCTTCTTGGCCTCGCCGGGCCAGCCGGGCGTCTTCTGGCGGGGGGCGCGATTCGTGGAGGTCTTGAAGTGCAGGTTGCCGAAGCCGCCATCGCCCCCCTTGCAGATCAGGATGCGCTGGCCGTTCTCCAGCAGTTCGCCGACGACGGACTCGGTTTCCAGGTCCGTGATGATGGTGCCCACCGGCATGCGCAGCACGATGTCGTCCGCGGCGGCACCGAAGCAGTCCGAGCCGCGCCCGGCCTCGCCGTTGCGGGCTTCGTGGCGGCGCGCGTAGCGGTAGTCGATCAGCGTGTTGAGGTTGCGGTCGGCCTCGGCCCAGACGCTGCCGCCCTTGCCGCCGTCGCCGCCGTCCGGACCGCCGAAGGGGATGAATTTCTCGCGGCGAAAGCTCGCGCAGCCGGCCCCGCCGTTACCGGCGGAGACATCGATGGTGGCTTCGTCAACGAATTTCATGGCGGGGGACGGCCATCGTAATGGCTGGTTGCGCGCAGCTGCACCGTCATGCGGCGCGCCTGGCTTCAGAAATGACAAAGCCCCGGGAGAGCCGGGGCTTGGGGCGTCGGGCGGCGATGCACTCGCCTGCGACGGCTGACCTTAGGCGGCCAGCGGCGTGATGACGACCGTCGAACGGTTGCTTGCACCCTTGACGGTGAAGCTGACGTGGCCATCGACCAGCGCGAACAGCGTGTGGTCCTTGCCCATGCCGACGTTGACGCCCGCGTGGAACTTGGTGCCGCGCTGACGCACGATGATCGAACCTGCGGAGATCAGTTCGCCGCCGTAAGCCTTGACGCCCAGCATCTTGGGCTTGGAGTCGCGGCCGTTCCGTGTGGAACCGCCGCCTTTTTTCTGTGCCATGAGTAAAGCTCCTAGAAATTAGCGAAAGACGGCTGGATCAGCCGTTGACCGCGCTGATTTCCAGCTCGGTGTAGTTCTGGCGATGGCCTTGGCTCTTCTTGTAGTGCTTGCGACGGCGCATCTTGAAGATGCGGACCTTGTCGTGCTTGCCATGGCTGACGACCTTGGCACTGACCGTGGCGCCAGCGACCAGCGGCGCGCCGACCGTCAGGCCGTCACCGCTGCCAATAGCCAGCACTTGGTCGATGGTGACCTCAGCGCCGACTTCCGCGTCGAGCAACTCGACCTTGAGCTTGTCGCCAGCAGCAACCTTGTACTGCTTGCCGCCGGTTTTGATGACCGCGTACATGTTCTTCCTTTCGCACCTTGAGGGGTGCATTCACCGGGCTTCAGTGACGTGGCGCTCGCGCGCTGCCACTGCTTTGCCTGGCCTTTTTGTGGGTTTTGCTCTCTCGACACAGCGCACGCCAGGGACGTACGAGATGCAAAGAGCCCGCGAGTATACCCGGAGGGGCCTGCCGACCGCAACCGGCGCCGCTCACGACCCACCCATGGCCTCGCCGCCTGCCTTTACCGACCGCGCGCGCCGCGCCGTTCAGAAGCAGGGCGACGCCCGTTTCTATAATGGGCCGATCCCTAGCTTGAGAGTCCAGAGTGCGCGTCGAGACTGCCTCGCCCCCGTCCCAAGTCGCCGAGGCACTGGCCCTGCTGTCAGTAGAAATGGCCCAGGTCGATGCCGTCATCGCCCGCAGGCTCTCCTCGGACGTGGCGCTGATTGACCAGATTGCCCACTACATCGTGCACGCAGGCGGCAAGCGCATGCGCCCCAAGCTCGTGCTGCTGTTCGCCAATGCGCTGGGATTCGACCAGCCGGCGCGCTTCGAGCTGGCGGCCGTCGTCGAGTTCATCCACACCGCCACGCTGCTGCACGACGATGTCGTGGACGAGTCGTCGCTGCGCCGTGGCAAGCCCACCGCCAATGCGCTGTTCGGCAATGCGGCCAGCGTGCTGGTGGGCGACTTCCTGTATTCCCGCGCCTTCCAGATGATGGTGTCGGTGGACCGCATGCGCGTGCTGGAGGTGCTGGCCGAGGCGACCAACGTCATCGCCGAGGGCGAAGTCCTGCAGCTGATGAACATGCACGACCCCGACATCACCGTCGAGAGCTATCTGCGCGTCATCCGCTTCAAGACCGCCAAGCTGTTCGAGGCCAGCGCGCGGCTGGGTGCCGTGCTCGCCAAAGCCACTCCCGACGTCGAAGAGGCCTGCGCCGCGTATGGCAGGTCCCTGGGCACCTCCTTCCAGCTCATCGACGACGTGCTCGACTACGAGGGCGATACGCACGAACTGGGCAAGAACATCGGCGACGACCTGCGCGAGGGCAAGACGACGCTGCCGCTGCTGATCGCGATGGAACGCGCCAAGCCCGAACAGCGCGCCCTGCTGCGCCACGCCATAGAGGAAGGTGAGCAGGAGAGGCTTGCCGACATCGTCGACATCGTGCGAGCGACCGGCGCGCTGGAGTCCACCCGCGAGGCTGCCCGCACCGAGGCGCGGCACGCCGCAGACAGCCTCAAGCTGCTGCCTCAAAACAAGTGGACGCAATCTCTGCTAGAATTCGCAATTCAGTCGGTTGAGCGGCATTCCTGATGCCCTGACAACCAACGAGATCGGGGTGTAGCTTAGCCTGGTAGAGCGCTACGTTCGGGACGTAGAGGCCGGAGGTTCGAATCCTCTCACCCCGACCAGGAATTCCCTTGTGCACCAAGGACCAGTCAAAGCCGCGGAATCCGCGGCTTTTGCATTTCTGGCGGGCGGTGGTGTCTCGGTGAGTTCCTACCGCTATCGTTGGATTTCATTTGATTCCCGGCGCCATCGCGGCTGGCACAATCGTTCGACCTCACTCCCTGTCGTCAGCGACGCAACTGCTCGTGGAAACCCCGCTCGCCGAGCCGCACCAGTCATCCCTGTCGGGGGTCGCACGCATGCTGGTCCACGCCGGCAAGCTGCCGGCCAAGGCGGCCGAGGATCTCGTCAAGCAGGCGCGCGAGAAGAAGACCAGTTTCGTCAACGCGGTCATCGGCAGCGGCCAGGTATCGCCTTCCGATCTGGCGCACACGCTGTCCAGCGCCCTGGCCCTGCCCCTGCTGGACCTGTCGGCCCTCGACCCGCAGCGCATGCCGCAGAACGTCATCGACGCGAAGCTGGCGCAGCAGTACCAGGTCGTCGCGTTGTCGCGGCGCGGCAGCCGGCTGTTCGTCGGCGGCGCGGACCCGACCGATCTCGAGGTCATTGAGCGCATCAAGTTCGCGACCCAGCTGCAACCCGAATGGGTCATCGTCGAGCACGACAAGCTGGCCAAGATGCTGGCGAGCACCGGTGCCAGTGCGGCGGAGGCGCTGGAGTCCATCGCTGGCGGTGACTTCGATTTCGACATCGCGGAAGAGGACGCCACGCCCCAGCAGGAGACGGCCGAGCTCGGCGACGTCGAGGACGCACCCGTCGTGCGCTTCCTGCAGAAGATGCTGGTGGACGCGATCAACCTGCGCGCCTCCGACCTGCACTTCGAACCCTACGAATACCACTACCGGGTGCGCTTTCGCGTGGACGGCGAACTGCGCGAGATCACGCAGCCGCCCATCGCGATCAAGGACAAGCTCGCCTCTCGAATCAAGGTCATCTCGCGGCTGGACATCGCCGAGAAACGCGTGCCGCAGGACGGCCGCATGAAGCTGAAGTTCGGGAGCAAGTCCATCGACTTCCGCGTCAGCACGCTGCCCACGCTGTTCGGCGAGAAGATCGTCATCCGTATCCTGGACTCGTCGTCGGCCAAGCTCGGCATCGAGGCGCTGGGCTACGAGAAGATCGAGAAGGAAAGGCTGCTCGCCGCCATCTACCGGCCCTACGGCATGGTGCTCGTGACCGGCCCGACGGGCTCGGGCAAGACGGTGTCGCTCTACACCTGCCTGAACATCCTGAACCAGCCGGGCGTGAACATCTCGACCGTGGAAGACCCGGCGGAAATCAACCTGCCCGGCATCAACCAGGTCAACGTCAACGACAAGGCCGGCCTGAATTTCTCAGCCGCGCTGAAGTCCTTCCTGCGCCAGGATCCGGACATCATCATGGTGGGCGAGATCCGCGACCTGGAGACGGCCGACATCGCGATCAAGGCAGCGCAGACGGGCCACATGGTCATGTCCACGCTGCACACCAACGACGCACCCAAGACGCTGACACGCCTGCTCAACATGGGCGTGGCGCCGTTCAACATCGCGTCCAGCGTGCTGCTCATCACCGCCCAGCGCCTCGTGCGACGGCTGTGCGAAAACTGCAAGCAGCCGGCCGACTACCCGCGCGACGCGCTGCTGAAGGCCGGCTTCATCGAAGAGGACTTCGATGGCAGCTGGAAGCCCTATCGCGCGGTCGGCTGCGGCAGCTGCACGAATGGCTACCGCGGCCGCGTCGGCCTGTATCAGGTGCTGCCCATCACCGAGGCCATCCAGCGCATCATCCTGGCGGAAGGCACGGCGATGGACATTGCCGAGCAGGCCAAAAGGGAAGGCGTGCGTGACCTGCGGCAGTCGGGCCTGGTCAAGGTGCGCGTCGGCGTCACGACGCTAGAAGAAGTCCTGTCCGCCACCAACGAGTAAGTCAGTCCTCAGGAGAGTGCATGGCCACTGCCGCAGCCAAAGGCATCAAGGAATTCGTCTTCGAGTGGGAGGGCAAGGACCGCAACGGCAAGATCGTTCGCGGTGAACTCCGCGCGGGCGGCGAAGCCATGGTCAGCGCCACGCTGCGCCGCCAGGGCATCCTCGTCAACAAGGTCAAGAAGCGCCGCGTCAGCGGCGGCAAGTCCATCAAGCAGAAGGACATCGCGGTCTTCACGCGCCAGCTTGCCACCATGATGCGGGCCGGCGTGCCGCTGCTGCAGTCCTTCGACATCGTCGGCCGCGGTGCCACGAACCCGCGCCTCACGAAGCTGCTCAACGACATCCGCCAGGACGTGGAGACCGGCACCAGCCTGTCTTCCGCCTTCCGCAAGCACCCGATGTATTTCGACGCGCTGTACTGCAACCTCGTCGAGGCGGGCGAGGCCGGCGGCATCCTGGAGGCGCTGCTGGATCGTCTGGCCGTCTACCAGGAAAAGACGGTGGCGATCAAGAACAAGATCAAGTCGGCGCTGACCTACCCGATCGCGGTGATGGTGGTCGCCTTCATCGTCGTCGCGGTCATCATGATCTTCGTCGTGCCGGCGTTCGAGGACGTGTTCAAGTCCTTCGGCGCCGACCTGCCGGCACCCACCTTGTTCATCATCGCGCTGTCCAAGTTCTTCGTCGGCTACTGGTGGGCGATCTTCGGCAGCATCGGCGGCGGCATCTACTTCTTCATCCAGAGCTGGAAGCGCTCCGAGAAGATGCAAAAGCGCATGGACCGCATCCTGCTGAAGGTGCCCGTGTTCGGCGACCTGATGTTCAAGTCGGCCATCGCGCGCTGGACGCGCACGCTGTCGACGATGTTCGCCGCCGGCGTGCCGCTCGTGGAAGCGCTGGACTCCGTGGGCGGCGCCTCGGGCAACGCGGTCTTCCAGGAGGCCACCGAGCAGATCCAGCGCGACGTCTCCACCGGTGCCGCGCTGACGACGTCCATGCAGACCACCGGCATCTTCCCGACGATGGTGCTGCAGATGGCCTCCATCGGTGAAGAGTCGGGCTCGCTGGACCACATGCTCGCCAAGGCCGCGGAGTTCTACGAGGACGAGGTGGACGAGGCCGTCAAGGCGCTGTCCAGCCTGATGGAACCCTTCATCATCGTCATCCTGGGCACCATCATCGGCGGCATCGTCGTGTCGATGTACCTGCCGATCTTCAAGCTCGGTCAGGTGGTCTGAATGGCGGTGGACTACAGCGTCTGGCTCTCACCCTGGGTTCTCGGTCTCTTCGGGCTGTGCATCGGCAGCTTTCTCAATGTCGTCGTCCATCGCATCCCGCTGATGCTGGAGCGGCAGTGGCTGCATGAGTCCGCGGCACAGCTGACCGACGCGGCCGCCATGGCCCGCGTGGCAGGCGTGCCGGCAGCCGAGGCCGACAAGCTGGCCAAGGCCGTGGATGCCTACGGCACGAAGATCGAAGCCCTGGCGCCCTTCAGCCTCGCCAGGCCGCGCTCGCGCTGCCCGCATTGCGGCCACGTGTTGCGCTGGCACGAGAACCTGCCCGTCATCGGCTGGCTGCGGCTCGGCGGCAAATGCGCGGCCTGCAAGGCACCCATCTCCGCGCGCTATCCGCTGGTCGAGGCCGCCACGGGCCTGGCCTTCGCGGCCCTGTCCTGGCGCTTCGGCGCGCAGCCGACCACGCTGCTGTGGTGCGGGTTCGTCGCTGCGCTGATCGCGCTGGCGATGATCGACTGGGACACGACGCTGCTGCCCGACGCCATCAACCAGCCCCTGCTGTGGGCCGGCCTCATCGCCGCACTGATGGGCTGGACCATCCCGCTGGACCAGGCCTTGATCGGCACGCTGGCCGGCTACCTGTCGTTGTGGTCGGTCTACTGGCTGTTCAAGCTGGCCACCGGCAAGGAAGGCATGGGCTATGGCGACTTCAAGTTGCTCGCCGCCCTGGGCGCGTGGCTGGGCTGGCAGATGATCCTGCCCATCGTGCTCGGCGCATCGGCCATCGGCGCCGTGGTGGGCCTGCTCATGAAGATGACCGCCGGCCTGCGTGAAGGCCGCTACGTGCCGTTCGGGCCCTTCCTCGCCGGCGGCGGGCTGGTCGTCCTGTTCGCCGGCCAGCAGACCGTGCTGGGCTGGCTGGGCTGGGCCTGACGCGGCACGGCCCATGCGCATCGGCCTGACTGGCGGTATCGGCAGCGGCAAGAGCACGGTCAGCGGCTTTTTGCGCGAGGCCGGCGCCAGCATCGTCGACACCGACGCCATCTCGCGGGCCTTGACGCTGCCGGGCGGTGCCGCCATGCCGGCGATCGCGGCGCAGTTCGGCCCCGGCTACGTCACGGCCGATGGTGCACTGGACCGCGATCGCATGCGCGCCCTGGCGTTTTCCGATGCGGCCGCCAAGCGCCGTCTCGAAGCCATCCTGCATCCGCTCATCACCGCCGAGGCGCTGTCGCAGGCCGACGCCGCGCGGTCGGCCCTGGTGGTCTTCGACGTGCCACTGCTGGTCGAGTCCGGCCGCTGGCGGCCGCGCGTGTCGCGCATCCTCGTCGTCGACTGCGCCATCGAGACCCAGACCCGCCGCGTGCTGCAGCGCCCCGGCTGGACGCAGGAGCGCGTCGCCGGCGCCATTGCCGCGCAGGCCACGCGCGAGGCCCGCCGGGCCGCCGCCGACGCCGTGCTGGTCAACGATGGCATTTCGCTGGCCGCGCTCAGAAATCAGGTCATGAGCCTGGCCACACGCTGGGGCTGTGAAACAATCACGGCGCCCTGATCGCAGACCCATTCCGAGGCGCCCTTGGTCCTGTACGAGTACCCGTTCAACGAGAGCATCCGCACGATGCTGCGCCTCGAACATCTGTTCGACCGCCTAGGCGCGCTGATGGAGCGCGAGACCGCGCTGGATCACCACTTCGCGCTGGTCACGCTGTTCGAGATCATGGACGTCGCGTCGCGCGCCGACCTGAAGAGCGACCTGCTCAAGGAGCTGGAGAAGCACAAGGCCCAGTTCCAGGCCTACCGCGGCAACCCTGGCGTCGAGGAAGCCCGGCTGGACGAAGTCATCGGCCGCATCGACGGCGCGTTCCAGCGCCTGAATGCATTGACGGGCAAGGCCGGCTCCGCGCTGACCAGCAACGACTGGCTGATGAGCATCCGCAGCCGCATCAGCATCCCCGGCGGCACCTGCGAGTTCGACCTGCCGGCCTACTACAACTGGCAGCAACTGCTGCCGGTGCGCCGCCGCAAGGACCTGATGACCTGGGCCCAGACGCTGATGCCGCTGGCCGAGGCGCTGCAGGTGCTGCTGGGCCTGCTGCGCGACTCGGGCGCCCCGCACAAGGTCGCCGCCACCGCCGGCCAGTTCCAGCAGAGCCTGCCGGCGGGCCGGGTCTATCACCTGCTGCGCATGCGCATCGACCCCAGCCTCGGCCTCATCCCCGAAATCTCGGGCCACCGGCTGATGATCTCCATCCGCCTGATGCGCCAGGACGAGGAAGGCCGCCTGAAGCTGGCGGCGCAAGACACCAGCTTCGAGCTGGCCCTGTGCCTGTGAGCGCCGAGCCCAAGCCGCGCATCGTGCGCTGCCCGCAATGCGGCGGCGACAGCCTCTTCGCGCCCAGCAACAAATGGCGGCCCTTCTGCAGCGAGCGCTGCCGCCAGATCGACCTGGGCGCCTGGGCCAGCGAGAGCTTTCGCGTGCCGGCCACGCCGCCGCAGGACCCGGACGAACTCGGACCCGACGGCCAGCCGCTGCACTAGGCCGCCAGCAAGCCCCGCTCGACCAGCTGGCGCCGCGCCGCCGCGGCATCCGTGAACAGGATGGCCTGCCAGCCGCGGTTCAGCACCGCATCCACGTTGGCCGGGTGATCGTCCAGGAACAGCAGTTCCTCGGGCCTGGCGCCGAACTGCTGCTCGGCCAGCTGGAAGATTTCCGCACCGGGCTTGATGTGCTTGACCCGGCCCGAGAACAGGCCCGACTCGAACCACTCGTGCAGCGGGTGCGCGCTGGCGAGATGGTCCGCGAACGGCTCCGGCATGTTGGACAGGTAGTGCAGCGTGTGGCCGGCGGCGCGCAGGTCGGTGATCAGCGCGGCCGTGCCGGGAATCAGCGCCAGCTCGCCGGGCACCGCGCGCAGCACGGCCTCGACGTCCTCGACGGGCCAGCCGGTGCGCGCCACGATGCGCCCGATGACCTCGTCCGCACCGATCAAGCCCTGGTCGAACAGGCCCCAGTCACCGCCGTAGTTCTGGAAGAAGGCCTTGGCGATGCCAGCGCCCTCCTCCACCGTCGCGGCGCGATGCGGCCAGACGCGCGCCAGGAAGCTGGCGGGGTGCCAGTGGAACAGCACGCCGCCGAAATCGAAGACGATCTTCATGGCGCCACCAACCGCTGCAGCAGCCCGGCCGTGGAGCCGTCCAGCCCCCCCATGTCACCGCTGTCCAGGCGCGGCAGCAACTGGCTGCACAAGGCCTTGCCCAGCTCCACACCCCATTGGTCAAAGCTGTTGATGCCCCACAGCGCGCCGGTGACGAACACGCGGTGCTCGTACAGCGCGATCAGTGCGCCGAGGGACCGCGGTGTCAGCGCGTCCAGCACCAGCGTCGTGCTGGGCCGGTTGCCGGGAAAGCTGCGGTGGCGGGACAGCACGTCGCGGTCCAGCGTGGCGGACGCGGTGGGCGCCGTCTCGGTCAGCGCCTGCGCAGCCGTCTTGCCCTGCATCAATGCCTGGCTCTGCGCCAGGCAGTTGGCGAGCAGCTTGCGGTGCTGGTCGGCCAGCTTCTCGCCCAGCTCGCCAGTCACGCCAAAGTTGGGCCGCTTCACGGCGATGAACTCGACCGGGATGACGTCCGTGCCCTGGTGCAGCATCTGGAAATAGGCATGCTGGCCGTTGGTGCCGGCCTCGCCCCAAACGACCGGCGAGGTGCCGAAGGGCAGCGCCTGGCCATCCAGGTCCACCCCTTTGCCGTTGCTCTCCATCTCCAGCTGCTGCAGGTAGGCCGGCAGCCGGCGCAGGCCCTGGTGGTAGGGCGCGACGCTGCGACTCGTGAAGCCGTGGAAGTTGCGGTACCAGACGTCCAGCAGGCCCAGCAGCACCGGCAGGTTGCGTTCCAGTGGCGTGGTCGCGAAGTGCTGGTCCATCGCGTGCGCGCCGGCCAGCAGCTCACGGAAATTCGCCGCCCCCACCGCCAGCGCGATGGGCAGCCCGATGACGGACCACAGCGAGTAGCGGCCCCCCACCCAGTCCCAGAAGCCGAAGGCCGTGTCGATGCCGAAGGCCGCAGCCGCGGCCGTGTTGCTGCTGGTGGCGACGAAGTGGCGGGCCACGTCGGTGCCGCCCGCGCCCAGGAACCAGGTCCTGGCGGCCAGCGCATTGGCCAGCGTCTCCTGCGTCGTGAAGGTCTTGGACGCGATGACGAACAGCGTGTGCCGGTGATCCAGGCGCGCCAGCACCGGCGCGATGTCGTGGCCGTCCACGTTGGAGACGAAATGCAGCTGCAGGTCGCGGCGGCCGTAAGCCTGCAGCGCCTGCACGACCATCGCGGGGCCGAGGTCGCTGCCGCCGATGCCGATGTGCACGACATCGGTGATCTCGCCTCGCTCGCCGCGACGCACGCGCTCGGCGAACGCCAGCATGGCGTCCAGCGAGGCCTGCACCTCGGCATTGAACGGTGCATCGCTGCCGGCCGGCGCGCGCAGCGCCGTGTGCAGCACCGCACGCCCCTCGGTGGTGTTCACCGGGTCGCCGCGCAGCAGCGCGTCGCGCCTGGCTTCCAGCCCGCAGTCGCGCGTGAGCTTCAGCAGCAGCGCCAGCGTGGCCGTGTCGATGCGGTTCTTGGACAGGTCGGCAAACACCTCGGGCGCCTCGAAGGACAGCGCCTCGAAGCGGCCCGCGTCCGACGCGAACGCCGTGCGGATGTCGAAGCCGCGACCGCTCGCGGCGTAGTGAGCTTGCAGTTCAGCCCAGACGGTCGATTGGTCGCAGCGCTTCGTCATGGCCGTCAGGCAGCTTGAATCAGCTTGTCCAGCTTGCCGGCGTCCACGGCGAACAGGCGGATGCCTTCGGCCAGCTTCTCCGTGGCCATCGCATCCTCGTTCAACGCGAAGCGGAAGGCCGCTTCGTCCAGGTGCTGGGCAGGCATGGGCGCGGCCTTGCCTGCATCCAGCGCGCGGGCCAGCGGTGCGTCGGTGGCCTGCAACTGGGCCAGCAGATCGGGGCTGATGGTCAGCAGGTCGCAGCCGGCCAGCGCCTGGATCTGCCCGACGTTTCGGAAGCTCGCACCCATGACCTCGGTCTTGATGCCGTGCTGCTTGTAGTAGCCGTAGATCTGCGTCACGGATTTCACGCCGGGGTCGTTCACGCCCGCGCTGGCCGCTTCATCCCAGCTCGCGCCGGCAGACTTCTTGTACCAGTCGTAGATACGGCCGACGAATGGCGAGATCAGCTGCACCCCGGCCTCGCCGCAGGCCACCGCCTGCGCGAACGCGAACAGCAGCGTCAGGTTGCAGTGGATGCCTTCGCGCTCCAGTTCGGCGGCGGCCTGGATGCCTTCCCACGTGGAGGCGAGCTTGATCAGCACGCGCTCGCGCGTGACGCCAGCGGCCTCGTAGAGCGAGATGATGCGGCGCGCGCGGGCCAAGCTTGCCGCCTTGTCGAAGGACAGGCGCGCGTCGACCTCGGTGGACACGCGGCCCGGCACGACCTTGAGGATCTCCAGGCCGAAGCGCACCAGCACGTGGTCCACGATCTCGTCCAGCGGCTTGCCGCGATGGGCGGCGACGGTTTCCTTCAGCAGCGGTGCGTAGTCGGGCGACTGCACGGCCTTCAGGATCAGCGACGGGTTGGTCGTCGCGTCGCGCGGCGCGAACTGCGCCAGTTGCAGGAAGTTGCCCGTGTCGGCAACGACGGTGGTGACGGCTTTGAGCTGGTCGAGCTGGTTCATGGTTGGCGTGCTTTCGGGCTGGCTGGATTGACCCGGCGAAGAAACTGCTGCATAGTATTTCACGAAACTAAGTTACACAACGGTTGGCGTCCCATGGGAGAGGCCGGCCTGGAGCTTCCGCAGATGTCCTTCGATCTCGTGTTCTTTGGCGGTACCGGCGACCTGACATGGCGCAAGCTGATGCCTGCGTTGTTCCAGGCCTTCCGGCACGGCAAGCTGCCCGAGGGCGGTCGCATTCTCGCCGTGGCGCGCGACGACCAGTCCGACGAGCGCTACCGCGAATGGCTCAAGGAACGGTTCCGCGAGGTCGATGCCGGCAAGCGCCCCAGCGACGAGGAGTTCGAGCGCTTCGCTTCATTGCTGCACTACAAGCGCATGGACTTGTCGCAGCCCGAGCACTACCAGGGCCTGAAGGACTGGCTGGACGCGCGCAACGCCGACACGGTGGTGCTGTACCTCGCCACCAGCCCCTACCTCTTCACGCAGATCTGCCAGCAGCTCGGCGCGGTGGGGTTGAACCACGACAAGGTGCGCGTCGTGCTGGAGAAGCCGCTGGGACACGACCTGGCGAGCGCCCAGGAGATCAACCGCGCGGTGCGCGGCGTGTTCTCGGAAGCCCAGGCCTTCCGCATCGACCACTACCTGGGCAAGCCGTCGGTGCAGAACCTGATGGCGCTGCGCTTCGGCAATGCGCTGTTCGAGCCGCTGTGGCGCCGCGAGAGCATCGCCAACATCCAGATCACGCTGGCCGAGCGCCTGGGCGTGGGCACGCGCGGTGCGTTCTACGACGGCACCGGCGCGCTGCGCGACATGATCCAGAACCACGCGCTGCAGCTGCTGACGATGATCGCGATGGAGCCGCCGTCCGCCAACGACGCCGATGCCATCCGCGACGAGAAGCTCAAGGTGCTGCGCTCGTTGAAGCCCTTCACGCCCGACAGCGTGGCCCGCGACGTGGTGCGCGGCCAGTACCGCGCCGGCAACATCGAGGGCGTGGTCGTGCCGGGCTACCTGGACGAGGTCAAGGTGCCGCCCGAGAGCCATTGCGAGACCTTCGTGGCCCTGCGCACCGAGGTCAACAACTGGCGCTGGGCCGGCGTGCCGTTCTACCTGCGCACCGGCAAGCGGCTGGCGGCGCGCGACGCGCAGATCGTCGTGAACTTCCGCCCCGTGCCGCACAAGATCTTCCCGGGCGGCAGCCAGCCGAACCGCCTCGTCATCAAGCTGCAGCCGGAGGATGGGCTGGAGCTGCAGCTGCTGGCGCAGAAGGGCACGGGCCAGGGTGAACAGCTGACGCCGGTGTCGCTGGACCTGGACTTCGACAAGGCCTTCGCCGCGCAGCGCGTGGGTGCCTACGAGCGGCTGCTGCTGGACGCCATCGCCGGCCGGCTGAACCTGTTCGTGCGCAGCGACGAGCAGGAGCAGGCCTGGCGCTGGGTGGAGCCCATCCTGGACGCCTGGGCCGCCGATCCGAGCGGTCCGCGCCCTTACACCTCAGGCTCCTGGGGGCCTGCTGCCGCGAGCGCCCTGGTCGCGCGCGACGGCTTCTCGTGGGCGGAAGAGCAATGAGGGCCGCCGCGCAGGGTCGCGCAACGCACCCGTTGAGCGGGGCGCTGACATGAGCATCCTGGAGCGCGTCAAAGCCGCCCTCCCCGCGCTGCCGCCGGCTGAACAGCGCGTCGCCAAGCTGTTGCTGGCCGATGCCCGCGCGTTCGCCAGCCTGCCGGTCAGCGAGCTGGCCGACCGCTCGCATGTGTCCAAGCCCACCGTCGTGCGCTTCTGCCGCAGCGTGGGCTATGACGGCCTGGCCGACTTCAAGCTCAAGCTGGCCGGCAGCGTCAACGAAGGCGTGCCCTTCGTGCACCGCGCGGTCGATGAAGACGACAAGACGTCGGACATCATCGTCAAGGTGGTGGACAACGCCGTCTCGGCGCTGCTGCACTACCGCAACGACGCCGCTGGCCACGCGTTCGAACGCGCCATCGATGCACTGACCGAATCGGCCCGCCACGGCCGGCGCATCGAGTTCTACGGCGTCGGCAACTCCGGCATCGTCGCGCAGGACGCGCAGCACAAGTTCTTCCGGCTGGGCGTCAACACGGTGGCCACCAGCGACGGCCATGTGCAGCTGATGAGCGCCACGATGCTGCAGCCGGGTGACTGCGCCGTCATCATCAGCAACTCCGGCCGCAGCCGCGACCTGCTGGATGCCGCCGAGATCGCGCGCAAGAAGGGCGCCGCCATCATCATCATCACCGCCAGTGCGTCGCCGCTGGCGCAACTGGCGCTCGGGCCCAACCAGATCCTGCTGGCGGTGGACCACCCCGAGGACTTCGATCGCTACAGCCCCATGGTGTCGCGGCTGCTGCACCTCATTGCGGTGGACATCCTGACGACGGGCGTTGCGCTGAAGCTGGGCCAGCAGTTGCGGCCCATGCTTCAGGAAATCAAGAAGAACCTGCGCGCCAAGCGCTACTCGGCCTGACACGGCGTTCACACCGCAGCAAAACGCCGCCTGGAACATGGCGGCCCTTCTGTCCTGCCAATGGCGCCCTCATGCTGCGTGCTTCGCTGATCCCGATCCTGGCCCTGGCTGCACTGGCCGGTTGTGCCGACACGACCCGCGCAACCGCACAGGCAGCGGCCGAGGCGACCCCCAAGGTGCGCTGCGACCGCGAAACGCAGATCGGCTCACTGATGCCCAAGAAGGATTGCGGCCCCTCGCTCAGCGAGGAGGACAAGCAGCGACTGGCGGCGGAATTGCGCAACAAGGCCACGCCCACGGGCGTGTCGGCACCCGGCAAATAGCAGCAAGCAGCAAGCCGGCAGCGCGCGCCCGTCAGCCGCCGCCGCCCTGTGCGACTGCGGCAGGCCACAGCAACTCGGCCACGCCGTACACCCGGGCCAGCTCCTGCAGCTTGGGCGGGGCGTCATCAAGCTTGAGCGTCAGGCCCTGTTCGCCGCACTGGCGCGCCGCGCTCAGCAGCAGGCTGAGCGCCGAGGAATCGAAATCGGCCAGCGCGCCGGCAGACAGCCGGACTTCCCCGCCTGCCGCCACCAGCACCTGGGCCGCCTCGGCCCGCAGCGCGGGCGACATCTGCGCCCAGGCTGCCCGGGCATCGTCCATGCGCAGCCGGGCGGGCAGCTTCAGCGCACTCAAGATCAGCCCTTGGCCGCCGGTGCAGCAGCCTTGGCGTTCTTGTCGGCCAGGCTCTTGATCAGGCCGTCGATGCCGTTGGCGCCGATCTCCTGGGCGAAGCTGTTGCGGTACTGGTCTGCCAGCCAGATGCCCAGCACGTTGACGTCGTAGATCTTCCACTCGGCGCCGGCCTTCTCCAGACGGTAGTCGAGCTGGATGGCATCGCCCTTGCCGCGGATCTCGGTGCGCACGACCACTTCGGTGTCGGTGGGCTGCGCACGCAGCGGCTTCATGCCGATGGTCTGGTCCTTCACCTGCGTCAGCGCGCCGGCGTAGGTGCGCACCAGCAGCGTCTTGAACTCGGCCTGCAGCTTGGCCTGCTGGTCAGGCGTGGCCTGGCGCCAGAAGCGGCCCACTGCGGAAGAGGTCATGCGCGTGAAGTTGATGTGCGGCATCACCTTGGCATCCACCAGGGCGATGATCTTGGAGATGTTGCCGGACTGGATGTCCTTGTCGGCCTTGACGGCCTCGATGGTCTCCAGCGAGAGCTGGCGGATCAGCAGGTCAGGGGCGCTGGCGTCAGCGGCGTGGGCCGCATGCACAAGGCCCAGCCCCAGGGTGGCCACGGCCAGCAGGCGGCGCAGGGAGGTCAGCAGAGTCATGGTGTCGCTTTCTCTAACGGGGACGGCCACTCAACGCGCCAGCCCCAGGTTTGGTTCACCGCGTGGCGGCGGAGGCGGGTTCTGCGGGTTTCTTGACGGTGGCCACGGGCGCGGCGGACGCAGGCGTCGCGCTGGCAGCCGAAGCCGGTGCAGCCGCGGCCTGGCCGGCGGCCGCACCGTTACCGGGCACCAGCACCTCGACCTCGTCGTCACCCTCGTCGTCGAAGCTGCCGCGCCGCTGCAGGTAGGCGTCGCGGTAGAAGGTGTACTTGTCCAGCGCGATGCCTTCGAGCATCTCGCCGGCGCGCAGGAAATTGGCACGCGTGTTGACGAGGCTGAGCGCGGTGATGCCGACCTTCTTGCGGCCGTCGTCGAAGAGCACGCCGGGCGACGCCTGCCAGTCCACCGGCAGCGCCAGCGAGTCACGCACCGACGACGGGCCGAACAGCGGCCAGACGATGTACGCGCCCGTGCCCATGCCCCACTTGCCCAGCGTCTTGCCGAAGTCCTGGCTGTTCTTTTCCAGGCCCGCCTCGGTCGCGATGTCCAGCACACCGGCCAGGCCGAGCGTGGAGTTCACCGCGAAGCGCATGCCCTGCTCCACGCCGGCCTTGAAGCGGCCCTGCAGCATCAGGTTCACGGCCGACCAGGCATCGCCGATGTTGCCGAAGAAGTTGTCGATGCCGGTGCGCACAGGCGAAGGCACGATCTCGGAGTAGGCCGTCGCGATGGGCTTGAGCACGTTCTCATCGACCTTGTCGTTGAAGGCGAAGACCTTGCGGTTCCACGACTCCCACGGGTCCAGCCGCTGGCCCTTGGAGCCCATGACCTTGTCCAGCGCGCGGTCGATGCGCGTCCCGACGCCCTGCACGGTCTGGCAACCCGCCAGGCCCAACGCCAGCGACAACGTCGCCAGCCAACGAATCACATGGCTCACGGTTTGCCTCCCGATGCGGCGGCCGGCGCGGCACTGCCCATGTCGGACGCCTTGCTGTTGATGAACTGGCCGATCAGGTTCTCCAGCACCACGGCGCTCTGCGTCTGCATGATGACGTCGCCGCCCGCGAGGTTCTTCTCCTCGGCGCCAGGCTCCAGGCCGATGTACTGCTCGCCGAGCAGGCCGGAGGTCAGGATCTTGGCCGAGCTGTCCTTGGGGAACAGCGTGGCCTTCTGCAGGTTGATGACGACCTTGGCCTGGAAGGTCTTGTCGTCGAAGCTGATCGAATCCACGCGGCCCACGACGACGCCGGCGCTCTTGACCGCCGCGTTGGGCTTCAAGCCGCCGATGTTGTCGAAGCGCGCCGACACCTGGTAGGTCGCGTCGAAATTGAGGCTGAGCAGATTGCCTGCCTTCAACGCGAGGAAGAGCACCGCCGCGCCGCCCAGCAGCACGAACAGCCCCACCCACGCGTCATGTCGAGAGGATTGCATCCTGGGTCTCCCTGACTCTCTTAAATCGAAAACATCATCGCGGTCAGCATGAAGTCCAGCGCCAGCACGGCCAGGGACGACAGCACGACGGTACGCGTGGTGGCGGCCGACACGCCTTCCGGCGTGGGCTTGCAGGTGTAGCCCTGCAGCAGTGCGACGAAGGTGACCGTGACGCCGAACACCAGGCTCTTGACGACGCCGTTGCCGACATCCGCGAACACATCCACCCCGCCCTGCATCTGCGACCAGAACGCGCCGGCATCGATGCCGATCAGCGGCACGGCCACCAACCAGCCACCCATGATGCCGACGGCCGAGAAAACGGCGGCCAGCAAGGGCATTGCAATGACGCCGCCCCAGAAGCGCGGTGCCAGCACGCGCTGCAGCGGGTCCACGGCCATCATCTCCATCGCGGTGAGCTGCTCGCCGGCCTTCATCAGGCCGATCTCGGCGGTCAGCGACGTGCCCGCGCGGCCGGCGAACAGCAGTGCCGTGACGACCGGCCCCAGCTCACGCACCAGGCTGAGCGCGACAAGCAGGCCCACCGCCTCGGCCGAGCCGTAGCGCTGCAGCGTGTAGTAGCCCTGCAGCGCCAGCACGAAGCCGACGAACAGGCCCGACACGCCGATGATGGACAGCGACCGGTTGCCCAGATAGAAGACCTGCTCGCGCACCAGCACGAAGCGCGCGAGCGCCTTGGGCGAACGGGCCAGCAGCCCGAAGAACAGGCGCGTGGACGCGCCCACGTCGGCCAGCTTGAGCCGCACGCCGGCACCGATGCGGGTGGCCAGCGCCATCATGCCGGCACCCCGAAATCCTCGGCGACAGGACTGGCGGGCTGATGAAAGCGCACCGGTCCGTCCGGCTGGGCGCCGACGAACTGGCGCACCAGCGGGTCGTCGCTGCGGCGCAGCTCGTCGGGCGTGCCCTGGGCCACCACGCGGCCATTGGCCACCATGGCCACCTCGTCGGCGATGCCGAACGTTTCGTGCAGGTCGTGCGAGACGATGATGCTGGTCAGGCCCAGTGCGTCGTTCAGGTCGCGGATCAGCCGCGCCGCCACGCCCAGGGAGATGGGGTCCAGGCCGGCGAAGGGCTCGTCGTAGAGCACCAGGTCCGGGTCCAGCGCGATCGCGCGCGCCAGCGCCACGCGCCGCGCCATGCCGCCGGACACTTCGCTGGGCATCAGGTCGCGCGCGCCGCGCAGGCCCACCGCGTTGAGCTTCATCAGCACCAGGTCGCGCACCATGGCCTCGGGCAGGTCGGTGTGCTCGCGCAAGGGAAAGGCGACGTTCTCGAACACGCTCAAGTCGGTGAACAGCGCGCCGAACTGGAACAGCATGCCCATGCGCCGACGCACGGCGTACAGCGCCTTCAGATCCAGCGGCGCCAGGTCCTGCCCGTCGAACAACACCTGGCCCGACAGCGGGCGCAACTGGCGGCCCAGCAGCCGCAGCACGGTGGTTTTGCCGCCACCGGACGTGCCGATCAGCGCCAGCACCTTGCCCCGTTCGAGCTTCAGGTTGACGCCATCCAGGATCACGCGGTCACCGTAGCCGCAGCTGACGTTGCGCAGTTCGATCAGAGGTTGGGGTGCAGGGGTCACCGCGGTGGCGTGGGAAGAAAGGGCGCCATGATAGGGGAAACACCGATCCTCTCGCGGATGCGCCCAGGATGACCCACGCCAGTCGGTGGGCACCGCATCGACAGCGGCCTGAGGGCGCGATGGCCCCGCAGGCCAAGCGTGCGCCAGTTCACGCTTGGAGCGACCGCGGCGACCAACGGCTCGAAGCGCTGCGACGAGCGGTAGGCACCGCCCGGGTGGCGACACCAAAATACCGTCACACCACGAACCCCTGCCCACATGCCCAGCACGACCTCCTCACGCGGCTTCACGCTGATCGAACTGATGATCGTCGTGGCCATCGTCGCCATCCTGGCTGCCGTGGCCCTGCCGCAGTACAAGGATTACGTCACCCGCGGCCGCATCCCTGACGCGACCTCAGGGCTGTCGACACGGCAAGTGCAGATCGAACAGTATTTCCAGGACAACCGTACCTACGCGGGCGCGCCCGCCTGCACACCCGACAGCACCAGCAGCAAGTACTTCACGTTCACTTGCTCGGCCACCGCCAGCGCCTACACGCTGACCGCGACCGGCAGCGGCGCCATGACGGGCTTCGCCTACAGCGTCAACCAGTCTGGCAGCAAGAGCAGCACGGTCACCGGCGTGTCGGGCTGGACCGGCAACAGCAGTTGCTGGATCATCAACAAGGGCGGCGTGTGCTGAACCTGCGACGGTCGCGCGGCGTCAGCCTCATCGAGCTGATGGTCGTGGTGACCATCACCGGCATTGCGCTTGCGATGGCCATTCCCACCTTCGGCAACTGGATCGCCGGCGTGCGCATCCGCTCGACCGCCGAGGCACTGCAAGCCGGGCTGCAATATGCCAAGAGCGAAGCCACCAGCCGCAACACCCAGGTGCGCTTCCAGCTGACCACCACGCTGGATGCCAACTGCACGCTCAGCACGAGCGGCACGAACTGGGTGGTCGACGCGGTGGACGCCGACACGACCACCGACTCGGTCGCCGGCCAGTGCGACCTCGCTCCCAGCGACACCACCGCGCCCAGCATCCTCATGAAGCGGGCCAACGAGGTGGGCAACGTGAGCGTGCTGGGCTCGGACAGCGCGGTGGTCTTCAACGGCCTGGGCCGCCAGGCGGTCGCCGCGCCGGCCACCTCCGCCGCCACGGTCAGCATCGACATCACCTCGCCGGCCGGTGCGTGCGCCGCCAGCGGCGGGCCCATCACCTGCCTGCGCCTGCTCGTCTCGCCGGCCGGCCAGGTGCGCATGTGCAACCCCAACATGGCCAGCGGCGACCCGCAGGCCTGCTGACGATGAAGCCCAACTCCCGCCCCCAACGCGGCGTGATGCTGCTGGAGGTGCTGATCGCGCTGCTGATCTTCGCGCTGGGTGTGCTGGGCCTGGTGGGACTGCAGGCACGCGCCGCGCGTGATTCCAGCCAGACCAAGTACCGCGCCGACGCGACGCTGCTGGCCAACGACCTGCTGGGCCAGATGTGGCTGACCAGCCGCGACTACGCCACGCTCAACGCCGCCTTCACGAGCTCAGGCTCCGGCGGCGCCCGGTACAACACCTGGAACGCCCGCGTGGCGAACGCGCTGCCCGGCGCCGCCGCCAACCCGCCCACGGTCGTGCTGGCCCAGGTGCAGCCGCTGCCGGCCATCGTGGCGGGCGCCAGCGCGCCCGCTACCGGGCTGACCTCCAGCAGCCAGGTGACCATCACCGTCTACTGGAAGGCGCCGGGCGAGCCGGCCGCCGACGCGGCCCACAAGATCGTGCTGGTCAACGAGATTCGATGATGCGACGCCGCCCACTTCCCCCTGCACCGCTGCGCGGCCTGAGCCTGATCGAGCTGCTGGTGGGGCTCGTCGTCGCGATGGTCGCCGTCATCGTCGTCATGCAGATGTTCCGCGTGTCCGAAGGCATGCGCCGCTCCACCACCGGCGGTGACGACGCGCAGACCACCGGCGCCATCGCGCTGAGCCTGCTGCAGCGCGACCTGCGTCAGGCCGGCCAGGGCCTGATGAGCCCGCAGCTGCTGGGCTGCCAGCTCGCGCTGGGCAACGGCAATACCGTGGCACTGCTGGCGCCGCTGCTCATCAACCCGGTAGGCATACCCGCGGGCGATGCCAACACCGACGTGCTGCTGATCGCCTACGGCTCCAGTCAGAGCTCGCCCGAAGGGGCGCTCATCAGTGCGCAGACCAGCTCGGCCACCTATGCCGTCACGGCACCGTCGTCCTTCCGCGTGACGGACCGCGTCATCGTGACGACGCCGGCGCGCGCCACCCCCTGCGCATTGACGCTCACCGGCCTGGCCGCGTCGCCCACGCCCACCACCATCACCGTGCAGACCGCGGTGGCCGCCGCCGCCAACGGGGTGGTCTACAACTACGGCCCCGCGCCGCGCTTCGTCGCCTACGCGGTGCGCGGTGGCCGGCTGACGTCCTGCGACTACATGTCGCAGAACTGCACCAGCGCCGCTGCCGCGAACTGGACGGAGGTGGCCGACAACGTCGTCAGCCTGCGCGCCATGTATGCCCAGGACACCTCGACGCCGCGCACCGGTCAGGCCGGTACCTACAACCAGACGACGCCGGCCATGAGCGGCGCCACCGCCTGGTGCGGCCTCACCCGCATCGTGGGCATCAGCCTCACGCTGGTGGCGCGCAACCGGCAGCCCGAGACGAGCGCCGTCGCGGCATCCGCGCCGATCTGGTCGGGCCAGGCCAGCGTCCCCATCACGCTGAGTGGCAGCGACGCCGGCAACTACCGCTACAAGACCTTCGAGACCACCGTCCCGCTGCGCAACATGCCCGGCGCGACCGAGCCGGCGTTCACGTCATGCTGACCCCCCGCCCGCACCCCCCTCTGCGCCTGCGGGCGCCGCAGCGCGGCCTCGTGCTGGTGCTGGCGCTGATCGTGCTGGCCGCGCTGTCGCTGGCCGCTGTGGGCATGATGCGCGGCGTGTTCGGCAGCAACCGCGTGGCCGGCAACCTGGCGGCCCAGCAGGCCGTGGTGCAAGCCGCTGACGTCGGCGTCGAGCGCGCGGTGGCTTGGCTGGAGCAGCAGACCACCGCCACCCAGCCCGACGCCAACGCGGCCAACCCATCGACCGCACCTGCGGTACTGGTCAACAGCCTCTACCAGACGATCATCAAGAGCCCCACCAACACCGCGCCGCTGTACAGCTACAGCGCCACGCGAGCCGATCCCAGCGCCACGCAGACCTGGCAGTCGTTCTGGGACGCGCAGGCGGCCATCGGGCTGGCCAACACGCTGGCAGCGGATGCGCAGGGCAACCAGGTCTCGTTCATGGTGCACCGCCTGTGCGCGAATGCGGGCGCCCCCGACGCCTCGGGTTGCGAAGCCGCGCCCACCGTACCGGCCGCCGTGTCCAACAGTTCCAAGTCCAGCGCGTTGAAGCTGCGCCAGTCCAGCCAGGTCTATTACCGGATCACCGTGCGGGTCCAGGGCCCGCGCAACGCCACCAGTTTCATCCAGGCCATCGTCGCGATCTGATGGATCGCGCGACCCCATCGACGAGGTGCCCATGATGCTCCGCTTCCCCCTCCCCCGCCTGCTGCTGGCCGCCGCCCTGTCCTTCTGCGCGGCGCACGGTTTCGCCGCCGTGACCGACATCTCGCAGGCGCCGCTCATCATCTCCAACCAGGATGCGGTCAAGGCCAACCTGCTGTTCGTGCTGGACGACTCCGGCTCGATGAACTTCGACTTCCTGCCGGACCACATCAACGGCAGCGACGGCGCCACCGGCGCCAACCCGGCGCTGTGCCGCAGCGCCGGCGCCACCGGCGCCAGCAGCGGCAGCTTCGGCAATGCATGCTGCCAGCGCGGCAACGTCAACAACGCCTGCTGGACCGGTACGCCGCCCTTCTCCTACTCGGCCCACCCGCCCTTCCTCGCCGCGGGCTTCAACGGCCTCGCCTACAACCCGGCCGTCGTCTACGCGCCGCCCGTCAAGGCCGACGGCAGCTACTGGCCCTCGCAGACGCGCACGGCCACGAACGGCTGGACGGCAGTGAAGAACGACGCGTACAACGTCCAGAACACCAGCTCGATCAACCTGATCACGCAGTTTCCCGACACGCAGTGGTGTTTCGACTCGGCGCTTACCGACTGCCTGCGCAACGGCAACTACGCGCTGCCGGGCACCGTGAACGGCAAGGCCTACACGCGCTACAGCGCGACGGTCGCCTCGGGCAGCGGCCTGGTCACGACCGGCTCGCCGGACAACGCCGTGGCCGTCAGCCGCGACTTCGGCCCCCACTACTACGTCATCAACACGCCGGAGTACTGCAACAGCATCGACCTGCGCGACTGCCGCATGGGCAGCACCGGCAACTACACCATCCCGGCACCGGTACGGTGGTGCAATTCCGACACCAACGCGCGCGCACTGCAACCCGCCGTGGCCGCCTGCCAGGCCGTGCGCAGCGGCACCTTCAGCTTTCCCCGCTACCCGACCAAATACTTCTCTTCGGGCAGCGCCGGCACCAACGCGAGCCTGAGCTTCACCGTCACGCTCACCGGCTGCAGCAGTGGCAAGGTGGCCGGCATCCAGTGGGTCAAGGTCGCAGGCGTGGACCTCTTCGCCGGCTCGCCCACTGGCAACACCGCCACCGCCTCCACGCTGGCCAGCGCGGTCGTGTCGGCCATCAATGCCAACACGGTCGACACCGGCTTCTTCGCCAGCGCCAGCAACGCCACCGTCACGCTCTACGCCACCATCAACAAGGGCGCCGTCACCAGCAGCGCCTCGCTGGCGGCCAACACCTCGTCCACCTGCACGGTCACGCCCACCACGCTGGGCTCGTTCTCGGGCTATTCGGCGCCGACGTCCAGCTACCCCGGCAGCTTCCAGCGCGTGGACATCACGCCCGGCACCACCGCCAACCCCAACGTCTTCGCACGCCCGTCCTCGCGTGCGGACTGCTCGGGCATCGCGGGCGGCACCAGCGGCAACTGCACCTACGACGAGGAGATGACCAATTTCGCGAACTGGTGGACCTACTACCACACGCGCATGCAGTCGATGAAGTCCTCGGCCGCGTCGGCCTTCGGTGCCCTGGGCAGCAACCGCCGCGTCGGCTACCTCAGCATCAACAACGCCACCGGCAGCGACTTCCTCAACCTCAACACCTTCGAGACCACGCAACGCAGCAGCTGGTTCAACAAGCTCACGGCCGCCAAGCCCAGCGGCTCCACGCCGTTGCGCGCCGCGCTGGCCACGGCAGGCCGGCTGTACGGTGGCCGGTTCAACGGCACGACGCTCAACGGGTCGACGGTCACCGACCCGATGCAGTACTCCTGCCAGCGCAACTTCACCGTGCTGTCCACCGACGGCTTCTGGAACGAGAGCAACAACCCGGTGCAGCTCAACGGCAGCACGGCCATCGGCGACCAGGACAGCGGCCTGGACCGCCCGATGATGGACGGCAACGGCACTGCAAACACGCTGGCCGACGTCGCCGCGTACTACTACGGCACCGACCTGCGCACCGGCACCACCGGCCAGAAGCTGTGCGTGAGCGGCGGCACGTCCACCACCACGCCCGGCACGGGTGCCGACGTCTGCGGCAACGACGACCCCTCGCCCAGCATCAACTTCCAGCGCATGTTCACCTTCACGCTGGGCCTGGGTGCCTCGGGCTACATGCAGTTCACGTCCGACTACCTCAGCGGCGGCTCCAAGGACTTCAACGCCATCTCGCAGGTCACGGCGGCCGACCCCAGCTCGGGCGTCTGCAGCTGGCAGACCAGCGGCACCTGCAACTGGCCCACGCCGGTCAGCAACACGTTGACGGCCGTGGACGACCTCTGGCACGCCGCGGTCAACGGCCACGGCACCTACTTCAGCGCCTCGGACCCCTCCACGCTCTACAACGGCCTGAGCAGCGCGCTGCGCTCCATCGGCGGCGTGGCGGCGGCTGCTGCGGCGGCGACAACCAGCAACCCCAACGTCTCGCAGGGCGACAACCAGATCTTCCAGTCCAACTTCCAGTCGGCGGAATGGTCCGGCGAGCTCAAGGCCACCACCATCGACCTGAACAGCGGCGCCGTCAGCGACACCGCCACCTGGTCCGCCCAGGGTCAGTTGGACACCAACGCCTCGCGCACCCTCTACATGCGCTCCAGCGGCGCCACCAACGGCCTGAAAGCCTTCAGCTGGGCCGCGATGAGCACGGGCGAGCGCGCCTACTTCGGCAAGAACTGGATCACCGCGGCCAGCGGCAGCGGCAACAGCGGGCCGTCGCTGAGCCAGTTGTGCACCGGTGCGGCCTACTGCCTGACGACCGATGCGCAGAACGCCGCCGTCGGCGAGCCGCTGGTGGGCTACCTGGCCGGCGACCGCAGCAACGAGGGCGACCTGGGCACCACCACCAAGTTCTACCGGCCGCGCGTTCACCTGCTGGGCGACATCGTCAACTCCGAGGTGGCCTACGTGGCCAAGTCGCTGGTGACCTACACCGACGACGGCTACGGCAGCTTCGCGCTGCAGCAGGCCGCCAACAACCCGCCGATGGCCTACGTGGGCGCCAACGACGGCATGCTGCATGCCTTCAACGCCAGCACCGGCGCCGAGGTCTGGGCGTACGTGCCGACGGCCGTGCTGCCCAACCTGTACCGGCTGGCCGACAAGCAGTACGCCGCCAACCACCAGTACTACGTGGACGGCTCGCCGGTGGTGCAGGACATCAAGATCGGCACGCAATGGCGCACCATCCTCGTCAGCGGCCTGGGCGCCGGCGGCAATGCCTACTTCGCGCTGGACATCACCGACCCGGCCAACCCCAAGTCGCTGTGGGAGTTCACCGACGCCAACCTGGGCCTGACGGTGGGCCGCCCCGAGATCGGCAAGCTGACCGACGGCACCTGGGTCGTCATCTTCGCGTCCGGCTACAACAACACCGCCGACGGCCTCGGCCGCCTGTACGTGCTGAACGCGGCCACCGGCGCGGTCATCCGCACCATCGCCACCACCGCCGGCTCAGCCGCCACGCCTTCCGGGCTGGCGCACATCCGTGCCTGGGTGGACAACAGCGTCACCGACAACACCATCCAGCGCGTCTACGGTGGCGACAACCTCGGCAACCTGTGGCGCTTCGACGTCAACAACAACGTCGGCGCGCCGGGCTACGAGGCGCTGCAACTCGCCACGCTCAGCGGCCCCACCGGGGTGACACAGCCCATCACGTCGCGGCCCGAGCTGGGCCAGGTGGGCAGCTATGTGATGGTGTTCGTCGGCACCGGCCGCTACCTGGGCCAGAGCGACCTCACCAACGCCGACGTGCAGAGCATCTACGGCATCAAGGACCCGATGACCGCCAGCGGCATCGGCACCTCGCTGAACCCGCGCAGCACGGCCAACCAGTTCGTCCAGCAGACGCTGACGCTGTCGACCTCCGGCTGTCCCACCGGCTCCAGCGCCTGCCAGTCGGGCGACACGGTGCGCACCAACAGCAACAACAGCGTCAACCTGGCCGTGAACGGTGGCTGGTTCGTCGACCTGCCCATGAGCCGGGAGCGCGTCAACACCGATCCGCAGCTGGCGCTGGGCACGCTGGTGGTCAACTCCAACGTCATCGCCCAGGGCGACCTCTGCAAGGTGGGCGGCAGTTCCTGGTCCAACGTCTTCAATTACGCCACCGGCGGCGCGGTGGACTCGTCCAAGGGCGTCAGCAGCGTGGCGCTTGGCAATGCGATCGCCACGCGGCCGGCGCTTGTGCGGCTGCCCAACAACAAGGTCATCAGCATCACGCGGCTGTCCGACGTCAGCACCGCCATCACGACCATCCCGACCTCGCCGGCCCTCAACACGACGCGCCGCCTGTCGTGGCGGGACCTGCTGCAGCAGTGAGGCCTGCCGCGGCCCGGGCGCGGCGTGCCGTGCTCGGGTGCGCCCTGCTGGCCGCAGGCCTGCACCTGCCGCTCCTCACCGGGCTGCACCGGCCCGCCCCGGCCGCCGGCCTGCCGGCCGCGACGCGGGCCATGCAGGTCCGCGAGTTGCCGCCCGCGGCGGTGGCACCTGCAGCGCGACTCGCCCCCGCGGCCGAAGGCGCACCCACCGCGCCGGCCACAACGCCGATGCCCGAGGCGGGACCGCCACCCGAGTTCACGCCCGGTCCGCCGGAGCTGCCGCTGCCGGACGCCGAACTGCCCGCGGGCGGTGTCACGTTGCGCGTCTACCTGGTGGCCGACGAGGGCGGCCATGTGGCGCGTGTGGTCGCTCGCAGCCTGTCGGCCGCCACGCCGGATGCCTTCCGGCTGGTGGCCGAGCACGCGCTGGGCGATGCGCACCTGCAGCCGGCCGGCGCGGCGCGCGCCTATTGCCTGAGCTTGCGCTTCGACGCTGCGCTGCCGGCGCCGCAATTGGGCTGGCTGCCATACGCGGCGGGCCGGCCGGAACGCTGCCTGGGCGGGCCTGCCGGCCCCCCCAGGCCTCTCTCGCGCTGAACCGTCAGCGCGGCAGCGTCGTCGCACCCATCAGGTACTCATCCACCGCGCGTGCGGCCTGGCGGCCCTCGCGGATGGCCCACACGACCAGGCTCTGGCCACGGCGGATGTCACCGGCGGCGAAGACCTTGTCGACATTGGTCTTGTAGGCGTTCGCGCCCTCGGTCGTCGCCTTGCCGTTGCCGCGGGCGTCCTTGTCGACGCCAAAGGCCTCCAGGATGGTCGCGACCGGCGAGGTGAAGCCCATCGCCAGCAGCGCGAGGTCGGCCTTGAGGACCTGCTCGCTGCCCTCGACCTCGGTCATCTTGCCGCCCTGCCACTGCAGTCGCACGGTCTTGACGCCGGTGAGCTTGCCCTTCTCGCCCAGGAACTCCTTGGTGGCGATGGCGAACTCGCGCTCGCAGCCCTCTTCGTGGCTGCTCGACGTGCGCAGCTTGATCGGCCAGTACGGCCAGGTCAGCGGGCGGTCCTCGACCTCGGGCGGCTGGGGCAGCAGCTCGAACTGGGTCACGCTCTTGGCGCCATGTCGGTTGCTGGTGCCCACGCAGTCGCTGCCGGTGTCGCCGCCGCCGATGACGATGACGTGCTTGCCGTCGGCGCGCAACTGGTTCTTCAGCTTGTCGCCCGCGTTGACCTTGTTCTGCTGCGGCAGGAACTCCATCGCAAAATGCACGCCGGCCAGGTCGCGTCCGGGCACGGGCAGGTCACGCGACTGCTCGGCGCCGCCGGTCAGCACGACGGCGTCGAACTGCGCCTTCAGCTCGTCGGCGCTGATCGTCTCCTTGGCCCAGTTCGTGACCTTGGACCCCTCCGGTAGCGCGCCGATCAGCACGCCGGTGCGGAACTCGACGCCCTCGGCCTGCATCTGCTCGACACGGCGATCGATGTGCGACTTCTCCATCTTGAAGTCCGGGATGCCGTAGCGCAGCAGGCCGCCGACACGGTCATTCTTCTCGAACACGGTGACGCTGTGGCCCACACGCGCCAGTTGCTGCGCCGCCGCCAGGCCGGCCGGGCCGGCACCGACGACGGCGATCTTCTTGCCGGTGCGGTTCCTCGGTGGCTGCGGCCTGACCCAGCCCTCGGCCCAGGCCCGGTCGATGATGGCGTGCTCGATGGACTTGATGCCCACGGCGTCGTCATTGACGTTCAGCGTGCAGGCCGCCTCGCAGGGCGCGGGGCAGATGCGGCCGGTGAACTCTGGGAAGTTGTTGGTGCTGTGCAGCACGGCAATCGCGTGCTTCCAGTCCTCCGGCCGGCCCTTGTAGACCAGGTCGTTGAAGTCCGGGATGACGTTGTTGACCGGGCAGCCGCTGTTGCAGAACGGCGTGCCGCAGTCCATGCAGCGGGCACCCTGCTGCCTGGCCTGCTCGACGTTCAGGCCGATGACGAATTCCTTGTAGTTCTTGACGCGAGCGGGGACGGGCTCATAGCCCTCTTCCAGGCGCTCGTATTCCATGAAGCCGGTGACTTTTCCCACGTTGGCGCTCCTCAGACTTTCACGGGCTCGGCCTGCTTGGCCTGAGCGATGGTTTGTGCGGCGGCCTTGGCGGCGTTGATCTCGCCCAGCGCCCGGCGGTACTCGTTCGGGAACACCTTGACGAACCTGGCGCGCGACTCGGCCCAGTGGTCCAGGATGTCGCGGGCGCGCTGGCTGCCGGTCCAGCGGTGATGGTCTTCCAGCAGCTTCTTGAGGATGGCCTCGTCGGTCTGCGGCTCGCGGTCCGTGCCGTCCACGGCCTTGGTGCGGTGCCAGATGGCCTTGTCGACCGTCGCCTCCTGTTCGTGCGCGGGCAGCAGCTTGTCCAGCGACACCATGGCGGTGTTGCAGCGCTTGGCGAAGTGGCCGTCCTCGTCGTAGACATAGGCGATGCCGCCGCTCATGCCGGCCGCGAAGTTGCGGCCGGTCTTGCCCAGCACGGCGACGGTGCCGCCGGTCATGTACTCGCAGCCGTGGTCGCCCGTGCCCTCCACCACCGTGGTGGCGCCCGACAGGCGCACCGCGAAGCGCTCGCCCGCCACGCCGCGGAAGAAGGCCTCGCCACGCGTCGCGCCGTACAGCGCGGTGTTGCCGACGATGATGTTCTTGGTCGCGTCGCCGCGGAAGTCGATGCTGGGGCGCACGACGACTCGGCCACCCGACAGGCCCTTGCCGGTGTAGTCGTTGGCGTCACCGATCAGGTAGAACGTGATGCCCTGGGCCAGGAAGGCGCCGAAGCTCTGGCCGCCCGTGCCCTCCATCTGGATGAAGATGGTGTGGTCGGGCAGCCCCTCGGGCTTGCGCCGGATCAGCTCGCCGGACAGGCGCGCACCGACCGAGCGGCGCACGTTGGTGACCTCCTGCATGAACTGCACCTTCTCGCCCTTCTCGAAGGCGGGCAGGCACTTCTCGATGAGCTTCACGTCCAGCGCGCGCTCCAGGCCATGGTCCTGCACGTCGTTGTGGATGCGGGCCACGTCAGCGGGCACATTGGGGCGATGGAAGATGCGGGCGAAGTCCAGGCCCTTGGCCTTCCAGTGCGAGATGGCCTTCTTGGTGTCCAGCCAGTCACTGCGGCCGATCAGCTCGTCGAACTTGCGCACACCGAGCTGCGCCATGATCTGGCGCGCTTCCTCGGCGACGAAGAAGAAGTAGTTGACGACGTGCTCGGGGCGGCCGGTGAACTTCTTGCGCAGCACCGGGTCTTGCGTGGCCACGCCCACCGGGCAGGTGTTCAGGTGGCACTTGCGCATCATGATGCAGCCCTCGGCCACCAGCGGCGCGGTGGCGAAGCCGAACTCGTCGGC